>ENA-OOXT01000957-OOXT01000957.1-human-gut-metagenome-genome-assembly--contig:-NODE-957-length-20296-cov-1.969863_pt1 | contig 20296 bp, 20 predicted proteins | sample MGYA00241590_ERZ501349 | MGnify/ENA primary metagenome ERZ501349 (study PRJEB25962, sample SAMEA2042838) | human gut metagenome | biome: human gut; feature: human-associated habitat; material: faeces...
ATAGTTGAAGCATTAAAATGCATAAAAGAAGAATTAAAGTAAAAATAATACAAAATGATACATATACAATTACAGATACTAAAACAAATGAAATTATTGATTTTAGTTATGCAAAATTTGTGAATATATAAAAATTAACAAAGTGTAAATGTCAATAAAAAAATACATTTTTAAATGTAAAAGTAATATACATTTAAGAATGTATTTTTCGTTGTACCCCTCTATTAATGAACGATAATCTCTTACATTTTTTATGCCCATTAAATTTTCAATTAATGCATCAGGAGCACATTTATACTCAATTGATTTGTTATCAAATTTGAGAATATAGGAATTATCCTCCGCAGTTAAATTATCGTACTCATGAGTTATTGGATAATGCTGGAATTTGCCATGTATTTGATCAATTGACTGTTCAAAAATATACACAATAGAATAATTAATTAATCCCTCAACACATTCAAAAATGTCATTTTTTTTTCATCGTAACAAATTGTTAAATCGGTATCACTTTCAATTCTATCTGTAAATTTTGTCAAACTGCCAAATTCATAAATCAAACATCTTTTGGGCAAAAAATTACGAAATTTATTTAAAACATCACTAATCACCTTTTGCCGAAGGTTGCGATACTTATTTCTAAATACGATATAGTTTTTTTCTACATTATTATTCCATAATGCATTATTCGTAACATTATAATTATCAAAAAGTATTCTTTTTTCTGAATCGAATTTAGATTTTATAGAAGAAATAAAATCTGAATATTCGCTATAACTAATAATTTTTGTAACATCAAAAATAAACATAAATTAAACTTTCTCAATAACAATATTTCCGATTACCAATAAATCAATATCTCTTTTTAAAAAGCATTCTAACGCATCTTTAGGTGTATTAACTAATGGGACACCACGAGTATTTAATGAGGTATTACACAAAACAGGGATTCCAGTTAATTCATAAAAAGCTTTAATCAATCTATAATACTTGCTCTGTTCTTTAGTTACTACTTGTGGGCGGGCCGTATTATTAACATGAACAACAGCTATAATATTTTTGCGTTTTTCCTCTTTTACTAAGGTTGCGACGTTCATAAAATATTTTGAATCAGGATTCCCTTCAAAATAGTCAGAGTACTTATCTATTAATACACTAGGAGCAATAGGCCGCCACATTTCTCTTTCTTTAATTAGGTTTAATTTAATTAAACTTCGTCTGGTTCTGGGGTCAGCAAGAATGCTACGATTTCCCAACGATCTAGGGCCTGCCTCAAAGCCGCCCTGCATCCAACCTACACATTTCCCTTTTGATATTTCTTTTGCAACAAAATCATACAATTCTTCCTCTGTAAACACAGAATAATGTATTTTTTCTTTATAATCATTTAATATTTTTAAGGTATCTTCTTGTGAATATTCAATACCTAATCCTGCAATTCTAAGTGGATTATCAACAAATGGTTTTCCATATAAATTATAATATAATTCCAAAGCAGAACCAATTGAAGTGCCGGAATCCGAAGGGAATGGTGGGACATATATATTTTTAAAAATTTTTGATTTTTCAATTTTTCCGTTTGCAGAACAATTAAGTGCAACACCACCCGAAATAACTAAGTTATCCATTTTTGTGACTTCTTTTAGTTCCAAAACGAAATCAATTAATACATCCTCCAACGACTTTTGAACAGATGCCGCAAAATCTGCGTAACTCATAATTTCTTCTATATTTCCTGTTTCATACGGAAAGCAATTAGCTTCAAAATATTCTTTAAGTTGTTTTTTTCTCAAATTAATAGAGTTAAAAATACTTTCATCTTCTATGTTTATAAGATCTTTAAAAATAAGTTTATCTCTAGATGGGCGTAATGGCATCTTAATTTCAGGTTTACCATATGCAGCTAAACCCATAAACTTACCTACTTCTCTATATTTGCCATATAATCCTGTAAATTTTGCGGCGCTGTTATAAAAGATACCTAATGAATTTTGGATATTAATTTGTTTAAAAAAAGTAATTTTTCCATTTTTGGCAAATCCTAATGAAGTAGACGCATTTTCTCCTCGATTATCTACAACAAGAATTGCGCATTCTTTAAATCCACTTACCCTGTACGCACTAGCAGCATGTGCTAAATGATGCTTCATTGAATAAATAGGTGGTAATGAATCACCAAATATCTTTGAAGGTAAAAACCAATTTGTGTTTTCAAATTTTATGTATTTATCTTTTTCTTCTTTAGACATCTTATATATTTCATTTCTATATTTCCAGTCCATACCAATAGAAATCGCAGAAACATCATTTATTGATATTTTCTCACTCTTTAAACATTCTAGCGTTGCGTCAATAGGAGGCTCACCAAGTGCCATTTTATTCCTGCTGATTCTTTCCTGTTCAATGTATTTTACTAATTCACCGTTCTTAATAAGTGCAGCTGATGAATCATGGTTACCAATATTTAAACCCAGTATATATTTATTCGTGTTAACAACCTCCTTTTTAACGATACTTAAAAAAAATATAAACACCATCTTTTCTATTAAAATTGCCGAAAAATGACCAACACTTAGATATAGACCGATTTTATCATTTTAATTCATAATATAAAACACGCATAGCTATTAAGTCAAACATTTCATCAGATGTTATACAAATCTTACACACACTGAACTTTTTCTGAAATTACATCAAAAATTTGATTAAAAGCTTATCTGTATGAACTTCTGTTACGGAGTCAGAAGTAAAAAAATGCTATATAAAGACCTCCCCTTTTATTTATATTTCTACATTTAATGTCAATCTTTTAAAGTTTAATTTAATCATATTACCATGTTTTTGAAAATAATGTCGAATAAGGTAATGTTTAAATAATTTTTATAAATTTGTATGAATCAATATTTTAAAAGATTATATTGTCGAGTTTTTATGATATATTTTTTTAGAATTAGAGCTAATTTTCAATAAAGATTTTAAAAGTAAAATACAAATTATAGAGTACTTTATAAAATTTTCGTAAAAATGGATCGTCTCGCGAATAATAAAGATGTTTTTGTATTCATAATTTATGAAAAAACAAAATATCAAAAGTTATAAGTCGTAGTGGTAAAAACAATGCGATTTCTTTATGTGTGTTGAGCATAACACAGTTTTAGCTGATGAAAATCCAGCTACAGGTAGCTACGCCAAGTGTAGTAAAACACAAAGCTGATGATAGCAATATTAAAATAAGAGGAAGCAGCGTAGCAAATTATCTTAAACCCACTTGAATTAATTATCTATATACGAGATTCATGCATGCGTCAAACTATGCCAACGATATATGTCATGTGTAAAACATCCTTGATACCAGGTATTATGTCTCTATTATAACATATATCATAACCGTTAGACACTTTGACGCACGGTTTTGCGGGAGATCGGAGGCTTACTTTCTTACCCAATTGCAAAAAATGTAATAATTAATAATAAAATAAAAAAGTTTGTAAGTACATCAATTAATAATGCAGATTTTAAGACGATATAATTTCATATGGTTGCATTTTTATAAATTTTTATTTGCGATAAGTAAAAATTTATTTTTAATATTTATAGTTCGACAAGCAATTAGATTTACATTGTTTTACAATATAACTGGACAATAAAAACAGGAGTGATGTTTATAAAAGGTAGTTTTAAAAGTATGTCCGGATAGGATTTGATTTCCCATGGATGGATGTATATGGTAAAATCTATAAAATTTTAAAAAACTTTTATAGGTATAAAGTTTTACATAAAAATTTAAAATTTTTAACCTCAATATTATTGAGCAGTCACTTTAATTTTTCTCGAGCAAAAAATGTAAAATTAAATATTATTATGGATAACGCCGCAGAGACTTATGTTTTTGCAGCGTTCTTTTTAGGTTTTCATTTAATTCTATATAAATATTCCCGAAATCTTTAAATTAAATAGAAGATTTCGGGAATATAAAAGTATTAACTTATAAAATCATATACCGAAGGCGTCTATTTGTTTTCTTTTCTCGAAATCAGAAAGGAAAGACAAATGGGCGTTTTTTTGTATGCTATTCGAGGTCCTCCATACTCCTTCGCTTTTTGGAACATAAATCAAAAATTCGGAGGACGAAAGACATGGAAATAGAATATAAATTTGTTACCGGTGAGAAAATCCATATTGAAGTATATGGTAAATTTGAGGAAATTATGCTGGAACTTGATAAGGACCTTAAAAATAATGATCGCAAAGAAACCAGAAGGCATGAAAGTCTATGTGAGGTCGAGAAAAGTCCAAATAATACAGATGAATCTTCTGATGTCTATGAAGAAGTTTTGAAAAAACTTGATAAGGACAAGCTGTATTCAGCAATATCAAAATTAAAACCATCTGAGCAAGAACTAATATATAAGCTTTATTTGGATAAAAAACCAATAGTGCAATTAGAGTATGCACAAATTCTTGGGATAACGGAAAATGCAGTTCAATTAAGATTAGCAAAAATAAAAAAGAAACTGAAATCTTTGATGCGTTTATAACGATATCCCTATATTTATTTACTTTCGGCTTAAATGTTTTAGCGAAAAAGTAGAAAATTAAAATTTTTAGACGGGTTTTACCTCTGCCGTGGCTTATATATAGAGACACTTTTTAAGAAAGTAAAAAATCAGGTCTCGGAATTGAGGTGAAATATTATGTGTAAGCATCAATTAAAAATCACAGTAAGAAAGGATGGTGAACCACCAATAAGCATTGCGGAATTTAGGAAACTATCTTTATTTGAGAGGCTATCGTCAAAATGGTTTGGTCAAGCCAAAAATGTGATGCTGCTAATATCAGAAGACAGTGTACAAAGTTTAGAAATTAAAGAGGTTGATTAAAATGACAAGCAAAATGCCAATAAAAGCAGAGCCTTTTAAACATCAAAAAGAAGCGTTTGATTTTGCAATGAGTCACGCAGATCAGCATGGAATAGCGCTACTTATGAGTATGGGGTGTGGCAAGTCACTGACTGCGATAGCGGCAGCCGGAGCTTTGTACAATGCAAAAAATATAAAGAAAGCTTTGATTGTCTGTCCCCTGTCTATTGTTGGAGTCTGGAAAGAAGAATTTGAAAAATTTGCAGACTTTGAGTATGAGTTAGCGATTTTAAAAGGCAATACTGCTAAGAAAACTGAGCTGTTGCAAAAAATGCAAGGGCACAGCCTCCAAGTTGCGGTTGTAAATTACGAGTCAGTTTGGAGGTTGGAAAAAGAAATTGCACAATGGAATCCTGATTTTATCATTGCTGATGAAAGTCATAAAATCAAAACGCATAATACTGCAGTTTCAAAAGCAATGCACCGTTTGGGTTATAAAACAAAATATCGGATGATTTTGACTGGAACAATCATTACAAATAAAGCAATTGATGTTTTTTCGCAGTATAAATTTGTTGATCCAACAATCTTTGGAAACAGTTTTTATGCATTTCGGAATAAGTATTTTGACATGGTTGGGTATGGTGGCTATACGCCGGTTTTGAAGGAATCCATGAAAGAGGAATTAATGGAAAAACTGCATAGCATAGCGTTTAGAGCGACAAAGGCTGATTGTTTAGATTTGCCGCCAACTACAGATATTATCCGGTACACAGAACTTGAGCCAAAAGCTATGAATATTTACCAAAGTCTTGTGAAAGACAGCTTTGCAGACCGGCGAGCCGCCGGAGGCAATTCGCACACGAAAAATTGTGAAAACAGAGAAAGCCATGCCTGCGCTGAAGATTCATATGATTCTCAAAATACAATAACAGTAACAAATGTGCTTACGAAATTGCTCAGATTATCTCAATTAACTGGTGGATTTCTTGGAAGTGATGGCGGCAATATATATCAGCAAGTAAGCAAAAGCAAACTTGAAGCTTTGGAAGATATCATTGATGAAGCGCTACAAAGTGGCGAAAAGCTGGTTGTTATCGCAAGGTTTATCCCGGAGATTAAAGCTATAGAGAAACTTCTGGATAAAAAACGTATTTTGTATTCAATAGTTTCGGGTGAAATTAAAGACCGAAAAGAACAGATACGTAAATTTCAAAACGACCCAAAAGTATCAGTATTTATAGGCCAGGTTGCAACAGCTTCCCTTGGTATAACGCTCACGGCAGCATCAACGATGGTATTTTACTCAATGGATTATTCAATGAGTAATTTTGAGCAGACAAAGGCTCGAATCCATCGAGCTGGACAGCAAAAAAACTGCACTTATATCTATCTGATTGCAAAAGGAACGGTAGATGAAAAAGTCTTAATTACGCTTCAGAACAAGGCAAATTTAGCAAAAAACTTAATTGATGAATATAAACGAGGTTTGAATCCATACAAAATCGGAGGTATTTAAAGTGGATAATGTATTAAAAGATCAAAATCAGACCACCTTCGCGGGTGAAAGTCTGTGTGATGACGACGAATTTAGTGCGCGAATTGGCAGCGGCCAGAGAGCCTCTGTGGCAGTCTCTCCGCTGTTTGAGTTAGCAGATAGGCTCAAAGCCCTAAAAGATAAGAAAAAAGAGATTGAAACGTCCCTTAAAGGCGTAAATGACATGATTTTCGAAGTTGAGTCGGCGTTAGCTGAATTAATGACATTGAGCGAAACTCAGAATTTTACACGAAGCGGAACAATGTTTTCTTTAACAACAAGCACAAAAGCGTCGGCAAAAGCTGGCAGAAAAGACGAGCTTTATGCATTGCTCAAAGATGCAGGATATGGCGATTTAGTGGTAGAAACCGTTAATCCAAGTTCTCTATCTGCCTTTGTTAAAGAGCAAATTTCAGAGAACAACGATTCTCTGCCGCAGTGGCTTGAAGAGTTAGTCAATGTATTTGAAAAAACATCAATTTCAATAAGAAAAAATAAAAAATAGGAGTGTTTATAGATGACAAATAATGAATTAACAATAAAAAATCAAGGTTTTATGGGCCTTGCAAACTTTAACATCAGCGAAGGATTTTCTGAAGAACTTGCAGGATTAGATAGTGGTTTTGAGCGAATCAAAATTCCTGCAGGCGGAGGAACAATGTTCGAAGTGCCAGGTAATAATCCGAATGAACCTGATGCAGTAAAAGAATTTTCTGCGGTTATTTTGCATCATCATCCGATGTTTACTTTTTATAAAGAAAAATATAGCGGTAGCAGCACTCCACCTGACTGTTTGAGTTTTGATGGAGTAAATGGGCATGGTGAACCGGGCGGCTTTTGTCAGAGCTGTCCGAACAATAGGTTTGGTAGCGGCGATAACGGCAGCAAAGCCTGTAAAAATAAGCACCAAATGTATTTACTCAGAGAGAATGAAATATTCCCAACTGTTTTGTTTTTGCCAACAAGTTCCAATAAGGACTTTTCAAGATACATAAGAAGAGTGCTTGTTGCCGGCAAAAAATCAGATTCTGTTGTGACTAAATTTTCACTAAAAAAAGCTGTTAACAAAGGCGGTATAGCGTTTTCTCAAGTTCAGTTTGAGGTTGATAGGACGCTTTCTGATGAAGAAACCCAATTAATAAAAAAACTTTCTGAACAAATTAAACTTTATGCTCAAAACAGCCAAAATGCAGCAAAAGTTGATGAAAATACAGGTGAAGTCACAGCTTTGAATGATTAGGAGGAAATGTGATGGAATATAAATTGGCTTTGAACAAAGAAAAAATTGCAAGGTATATTGAAAATTTCAAACTTTTAGCTTTGGACATAGAAACATCGCCATTGTCTCAGTATCGAAATGACGAAAAAAGTGCGCTAGATGCGCATAAATCAACCATTACCGGTATGAGTTTCTCAGTTTCAAAAGGCAGCGGTATTTATGTACCGTTTCATCACAAAGTCGGCTTAAACGCTGACTTTGTGGACAACTGGGATTGGATTAAACAAAACATTTTGATGAATGAGAATTTGATTGTGGTAATCCATAATGCGGCATTTGAAACAATGTTTTTCTATGCTCTAGGCTGCGTCCCGCAATGCAAAGTTTATGATACTTTAGCCGCTGCGCAGATGACGCTCAAGACTCAAACGGAGTTTAGAAAACTTGCTGATTCCGGGCTTAAAAAGCTTGTGCCTGAACTTCTAAATATAGAATTACCTAGTTTTAAAGATGTAACGCAGGGAGTTTACTTTGACATGCTGGACTCAGAAAGTTTTGAAACTATCCGCTACGCCTGTGCAGATTCAGATTACGCTTTGCAACTCTACTATCTTTTTAATAAATGGTTTGATGAAAATATGCCAAAGCACAGATTTATTGTTGAGCAAATTGAATCCCCTACTGCGGTATACGTTGGGCTTATGAAATATAACGGAGTACATTTAGACCTTAATTTGATGCATGAAAAAGGCCTAGAAGCAGGCTTGCAAATAGATCAACTTAAAGAAGACATTGCAATTATGACTGATGGAGCCTCTATTGGTGCAAATGCGAGTACCAAAGCTTTTAAAGATTATTTGTACAAAACTCTTGGCTTGCCGGTACTGAAAACAACAGAAAAGTTCAGCGAAGCTGTGGACGATGAAGCATTGATTTTATTGTCTGAGTGGTGCGAGCAAAATCGGCCTGAGTTAGTACCGATATTCCAGATGATTGCAGAATACCGCAAGTGGAATAAGCTGAAATCAACTTATATATCTGGCTATTTAAAGTTTTTAAACACGGATACAAAGCGCATACACCCCGATTTAATGCCATTGGTAACTGAGACAGGGAGGTTTGCAAGTCGCAACGCAAATCTTCAAAACACACCTCGCAAGGATAACGACCCAATCGGTATTAGAAAATTTATCGCTGCTCCGAAAGGCAAAATGCTGATATCACTTGATTTTTCTCAGATAGAACTGCGTATCGGTGCATTTTATTGCAGGGATGAAAAAATGCTTGAAACATACAGAAATAATGGCGATATTCATGCTCAAACTACCTCGGTTATATTCAATATCCCGTTTTCAGAGGCTATTGACAAAGGTAATAGTCATTATAAAGAAAGACGCACAATTGCGAAAAACTGCAATTTTGGAGTGTTTTATGGGCTGTTTCCGAAAGGGTTACAGAGAACATTGAAGTTTAAGGCCGGACTTAGTAAATCGATAGATGAGTGCTGTGAAATAATCAGTAACTTGAAAGCTGGGTACAAAGGGCTTGAAAAGTGGCAGCGCAAAGTAAAAAGGCAGGCTGCAGAGGATGGCTACGTTGAAACATATTTAGGGCGACGCAGATATTTACCTAGCATTACATCCGCTGATTGGGGTAAAAAGAGCTTTGCACAGAGATGTGCGCTCAATACACCAATACAAGGTACAGCTGCAGACATTTTAAAATTAGCTATGGGACGAATTATTAAAGGACTATCGGAGCGTTTGTGGCTAAAACCGTTGTTACAGATTCACGACGAACTAATCTTCGAAGTACCGAAAGATAAAGTTAACGAAGCGGTTAATTTTGTGAAAGAATGTATGGAGCAACAGCCATTTGAAGGCTTTGATGTGCCGATAATAGCAGAAGCTGCTGCTGGAGAAACTTTTGGAACACTTAGTGAATTGGAGAATGGAACGTTACCACTGCCAATTACTTCGTATTGATCTAAATAGGATTTTTCAAAATTTGAATTTTATCAGAAAGAAGTGTAGTAAAAATGAATTTAGGACTAAAGAACGCTGAAGGATACTATGATTTGACGGCTTATGAAGCAATAAAGAATGCAAGTAGAGATAAAGTGACGAAGAGTAGAAATATTGTGTATATATGTTCTCCGCTTAAAGGTAATGTGGAAAGAAATCAAAATCGTGCGTGTGGATATTGTAGGTTTGTAATTTCAAAGGGATATATACCAATAGCGGTTCATCTGATGTTCCCTCAGTTTATGTATGACGGTGATGATGTTGACAGAAAAAAAGCAATTGATATGAGTTTGGAGATTTTATCTAGATGTGACGAGCTTTGGTGCTTTGGCGAAAATATAAGCGAGGGAATGCTAAAAGAGCTCGAATTTGCTAAAAAGTACATGATTAAAATAAAACACTTTACAGATAGCTGTACAGCATTATCTTAAAGGGAGGTGTAATATGGATACCAAAGAATTTTTAGGCGAAATTTATAAAGGCTGCGAAACCGGGTTTATAACGCTCACAACCCTGCCTAGCAGAAATACTAAGTGGTTTAAGGTAAACGAAATCGAGAAAATTGCAAAAACTGCTGAGATTATCGGGCAAAAAACAAATGTATTTTTTGGTGTAGGACTGAGGAATAAGGTGCTTAAAAATGGTCTTAGAGGAAGTGAAAAAGATATCTCGTGCATTACGACTTTGTATGCCGATATTGACGTTAAAGGTGATGCCCACGCTCAAAAATTCCTGCCGAAAACTATAGATGAGGCTGTTGATTTTTTAAATGGTTTGAATTTAAAACCAAGCATCATTGTATGGTCGGGAAATGGAATTCATTCATATTGGCTGCTTGATAAGCCATTCAAGATTGAGAATTCTGAAGATAGAAACCGCATTATTTCGATATTTCGAGGCTTTGGAAAATATATAAACTTTGAAGCAAGGAAGCATGACTGGAAACTTGATAATGTTTATGATCTTGCTCGCATCTTAAGGGTTCCAGGTTCGATTAATCATAAATTAAAAAATAATGTGAAGTGCGGAGTTATACAAAGTAATCTGTATAGATATAGCTTAGAAAGCTTCAATCAGGATAAACATTCATACGGTACTGTTTGCAATGCCCGTAAAAATCCACAGGGTGTGGATAAAGCAGTTGAGAACTGTGAATTTCTCAAGTATTGCGTAGACAATGCTGTTGATCTGCCGGAACCTATGTGGCATGCTATGGTGAGTAATATTGCTCCGCTACCCAAAGGTCGCGATTCGGTACATCAGTTTAGCAAAAGTTATCCTAGGTACAGTTTTTATGAGACAGAAAGAAAAATTCAGCGTGCTATAGCAGAAAATAAACCACATACTTGCGAATATATCAAGGAAAATCTTAATTTTGACTGCGGCAAAAACTGCCATGTTAAGGCTCCTATTGTTTATGGTCTGCCAGATTTGGAGGAGCGTTTTAAAAGCTTAGTTTCGAGTGAAAAAATTAATGTGGATGATATCTTGTCGGAGCAAAACGTAAGGCTCTGTGCGTGGGCAAAATTTAATCTCCCGTCTGAGTACGCGAAACTTAAGGCGAAACTCAAAGGGAAGGTTAATCTTCGTGATTTTGAGAGAGCAGTACGAGTGGCAAATTGCGCTTCGCAGCGAAACTGTGAAGATAAAAGAAAATCTAAAGTTTTGAAACTTGATGGCATTGAGACTTCTGGTGCAGTTATTCCGCAAGGCTGGGATGTTTCTATGAAATATGGAGTTCAAAAGATACTCAAAGGTAATAATTCAGACGAGCCGGCGGTTGTGTGTTCTTGTCCTCTGATCATATCTCGTAGATTCGAAAACATCGATGACGGTACTCAGAAAATTGAAGTTAAGTTTTTAAATCATAATCATTGGAAGACGGTCATTGCACCCAGGTCTCACATATTTAACAGAACTTCAATAATAAAGTACGCTGACAGTGGCATTCCTGTATCTTCCGGCAATGCCTCAGATATAGTCAAATATCTTTCTGATTACGAAAGAGCAAATGATAAGTGTATCCCATTTGTAAAATCAATATCTCGTATCGGCTGGTGCGTAGCCGCACTAGCCAAGTCGCGTCCGGCATTTGTAATGAGAATGAAAAAAGCACAAGAAAATTAGAATTTTTTCCATACCTTATCAGCGATGATGTAGTCTTTGAAACTGAGTACAAAGAAGCATCAAACTTAATCGACAACACCGGTGAATATGGAAGCTTTGATATTTGGAAACAGAATGCGCAGGTACTGAGAAACAATCAGTTCGGCAGATTCCTATTAGCTGCATCCTTTGCATCTCCGCTCTTGGAAATATTGAATCATCGTGTATTTTTCGTTCATATATGGCACGACTCTAAATCAGGAAAAACTGCAGCAATTAAAATGGCGATTAGTGTCTGGGGTAATCCCACAAAGCTCATGTGCAGCTTTAATGCTACGAGCGTCGGACTTGAACGAATGGCTGGAACTTTGAAGCATTTACCATTTGCGATCGATGAACTCCAGGTTTTGAACAACAAGAGACTATCGGTTGAAAATATTATTTATAGTTTAGGAAATGGGTTTGGAAGGCTGCGAGGTGCCAAAGAAGGCGGTGTTCAAGAGACAGCGAGCTGGAGGAATAATATATTAACCAGTGGCGAACAGCCGATGAGCAAAGAATCTAGCAACGACGGCGTTTTGACTAGAGTGCTGGAGATTTATGGCAAGCCTGTGGATGATGTTAATGTGGCGCATACACTGCATTTAGTAAGCGAAAATCACTATGGTTTTGCCGGAAAAATCTTTATTCAGTATTTGATTAATGATGTGCTGAAGATTAAAGGCAAAGCACACAGAGATTTTGATAATTTAAGAAAAGATGTGGAAAAACACCAAGCAGAAAACTGCGACAACACGCACCTTGATAACGTTGCAATTGTGTGTCTTGGTGACTATTATTCAAACATATCTGTTTTTGGTGCTAAAGCCGAAAGTGCATGGGACGAGGCTGTAAATCTTGGCACTCAAATCCTCCAAAACTGTAAGGAGCTTCAAAAAGCAGACACGATTGATAGAGCGTGGGATTTTGTGACAGGTTGGATAACAAGTAATAAGAATCGCTTTCTTCCGGACAGTACGCCATGCTATGGGAAAATAAAACAGGATACGGTGTATATCATACCCAATATTCTGCGCCAAGCACTAGAAGAGAATGGATTTGATTATTCAAAAGTCACTCGTGGATTTAAGGATCGTGGACTAATAAATACAACTAAAGATAAAAATGGAGTAACCCGAATGCATATATCTAAGAGGATAAATGGAGTGCTTCAAAAGTGCTTTTGCATCGAAAAAATCTTATCCGGGGGTACAAATCAAGAAAATGATACTCTCACGAGTCCCTTAGTTTAGCCATTTTGAGAGAGTGTACCCCATGTACCCCGATTTTATGCACACACACCTTCTTAATTAGAGTAAATATATAAATTAATTTTTGAGTGTGTGAATTCAATAAATCTTTATATAATAAATAAATTTATTTTATGGGTAACATGGGGTACGTTTATAAAAACAATGGCTTTGTTGTTGGGTTGAAGGGTGTTACCCATATTCAAAAAGTGTGGGTAACAGTGGGTAACATGGGTAACGTATGATTGGAGTAAAAGTATGAAAGAAAAAACAATAACAAATCAAATTTTAAAATACTTGAAGGCACAACCCTACTGCTTTGCATTTAAGGAGCATGGCGGGCTGTATGGCACAACTGGGATACCAGATATCATTTGTTGTTATAAAGGGCAGTTTGTGGCTTTTGAAGTCAAGACTGAACAGGGCAGGCTGTCAAAATTGCAGGAGATTACGATTGAAAGAATACGACAAGCTGGTGGCATTGCTGCTAAAGTTACGACTTTGGCAGAAGTAAAAGATATTTTGAAAGGAGTGGTGCCGGAGAAATAAACTGCATAGGACAAAGATACAAAGTTCAGAGTCACAAAATACAAATTACAAAATGCAGATAAATTTTAAATTTGTAATTTGGAAGGTGTTTTTATGACCACAAAAGAATTTTTAAATCAAGCTTATCGTATCGACCAGAGAATTAACAGCAAACTTGAACAAATAAAAAATTTGAGAGAGTTGGCAACAAAAGCCACGTCTACAATTAGCGAAACCGGCGTTTGTGATTCCGGGAATAATCAGCGCATGGAAAGTAATGTTGTAAAAATCGTTGATTTGGAACGTGAAATAAACGAGGATATAGATATGTTGATTGAAGTTAAGAAAGGTATTATGGCAATGATAAAAAAAGTTGAAAATCCAGAATATCAAACGTTGCTAGAACTTAGGTACCTCTGTTTTAAAAGGTGGGAACAAATAGCATTGGACATGGATTACAGCATTCAACATACTTTTAGAATTCATAACAAGGCATTAGAAAAAATAAAATTTTTTAAAGATGAGAGTAAATGTTATAGAATGAGAGTATGTTAATGTTGTACTATTATAATAGCGAGGAATAAATTAGAGGAGCCTTCACTTGAAAAGAGTGAAAGGCTCTTGTTTGTTAAAGGGGTGTATTTAAATGCCAAGAAAGCCGAAGAGCCCATGCAGGTGGCCGCATTGCCCTGTGTTATCGGAAGAAATATATTGTGAGAAACACACAAAGTTAGCCGAAAGACAGTACAACAAATATAAGCGAGACCCACAAACCTACAAACGTTATGGTAACCGATGGAGGCAAATACGCGAGCTTTACATCAAGGAACATCCTGTTTGTGAACTGTGCGAGAAGCAGGGCAAGCTCACTCCAGTACAGGAAGTACACCACATCATTCCTCTTTCTCGAGGTGGCACACATCATGAAGACAATTTGATGAGCCTTTGCAAAAGCTGTCATTCAAGGATTACAGCAACTGAAGGAGGCAGATGGGGATAATAAAAAGAAAAACTTTCACTTTAGAGTATGAAATTTTAGAATAGAAATCATATGCGGTTTATCAGCCCGATATGTGCGTAATACGCACATAAAAAATGTAGAAAAAGAGTGAAATGGGGAGATAAAAATCTCTGCGAAAGATGTCGAACCCAACGGGGCTGGGGTGTCACGCGCAAAAATTGCAATTCAAAGGCCGTATTAATGGCAAAAAGGAGGGAAATATGGCAAAGGACGGAACAAACAGAGGAGGCAGACGAACACGAGCAGGCAGCAAGCCGAATGCGTTAGTAGATAAAATAGCCGCCGGAAAATCGGCAAATGTGCTAGATATTTCGGAGTTTGAAATAGATGAACAATTTGATTTAAATGACTTTTCAGAGATGTCAGAGTTACAAGGTGAAAACATACCAAAACCGAGTGAATATTTAAATGCACAGCAGAAAAACGGAAAACCTCTGGGCGCAGATAAAATTTTCAGGGAAACGTGGATATGGCTGAAAGAGCGAAGGTGTGAGAAATTCGTAAACCCACGGCTAGTCGAGGCTTATTCACAGGCGTTTGCAAGGTTTATTCAGTGCGAGGAAGCCATAAGTACATTCGGGTTTTTAGGAAAACATCCAACAACAGGAAATGCTATAGCTAACCCATTTGTGCAGATGAGCATTTCGTTTCAGAAGCAGGCAAACCTTCTTTGGTACGAGATTTTTGATATAGTTAAACAGAACTGTTCTACTGAGTTTGTTGACACGCCGCAAAACGATGACATGGAGCTGCTTTTAACAGCTAGGAGGCATAAGTGATGCGGGATGCAACGTGGATTTTAGCGCTGATTTCACTATTGGGTACAGTATTCAATATTCGAAAAAAAGTGAGTTGCTTTTACATATGGCTCATTGGAGATGTTTGCTGGTTCATTCTGGATTACACAAATGGAGTATATGGCCGAGCAATGCTTGACTTTGTACAGATCTTATTGGCATTTTGCGGAATCATAGAATGGCGAAAGAAGAGGCGATTTTAAATGAAAATAGAAAAAATTCACATTTCAAAACTCAATCCAGCTGAGTACAATCCAAGGAAGGATTTGCAGCCGGGAGATGCTGAGTACGAAAAATTAAAGCGTTCCATGGAGCAGTTTGGCTATGTAGAGCCAGTTGTTTGGAATAAAACAACTGGAAGAGTTATAGGAGGACATCAAAGATTAAAGGTTCTTGTCGATTTGGGACTAAAAGAAGTTGATTGTGTTGTAATAGAACTTTCAGAAGAAAAGGAAAAGGCCCTGAATGTGGCCCTTAATAAAATAAGCGGTGAATGGAATACGGACAAGTTAGCCATGCTTATCTCAGATCTTCAGGGTTCGGATTTTGATGTATCTCTAACAGGATTTGAAGAAGACGAACTTGCTGATCTTTTTTCTAAGACAGCAGGAAAAGAGGTCACGGATGATGATTTTGATTTGACCGCCGCGCTGGAAAAAGCCTCATTTGTGGAACGCGGAGATATCTGGATAGTCGGCAGACACAGATTAATGTGTGCAGATGCAACAAGCGCTGAAGATGTAGCTGCATTAATGGACAGAAAACGTGCAAACTTAGTTGTAACAGACCCACCATATAATTGCTCATATGAAGGTGGCACAGGAATGAAAATTATAAATGATAGCTGGGATAACTCAAAAAAATTTTATCAGTTTCTTTTGGATGCGTTTAAAAATGCATATGACAGCTTATCAGATGGTTCTGCTTTTTATTGTTTTCATTCTGATGCTGAGAAAGTAAATTTTTTTAATGCTACAGTAGATGCAGGGTTTCATTATTCAACGACATGCATATGGGTAAAAAATGCCCTTGTAATTGGTAGAATGGATTATCAAATGCGGCACGAACCCATTGTTTATGCATTCAAAAATACAGCAAAACACAAATTTTACGGGGATAGAAAACAAACAACTGTATGGGAGTTTGATAAACCTGCAAAATCACAACTTCATCCAACAACAAAGCCGTTATCTTTGGTAGCATATCCAATAAAAATGTCTTCACAGGAAAATGGGATTGTTCTAGACTTGTTTGGAGGCAGTGGCTCGACGCTCATAGCATGTGAGCAGATGAATAGAGTTTGTCATACGATGGAACTTGACGAGAAATATGCATCTGTAATTTTGAGACGAGCTGTCGAAAATGGAATATCACCTAACGATATTTATGTTTTTAGAGACAATGTACGAATTCCTTATGCTGAACTTGTGAAAGAGATTGATCTTAAAGCTTAATGCAAAACAATTCATTTGTGATGTTGATTTAGCAATGAAAGGTGGGTTGTGAGAAATTCATGAAAAAAATGAATAAATACAAGCCAACAAAATTTATGGCAAAAGGCTCTCGCTATGATAAAAGAATGGCAGATTATGCAGTTCAGTTTATTGAATGTCTGTGCCACACTAAAGGTACGTGGGCAGGAAAGCAATTTAAACTACTTGAGTGGCAAGAGCAAATTATAAGAGATTTATTTGGAGTTTTAAAACCTAATGGATATCGGCAATTTAATACAGCTTATGTCGAAATTCCAAAGAAAATGGGGAAATCTGAACTTGCAGCGGCAGTGGCTCTTTTGCTTTGTTGTGGAGATAATGAAGAACGAGCCGAAGTGTATGGCTGTGCTGCTGATAGGCAACAAGCATCGATAGTATTTGAAGTTGCAGCTGATATGGTAAGAATGTGTCCGGCCTTGGCTAAAAGAATCAAACTTTTGACTTCGCAAAAACGTATTATTTATAGGCCGACCAATAGTTTTTATCAGGTATTATCAGCAGAAGCGTATTCAAAGCATGGATTTAATATTCATGGAGTAATATTTGATGAATTACATACGCAGCCAAACAGAAAACTTTTCGATGTTATGACAAAAGGTTCAGGTGACGCAAGAACACAGCCGCTATACTTTTTAATAACAACAGCTGGAAACGATACACACAGCATTTGTTATGAAACGCATCAAAAAGCCAAAGACATCCTTGAAGGCAGAAAAATTGACCCAACATTTTATCCTGTGATTTACGGAGCAGAAGAGTCGGATGATTGGACAGATCCTGAGGTTTGGAAAAAAGTAAATCCATCGCTTGGAATAACAGTGGGACTTGATAAAGTTAAAGTTGCGTGCGAATCAGCAAAACAAAATCCCGGAGAAGAAAATAGTTTTAGGCAACTTCGGCTAAATCAATGGGTAAAACAGGCAGTAAGGTGGATGCCGATGGATAAGTGGAACGCGTGTAGCTTTAATGTGAATGAAGAAGAGCTGCGTGGCAGAGTCTGCTATGGTGGGTTGGATTTATCGTCAACCACTGATATAACTGCGTTCGTACTAATTTTTCCTCCCGAAGATGAAGACGATAAGTATAGCATTCTCCCCTATTTTTGGTTGCCAGAGGACAATCTTACCCTCAGAGTAAATCGTGACCATGTACCTTACGATGTATGGCAGAGACAAGGATATCTTAAAACTACTGAAGGCAATGTGGTCCACTATGGATTTATTGAAAAATTTATCGAAGAGCTTGGAAAGAAGTACAACATACGAGAAATAGCGTTTGACCGCTGGGGCGCTGTGCAGATGGTTCAGAACCTTGAAGGCATGGGATTTACAGTAGTTCCATTTGGACAGGGATTTAAGGATATGAGCCCGCCGACAAAGGAACTTATGAAACTCACTTTAGAGCAGAAAATCGTGCATGGTGGGCACCCAGTTTTATCTTGGATGATGGATAATATTTATGTGCGCACGGATCCAGCTGGGAACATCAAACCAGATAAAGAGAAATCAACAGAGAAAATTGATGGAGCAGTAGCGTTAATAATGGCTTTAGACCGAGCGATACGCAATCAAGGCGAAGACTTTAATTCTGTCTATAATGAAAGAGGTTTACTCATTCTTTAATTGAACAAGGCGGCAAAATAAAATATTAGTTTGTTTTTAATGTCAACAGAAATGTTGGCATTTTGTTAATTTAAAAAATTTTTTTGGAGGTTTTATTTATGAACAACTTAAAAGTATTTAAAAATCAAGAGTTTGGTGAAGTCAGGACAGTCACAATAAATGATGTGCCATATTTTGTGGGGAAAGATGTTGCTGAAATTCTCGGGTACCAAAACGGTAGTCGAGATATAAATAGGCACGTCGATACTGAAGACAGACAAAAAACCATGGTATTTGATGGCAATCAATATAAAGAGACAATAGTTATCAATGAGAGTGGTCTCTATAGTTTGATTTTATCAAGCAAACTGCCAAGTGCGAAAAAATTCAAACGTTGGGTGACGAGCGAGGTTTTACCGTCGATCCGCAAACATGGAATGTATGCAATTGATGATTTAATTGCCGATCCGGATTTAGGTATTGCAGCTCTTAATGCATTAAAAGCAGAACGAGAGAAAAATAAGGAACTCGAGCAGTCAGTAGCAGTGCAGACTCAACAAATTTCAGAGCTGACGCCGAAAGCGAGTTATTATGATGTTGTGCTTAACTGTAAAGATTTGGTTTCAATATCAGCGATATCTAAAGATTACGGTTGGAGCGGCGCGGAGCCCGCGCAGGCAAATCGCGTAACAAAGTTAGAGCTTAGTTATAACACTTTTTTGCTCGCGGCTTAATCTTATGCGTATAAAAGGTTATACAAGCACGAAAACTCACACTTACCTTGATAGTGAAGTTCAACACACAAAAGTTCGCACATATTGGACACAGAAAGGACGACTATTTATCTACGAATTATTAAAAGAAGACGGGATATATCCCAATATTGAAAAATTAGTAGGTTAAGAATTAAATGCTAGAAAGGTTTTTGTTGATATGAGCATCTTAAAAAATCTGTTTCATTCACGAGATAAACCACAAAACTATCTGTCAGGAAGCAGATACAATGTGCTTTTTGGAAGGACGACAAGTGGAAAAAATGTAGATGAACGCTCTGCGATGCAAGTCACAACGGTACATGCGTGCGTTAGGATTCTGGCAGAAGCCGTGGCAGGACTACCATTGCACACATATCGCTATTTATCAGGCGGAGCAAAAGAAAAAGCAATCGAGCATCCTCTTTATTATCTTTTGCATGATGAGCCAAATCCGGAGATGACTTCGTTTGTGTTCAGGGAAACGTTGATGAGTCATCTACTTTTATGGGGTAACGCCTATGCTCAAATTATTCGCAACGGCAAGGGTGAAATATTAGCACTTTACCCGTTAATGCCAAACCGTATGACAGTCGATAGAGCATCAAACGGTGAAATTTATTACACATACATGGTCAATGACAGCGATAATCCTACGCTCAAAGCGCAAGGGCAAGTGTATTTAAGAAAAGAGGATGTCTTACATATTCCTGGTCTAGGATTCGATGGTTTGGTTGGATATTCCCCTATTTCAATGGCTAAAAATGCCGTAGGAATGGCACTTGCCTGTGAAGAATATGGTGCTAAATTTTTTGAAAATGGAGCATCGCCGAGTGGAGTTTTAGAACATCCGGGGACGATAAAAGATCCTGACAGACTGCGAGAAAGCTGGAATTCACTGTTTAAAGGCAGCAGCAATTCTCATCAAATAGCGGTGCTAGAAGAGGGTCTTGCGTTTAAACCAATTGCAATCTCACCCAACGAAGCTCAGTTTTTAGAGACAAGAAAATTTCAGACAGATGAAATTGCCCGAATATTTAGAATACCACCGCACATGGTAGGAGATTTGG
>ENA-OOXT01000966-OOXT01000966.1-human-gut-metagenome-genome-assembly--contig:-NODE-966-length-20179-cov-3.444743_pt1 | contig 20179 bp, 15 predicted proteins | sample MGYA00241590_ERZ501349 | MGnify/ENA primary metagenome ERZ501349 (study PRJEB25962, sample SAMEA2042838) | human gut metagenome | biome: human gut; feature: human-associated habitat; material: faeces...
ACTGTGGGCGCAGGACTCTTTTTCAATACCTGCACTGCCGACCAATATCTGTCTATCATACTTACAGGCAACCTGTTTAAAGACCTTTACCAAAGCCGCAGACTGGAGAGCAGACTGCTTAGCCGTACTGTAGAAGACTCGGTTACAGTAACATCCGTGCTCATACCATGGAACTCATGCGGAATGACTCAGGCAACAGTGCTTGGAGTAGGCACTCTGACCTACCTGCCCTATTGCTTCTTTAACATACTCAGTCCGCTGATGTCCATCCTTGTTGCCTTCACAGGCTTTAAGATAAAACAAATTATCACGCAGCCAAAAGAAGAGAACATAACAAAAGTGGCATAACATACCTGAATATTCATTTATACAGACATAAAACAAATGCGACAAAAACTTACCGCTATAGGTCTTTTCGCTTTGAGTATGACCAATGAGCGATAAGTTTTTGCCGCATCAGTAACTTAATTATCTGGATAATTCTAATCACATAAATTATTTTACATATCTTTATATTCTGTCTGTCTTGAATATATCGTTATGCTTTCTGTCATGTCAGAATATATATCCAAGAGTAAAGCAAAGGCTGTTATTGTTGATTTTATATCGGTGAAGTTGTGTATATGGCTACCTTGCTGTTGATATATCCGTCATATGGCTTTCAACTTTCTGCGGTAGTTCCGGCCTTAGATGTGCCGGCTATATCTGACTCAACATATTAGAATGTCAGGCCTATTCCAAAAGAAATAGAGTGCCGTGTGCTATTACTCTTGAAAAATTCAGTTTTATCCATTGCCTCATTATAATAAGCTGTTGTAATATCACAAAAGTTTTTTAAGTCATACGCAATCTGAAAATTCAGTCCGAAATGTCGCATTATCATCCAAGTATAACCAATACCTAATCTTCCCGAAAAGCCGGAGTTGCTATCATCACCCAACTTCAGACCATAACCTAAATCTGTAAACAGATATGCCTGTGGCTGTTTCCTTACTGGTTTATAGCGCAATGTCGCAAACACTGGGTATGTATTAAAGTCAGGTTCGGTGTAACGAGCCAATCCCATGCCTATCCCGACCGACCATTGTGTTGCCACATCGTAGCGCGCAGCGACTTGCAACAAGTTGCCACCCATCTTATACGAGCCTCTATTATACGTATATTCTGCGAAATTTTCAGACAAGCCAAGGCTGTATTGGTAGTCTAAGTCAAAATGTAATTTTGATTGCGCTAAAGCAGTTACAGAAATGAAGCTCGCCACTATTATTGATACAAATATTCTTCTTGTCCGTACCATAGATATAAAATTTAATTAGTTTAATCTTTCTTGATATATATTCCGTTCAAATGATTTCCCGGTTTCCCTGTCAAAATGGTTTCACCGCCAATATTTTTTTCACTTTTTCCCTATATTTATCGGGGTAGCCGTATTTTCACACCATCAACAATGACAACTTTAAGTTGCATTGAACAACTATCATTGATTAACACATACCGCCACAACAACTCACGACAAGAACTATCCGACACATACCCGGCCGTTACCATACAGCCCCATGCCGATAAGTTCCTGTCGTTTCAGAAAATTGCCATAAGGCATTGCCTATCACTGCAATTGTCTTAAATATCCATAATCATGTCAGATATGAATGTGTTTTTGCACTTTTTGTTGTGTCAGAACACATATCCAAGAGTTAGACGCAGACTATTGTTGTTGATTTTATAATAGTCGTCCTGATTAATCAGCCCACGCATATATCCGGCCGAAATCACATAATGGTCTTTCACAGCCAGCTTAAGTTCTGCACTGCAGCCAAAATCCCATCTCTTTATCGGTGATATCGTATATGTGTCAATCCGGCTGCTGGTATATCCGTTGTATGGCTTCCAGCTCTCTGTTATGGTATTAGCCCCTGACGTTCCGCCAATGCATGATACGACATCGCCTTTAAACGAGTCGACACCATAATGTCCATAAACCCCAACCATAGGAGTAAGCGATATGCCACTGCCCAACCTGAAGGTATAGCCAACTTTCAGAGGTATCTCGAGCGACATTGTCTTCACATTAACCTCGCTGAACTTCATCTCTACCGGATAATATTCCGTCAATGCACTGAACTGTCCGTTAGATACAAGCAGGCTTATCCCCGATGCCAAAGCAACGTTATTGTTGAATGTATAGGCAACATCACCGCCCACAACAAACCCGGCCTTAATCTTTGACTCATCAAACGGAGGATTGTTCTTAGCCGAATACCACAGCAAATCTGTGCCGGCATGTACGCCGAACTTTAATCCCTGAGCGTTGACATGCAGAGCTGCAACACACAAAATAAACAATAAAATCTTTTTCATTTTTCACCTTGTATTTATTGTACTTTCAAATTAATTTTACAAACTTTAGCCTTACTCAATAAACATTTCGGAACAATATGCCCCTCTATTGTCTCATTTAATTGATTTCCTTTACTATCATGTTCAGATGTCATATCTGTCCATGTTCTAATTTCACCTGTTATCGATTGTCCATTTGCTATACCTAATATAATATTGAACCCATTACTTACATTATTCGTAAAAATATATCTTGGAAGACGTTGATTTATTACAGTTGCACCAATTTGACATTGATATATGAAATTTGAACTTATATATGAATCAAAGAAATATTGGCGATGGGGATCGTTCTTCCAACCATACCACATTTTTTTGCGTGTATACATTTGTACCCATAAATTTCGTCCTTTCAAATAAGCATTAAAATACACCTTTTTATTCTTCTTCGGACTATAAACAAAATGATTTATATCCTCTGTTGCACAAAATGATACACCATTTTCATAATCACGAAAAACGGTTGAAGCATTTTCTACTATTTCAGGTAATTTATTTTGCAAGCGTAAAGAAAAGACTTTGTTCCCTATTACAACTTGCATTGTTTCATTAACTAGATAAGAATTTACATTATCACCATCAGGTACATACAAAGACAAATCTGTTGTATCTATATAATTTTTAATAAGCAATCCGTTATATTTTTCAACATATTGAGCATATAATTTTCTAAAAGATAATTCATCTATCGCAATTTTTCCGATGTTTTCAAGTTCCGTATCTGCATCATATGACACATTATGTAAATTTCTAAAACCTAAATTTTCTATAACCTTTTGTTTTTCATCATCAGAAATATTCTCCAATGAATTCTTAAAATTCAAGAAGCTGTGCTCATCATTAAAACTTAAAACTAGTTTTGAACTATCAATACCAACACTAGTACGAGTAATAGGAAATATTTTTCCTTTATCAACAAGCACAACTTTAGGTTGCATTGAACCACAATTATTCGTGCTATCCAAAGATAGCATTTGATCGTCCTGACTACATGATGCCATCAATAAAGTCAAGAAGCCAACAAAAAATAAATTACTTTTTTTCATATTGCATTAAAATTTAAACGACCGCAAAGGTATACAAACGCATACAAACCTGCAAACAGCGCGGACAAAACTAATTTTCGGTAATCACTGAAAATCAATAAGTTACATAAACAAAAGCGGACAAAATCACTTGATTTTGTCCGCTATATCAATAGTTTCTTTATCATTTCGCAGCTTGTTAAGTGCCCTGCTCCGCGTTTTACGATATGCTTCGTCCGAAAGACCAAGCATATACTTTATTATGTTTTCATCCTTACCCATATTGCGCAACACGCAAAACAGTTTCTCCTGAATGGTAAGTTTGCTGCCTTCAAGTTTCTCTATACGATGAACAAAAGTCATGTCTATAACCCTATAGCACTCTATAAGCGATTCGCGTTCGCTCTTGTTAAGTTGAGAAATATTCTCATTGCGCATCACGCTGTAAAGATAATGCAGTCCATGCTCTATTTCTTCGAAACGCGACAAATAGTCTTTCAGTTCATCCTTGCTTACCGAAAGTTTGCCGCTTAGCTCTGTTATAGCAGCCTGCTTTTCACCAATAATGGTCTTTAAAACCTCTGTCTTTTCTTTTATAGTCTTATCACCGTCTTCCTTTATCTTATTTATTCTTATCTGCATCTGCAGCAAATCGTTTTTCAATGCGCTTATCTGTGCGGCACGCTTACGCAGCCTTCGCCCGGAAACAACAAATGCTGAAAGCACCGACGTAATTACGACAAAACAAATAAAAACTATCATTGTCATTTTGCGCCTTGCAAAACGTCTGACAACCTCTTGGTCATATTTTTGCCATAAATCTGTTGCAAAGCTAGCATTAACAAGTCTGTTAACTACCGTAAATGCCGAATCGCGACGGCATTTCATAATATAAGCTTCCTTAAACTGTCCCTTTGCAGCATAATATTCGCTCAATGAATTGTAAAGCCATACATTAGATTTTGCGTTATCTGAAGACATCAGTACATTTACTAGCGAGAAGGCATCCTTCTCACGACCAGTCTTCAAATATAAATCAGCCAGCAGATTAAGTGAACGCCAGTCGCTACCGCCATAAAGCGACACATTTAGCATTTTCTTTGCAAACCTCATGTCGCCATGCCCAATATGCATCTGCATGAAAGCAATCTTGTTGTAAACATTATTCATACCAGGCACAAAACTGTCAGGTATACATTGTTCTGCCTTTGCCACATACGTCAGCATGCTGTCGCGCCGTCCGGCAAGTCTCATGGCAAGCGCCATGGCGTTATTTCCACGCATTCGCCACTCATTGCTGACAATGCCGGCCGATATTGTGTTAAGCATACGTGCATAGCGCAAAGCGTTTATTGTGTCATGTTGCTTCATGTTGAGCATGGCCAAATGCTCATATATGCGCATTGCCATGACAGAGTCTCTCACATCGTCAATCAGGCGTGCCGCCCTTATCAAATCACATTCCACATCATCAGGCGAAGCACCTTGCCTAAGCCTGATCATGCCCATATAAAGCCAACAGCGCTGCAACATGGGCTTGTTGTCGGTATCTGCATAATAAGTGATGCTGCGTTTCAATGCAACCGAATCTGTGTTAACCACAAGCCGACTAAGGACATACGACATAAGCATGTCGTAATAAGCAACATCTTCTTCAGAAGACAGGTCGAAAGTCGTCATCGAATACAATATATTATAGGCTGAATCCGGATTGTCTTCAGCCAGACTGTCAACAAGTCTGAGTGTTGACGACGAACGACCGCTATCGCAAGATGCGGCTATCGAAATTGCGGCTATTACAAAAAACGAACATTTTATCAAGCCTGATATTGTTTTCATGTCTTATATTTATTCTGTGTTGATTATAGCTGCGGAGTTACCAATTTGCAATGTCTGCCGTAGCTTCCACATTTTTCTCGACATTATCAGGAAGCGAAGGGAAGAAGTCGATGCCCGTGATGCGCTCAACCTCGTCTACGGTGTTAACGTATGAATCTTTTGGCCGGTTGCCTGAAGTATTCTTGTAGATAAAGCCTATTGCCTGCGGATCATCGCCCGTGCGCAGCACTACTTTGAAAAATGCCTCTGGCACAACCACCTTGTTCTTGCCTATTGTCTTGTGCTTACCTTTATATAATATAGGGCCGCAGACTATGTACAGGTCGCCGTATTTCTTAGCCCATTTGCGGCATGCCATCTCCATCTCGTTCCAGTCGCCGCGGTTAAGATTGCCGTTCTGCGGACACATGTTGGTAAAGAGGAACGACTCTTCCATGGCTTTCTTGCTCCATTTGTTGTCGGCAGCCGGACACATGTGCCCACGGTCGTAGCCCGAATTATAGTAGTCCCAGTCTGTTGCGCGCGGCTCCGGCACTTCCGTGTCTTCTGCAAAGTCTACGCCCGAGCGCTTTGCGCTTCCCTCGGTGCGTTCAGCCGTAAGATGCCATGCCACCCAGTTCGGCAGCAGAGTGGTCTTGTTATACGATGCGACATACCCCGTGCGCTTCAGTATCTGCTCAGGTGTCCCCTTCGGTGATGTCTGCATAACCAGCTTGTCATCAGCTCCGGCAGACGCATCGCATGCCCCAGCCTCGCCGTCTTTCTGGTCAAGTTCCTCTACCAGCGCCTTGCCAGCCTCGCTGATAAGCGCCTTGTTATTCTTTGCCAAGTCGCACGAACACAGCGCGACGACCGCAATAAACAATAAAAAATAAGCTCTAAAGTTCTTCATATCATCTGCGAAGATAGCTATTTATACGGTTATAAACAAGAAAATCGGGCTGATTTTACAGCTTATGCTATAAGACCAGCCCGACTCTTTTTATTCTACGTCAGCTTAAACAGGCATGTTTACGCGTCCGTAGTTGTACATTTTCAAAACGTTCACACAATACTTGTTGAACTTCTTGTTGTCTAAAATCCTGTTAACAATCTTTTTCATAATCTTTTTACCTTTCCTATTTTTAATTTCTACCTGTAGGATGCATCTTCACATCCTTGTTATCCTTTTTCCTTTATTTCTAACGCAAAGGTAATACCATTTTCAGCATGTCAGAACGTTTTTGTCTATGAATTTGGCTTATAGTGCCTCTATTTTGACATGCGTCAAACAGGTTGATTTACATCAACGAAAATCTGACATAATGACACCTTATATAATAAAATGCAGCTTTTATTTGCTCATTATCCGCACTTATATTATTTTTGTAAAGCAATCAGAAAAGACATACACACATTTTGCATAACATAAACAAAACCGAAGCAAGAAGTATGAACAACAATGCCATATTGCTGCCCGAATGGGCAAATCAAAGCGCCATACAGCTGACATGGCCGCACGAAGGCACCGACTGGCGTGAGTATCTTGACGATATATGCGCAACATACGCCGAAATGGCTGACGCCATAACACGATATGAGAAGCTGCTCGTGGTTGCCCCTGAGCCGGAATTGGTGAAAAAGGAACTCAGCAAGAAACTGACAAGCTGTCAGTTGGACAATATAATATTCCATAAATGCCCCACAAACGACACATGGGCACGCGACCACGGATTCATAACACTTGGCGGCGACGGCACCTACACGCTGCTCGACTTCCGCTTTAACGGATGGGGCGACAAGTTTGAGGCCGCTCTTGACAACGCCATAAACCGAAGTCTGTACGACAACGGTGTCGTAGAAGGCACTTACACCGACCTTAACAGCTTTGTGCTGGAGGGCGGATCTATTGAGAGCGACGGACGCGGCACCGTGCTGACCACAAGTCAGTGTCTTCTGGCACCTCACCGCAACCAGCCGTTAACACGCAGCGAGATAGAGCTGAAACTGAAAAGTATGCTGCATGCCGAACGCATCTTATGGATAGACTACGGACATCTTGAAGGCGACGATACCGACGGCCACATAGACACACTGGTAAGAATAGCTCCCGACGATACCTTATTATATATAGGATGTGACGACAAGAGCGACAGCCACTATGACGACCTGAAACGCATGGAGGAACAGCTGAAGACATTCCGTACGGCCGACGGCAAGCCATACAGACTGATGCGCCTGCCCATGCCTGCGGCAATATATGACGATGGCGACAGGCTTCCGGCCACTTACGCCAACTATGTGATAGTGAACGGCGCCGTGATTTATCCTACATACAATCAGCCAGACAACGATGCTGAAGCCGAAAGAGTAATTAAAGCGGCCTTCCCCGGCAGAGATGTCATAGGCATAGACAGCCGCACCGTTATACGTCAGCATGGCTCGCTGCACTGCTGTACGATGCAGCTCTACAGCAAAATAACAGAACAGAAACAATAAATCATCAAAGCATATACGGCTCATAAAGTCCTGAATGTCAACACATAAGGCAGCAGCCGTAAATTAAATCAAACAAAACAACAGCAAAACAGAATGAAAACAGGAATAATTCAGCAGCATAACACAGCTGACAAGAAATACAACATGCAGCGCCTTGCAGAAAGCATAAAGGCACTTGCATCTGAAGGAGCAGAACTGATAATATTACAGGAGTTGCACAACTCGCTGTACTTCTGTCAAGTTGAGAACGTCAACAACTTCGACCTGGCGGAACCGATACCTGGTCCATCGACCGAGTTTTTCGGCAGTCTGGCCAAAGAACTTGGCGTGGTAATCGTCACTTCGCTTTTTGAAAAACGTGCAGCAGGACTTTACCACAACACTGCCGTGGTGATAGAACGCGACGGAACTATAGCAGGCAAATACCGTAAGATGCACATTCCTGACGATCCTGCATATTACGAGAAATTTTATTTCACACCAGGCGACCTTGGTTTCCACCCCATCGACACATCTGTAGGACGTCTCGGCGTGCTCGTATGCTGGGATCAGTGGTATCCGGAAGCAGCCCGTCTGATGGCTCTTCAGGGCGCCGAAATGCTAATCTATCCCACAGCCATAGGCTTTGAAAGCTCTGACGAACCTGCAGAACAGCAGCGCCAGCGCGAGGCATGGACAACAGTGCAGCGCGGACATGCCGTAGCAAACGGACTGCCTGTGGTTGCCGTAAACCGCGTAGGACACGAGACCGACCCGTCGGGAATGACCGGAGGTATCGAGTTCTGGGGCAGCTCATTCGTTGCCGGACCGCAGGGCGAACTGCTATACAGGGCATCAGACCATGAGGAAGAGCGCAAAGTAATAGACATCGACCTGGCACACAGCGAGCAGGTGCGCCGTTGGTGGCCGTTCCTTCGCGACCGCCGCATAGATAAATACACTGATATTGTGAAGCGCTTTATCGACTGAGACATCACATCATGGCATTAAATTCATAATGTCACATATGTCTCATTTGTCTCATAAATAATTAAAACAGCAATGGAAGGAATAATCTTAGGACTCCTCATCCCCTTGATGGGCACAATGTTAGGCTCAGGTTTCGTGTTTTTCATGAAGAAAGACATGCCTCCGCTGCTGCAGAAAGCCTTGCTGGGCTTTGCCTCAGGCGTTATGGTGGCAGCCTCGGTGTGGTCGCTTCTAATACCCAGCATGAATATGTGCAGCCATATGGACAAATGGTCTGTCATGCCTGCAGCTGTCGGTTTTCTGGCCGGCATAGGCTTCCTGCTGGCCATCGACTATATCACGCCACACCTTCATCTTGGCAAGTCTAAGCCCGAAGGACCGCGCAGTCATCTGTCACGCACGGCAATGCTTTCGCTAGCCGTCACCATACACAATCTTCCTGAAGGCATGGCTGTAGGCGTAGTACTTGCAGGAGCCATGCAGAGCGGAGCCGGTATAACGGCAGCCGCAGCCCTTGCCATGTCACTCGGTATTGCAATACAGAACATTCCCGAAGGCGCTATCATATCTATGCCCATGCGTGCAGAGGGCAACAGCCGAATGAAATCGTTTCTTTTAGGCAGTCTCAGCGGAATAGTAGAGCCGTTAGGCGGACTTATAGTCATTCTGCTTGCCTCGATGATGACGCCCGTGTTGCCTTATCTTCTGGCCTTTGCGGCAGGAGCTATGATCTACGTTGTTGTCGAGGAGCTTATCCCCGAAGCCTCTGAAGGCGAACACTCCAACATAGGCGTAATTGGCTTTTCCGCCGGTTTTGTCCTCATGATGATTCTTGATGTCGTGCTGGGATAAGGGATAAAAATTTAGAATTGAGAATGGAGGATGGAGAATTATGATTACTCTTGATGGATAGGAGTAATAAAACAAATCATAATTCTCCATCCTCCATTCTCAATTTTCAATTTTCTAAATAAGATTTAGAACATCAGCTACAATTTGTTCCTCGGTCAGATGGTTGTCGCGCAGCAGCTGCTCAACATCATATCTGTCGTAAAGAGCCTTACGCACGCCGAAACATATTGTCTTCATTTCCGATGGTCCGTAATAGCGGCTTATACGTTCTCCGAAGCCACCGTCTATGCATCCGTCTTCTATCGTAACAACCAGTTTGTGGTCTTTCTTCAGACCTTCAAGCATTTCTTCGTCAATGCCGGACACAAAACGGGGATTGATAAGCGTGGCATTTATACCTTTACCGGCAAGCATATCTACCACCTTCTGACCCTTCTGATAGAAGTCGCCAAGAGCAATCACGGCCACAGTGTCGCCCTTTTTATCCATCTTATACTTGTTCAGCTGGCTGTAGTCCGTGTCATACTTCTCATCGCTATGTGCCACGAGAGCCTCCGGTATGCGTATTGCCACAGGATATTCTGTCTGCTTTATAGCCCAGTCTTCCATGGCAACAAATTCTTCGTATGTCGTCGGGGCAAGATAAACAAGATTAGGAATATGACTGAGCATAGGAATATCAAAGAAGCAGATGTGCGTTATGTCGTTCATTCCGTAGACAGACGCGCCGACAACATTTATCACAGCAGCGTTTCCATTCACACAAAGATCCTGTGCAATCTGGTCATAGGTGCGCTGAATAAATGTGGCATAGGTCGTGTAAACAGGTCTTACGCCGCCTTTAGCCATACCGGAACTCAAAGCCACGGCTTCTTCCTCGGCAATGCCAACGTCGATATACTGGCGTCCCATCTGTTTTCTTATCTCCGGAGTAAAGCCAGCTCCGCCTGGAACGGCAGACACTACGGCAACCAACTTCGGATCGTTCTTTGCCTTCTCTGCAAGATATTGGCCTATAAGTGCCGGAAAATACTCCTCGCCATCACCTGCAGAAGCCTTCAGATTACCTGTCTCAAGGTCGAAAGGCATGCTCCAATGGAATCTTTCCTTGTTCTCTACTGCAGGCGCATAGCCATGTCCTTTCTCCGTATGAATGTGTACAACGACAGGGCGCTCGGCGTCCTTCACTTGCTTAAATGCGGCTATAAGCGAGGCTATGTTGTTGCCGTCCTCAACATAAACATAGTCGAGCCCCATAGCCTTAAAGAAGTTTAGTTCTGCTTTTCCGGCTGTATCACGCAGCAGCTTCAGGTTTCCATACAGTCCTCCGTGGTTCTCGGCAATAGACATCTCGTTGTCGTTAACCACTATTATCATGTTTGTACCTATCTCAGCGGCCATGTCAAAGCCCTCAAAGGCCTCGCCTCCACTCAGAGATCCGTCACCGATAACAGCCACTATATTCTCCTTTCCGCCCCGTATGTCGCGCGCTTTCTGCAATCCTGTAGCCAAAGCCACAGACGTAGAAGTGTGCCCTATCTCAAAACAGTCATACTCAGGCGACTCTTCCGGCGAACTGTATCCTGACACATCATCAAAGCGCTTGTTGTCTAAATATCCGTAAGCGCGGCCTGTAAGCATCTTATAAGGATAAACCTGATGAGACACATCGAACACGATTTTGTCCTCAGGAATGTCAAAAACATACACAAGTGCTATCGTCGCCTCTGTTATACCGAGGTTAGGGCCCACGTGACCTCCGTGATTGCTGACACGGTTAAGCACACCTTCACGAATTTCTCCGGCAAGGACATCAAGCTGCTCAATACTAAGTTTGCGGACATCCTGCGGACTATTAATTTTCTCTAAATACATAAATATATTTCCATTTATCTTATTTCAAAGGCAAAATTACAACAAACCCTACAAAAACAGGATAAACAAATTACATTAAAAAGTAAACATTCTACTCTTTCACACCTTTCAGACAGTAAACATTAAGCCATTCAAGACACCCAAGTTGGTGTGATGAATGGCCATTACCCCACTGCTGAACAGCCATAAAAACAAGCCTGACAGCAGCATATTTCACATCTTACGCCTCAAATTTCACATTCAACTTTCAGTTCATACGAGGCGTTACGGATTATTTCTCTCCGTCATTTTCAGGAGCCACATATTTGCCGTCAATCTTCAACGGCTCAACATGAAGCCCCACATGAGTATCTTCACCAAAATGCTCACGCAGTTTCTCTTCTATATCGCTTGCCCTTCTGTGGGCCTCATAAAGAGATATGTCTCCCGGCATACGCAGGTGCATCTCTATCGCTATGTTGTTTCCTATACGCCTTGTGCGCAGGTTATGTATTCCGCTCACGCCGATTTCACTTTCAGCAATGCTCTTTATCTCTTTCTCCACATCATCAGAAAGACTCTTTTCCAGCAGTTCATCAGATGCCTGACGAATCAGTGTCAGGGCTGTCTTGATGATGAACAGACTCACAACAACAGCTGCTATCGGGTCAAGCACGGCCCAACGGGAGCCCAGGAATATGGCTCCGCCAATACCCAAAGCCGTACCTATTGACGAGAAAGCATCGCTCCTGTGATGCCATGCATTAGCTATGACAGCCTGAGAGTCGACAGCCTTGCCTACCTTAACAGTAAAACGATAAACCCACTCTTTTAGAACCACGCTGAGCACAGCGGCAATGAATGCCACATATCCGGGCTGCTGAAGAGGCTCACCGTTAAGGGCCATTATGATCTTCTCCACTCCGCCATAGCAAATCATCACTCCCACAAAGAGCAAAGCCAGTCCGATTAGCGATGTTGCAAGAGTCTCATACTTGCCGTGTCCATAATCGTGGTCGCTGTCCTGCGGTTTGTTGCTCAGCTTGACAAACAGCAGAACGACAATATCCGTTATCAAGTCTGACAATGAATGGACAGCATCGGCAATCATGGCGGCCGAATGTCCAAGTATTCCGAACACAAACTTCAGCACGACAAGAACAATGTTGACCACGCTTCCTAGCACAGTCACCTTGTAGATTTTCTTTTCACGCGTTTTCTTATCCATCATTTTTACCTGTAAACCAATATTTATAAAAACCGATAATTATTTTATCCTCAATATAAAGTTGACGCTTCCGCCGCCAGACTTTTGTCTGGCAGCAGAAACGTCACATAATATCATATATGCTGCAATCTCTTCATACACACCATAACATGCAGCCCGGCTTATTGCCGCTCCTCATGTTCTTTCTTGCCAAACTCCGGATCGATGTCGACAAATGCCGCGACAAGGAATGTGATGATACAAAGAATGACAACTATGATGAAGAACCACAGATAGCCCACAAGCTCCTGAAGATATCCTGCCACAAGTCCGGGCAGCATCATCGACAGCGCCATCAGCGCCGTACACAGTGCATAGTGAGACGTCTTATATTCACCCTGACTATAATAAATAAGGTAGAGCATGTAAGCCGTAAAGCCGAAGCCATAGCCAAACTGCTCAATAAACACGCACACGTTGATAATAATGAAACTGTCGGGCATGGCGTAACTCAGATAAACATAGACAAGGTCAGGCAGCGTTATGGCGCACACCATGGGCCACAGCCACTTCTTCAGTCCGTCGCGTCCTGCAGCCATTCCGCCCAGAATTCCTCCGAGCGTAAGTCCTATTATGCCAACCGTGCCCTGCACAAAGCCATACTCCTGAGGTGAAAGTCCCAGTCCGCCATTGCTTCCGCTGTCGATAAGAAACAGCGAAGAAACCTTCGCAAGCAGTCCTTCGGGCATACGGTAAAAGAGCATGAACAGGAAAGCTATAAGCACCTGTTTTGCCGGCATCTTGGTGAAAAACGTCTTTACAGACAACACCAGCTTTGTCCACACCTCACGTGCACCGGCATTGCGCAGTCCGCGGTCTGACACAGGACACGGCAACACCAGGCTGTGCCACAGCCACAAGGCTATGAACAAGCCCGTAACGCCATAGAACATAAGGCTCCACGAATACTTTATGCTGTTGCGGAAAAGCACCTGCAAGTTGCCTGCAATCATCACAAGGACGCCCTGTCCGAATATTGTCGCAAACCTGTAGAACGTACTTCTGATACCTACAAACCACGCCTGTTTATGCTGGTCCATGCCAAGCATATAGAAGCCGTCGGCCGCTATGTCGTGCGTGGCACTGCTGAACGCCATTACCCAAAAGAAGAACAGCGTGCCCTGAAGCCAGAAACTGGTGGGAATGGTGAACGCCACGCCTCCAAAAGCCGCACCGATAAGCAGCTGCATGGTGATTATCCACCAGCGCTTGGTTTTGACAATATCTACAAACGGACTCCAAAGCGGCTTTATTACCCAAGGCAGATACAGCCACGAGGTGTAGAACGTAATCTCTGCGTTTGTCAGTCCGAGCTGCTTATACAGGATAAGCGAAATTGTCATCACAGCCACATAAGGCAGTCCCTCGGCAAAATATAGTGTAGGAACCCAGCTCCAGGGGTTCCTGCTCAACTTCTTACCAGAATTCATTTTCTTGTTCAAAGTTTTATGTTAACCATATATTTTTCTTATTTCCGCACCGCGGTAGTAGTGCAGAAGTATCTCATCATACTTATATCCGCGCTCGCCCATCACGGCAGCACCGATCTGACAGAGGCCTACTCCGTGGCCCCAGCCTGCACCGGTAAGCACAAAGCGCTGCGGCACGCCGTTGCTGATGTCTGCCTTGTCAACGACAAACGCACTGCTGTAAAGATGGCTCTCGCTCAGCACGCGCCTTATTTCAAGCTCCTTGCCGATGGTGAACGAGCCTTTCGTGCCCACAATCTTCAGCTTCCATATACGTCCGCTCTTTCCGCGGGCAACAGGCTGCAGGTCGACAATATCACCGAGATCAAGTTTCAACTTGGCAGCAATAAGTCCTGCCAGCTGCTCCTGTGTGTACTCCACCTTCCAACGGTAGAAATCGGCAGTCTCCTGGTCATAGTCGTTGAGCACCTGCGACAGAATCTTCTTGTCGTGCGTGTTGCAGAAGGCTTCGCCGTTGCCTCTTATCCATGCCTCGGCCTCATCTTCATTCGTCAGGTCGGGCAGCACGGCTCCACCTGAAGCATTGTCGCGCAGGGCCACCAGATATGGCTGCGGCGTGTCTTCCCAACAATACTGATACTCCTCGGTTATGCCGCCGCAGCATTTGCTGAAACGGGCATCGCAGATGTCCTCGCCCGACATCAGTATCTGTCCTCGAGTCTCGCTCACGGCCTGCTCTACATGCCTGTTCTTGGCTTTGGTTATGCCCTGATAGCGCTGACAATGGTCGTCGGCACACACGTCGAATATGGTATGGTCGTCGCGGTCGTACCAGCGTATCAGCTCGTCGTCTTTCTTGATGAACGAGAAGAATCCGTTGCCTCCGCTGCTCTGACGCTTGCGGCGCTCCATCTGTGCCAGCAGCCAGCTGCGCGATATTACGGCATGAGCCTTGAGGAACTCAAGCGACGAAGTGGCCTTCATCTCACTCGAGATGACACTTATCAGATAGTTTTCCACGGGCAGGCGGTTGATGGCACAAATCTTGTCGGCCTCAACAACTATTTTCAGCGTGCCCTGGAATGTCTGTGTCTCCTTGCGTTCCCAATGGAAGTTTACTCCAATGGTTACGTCGCTCAGCGAGAACGACGCGTCCTTGTCACAAGGCGTAAACGTAAGTTCACGATAAAGATTGCCGTTCCACAGGATGCCTCCCTCTGAGAACGACACCTGCTGCGGTCCCGTGATAACCTCGCCCTTTGCCATATACTCGCCGTTGAGCGAGAAACAGATGCTCTCGGCACTTACAATGCCTACATGCACCTCTGGCTCAACATGCTTGTAAAACCTTGCGCCCGGAGCCTCGCCACAATGTGCCGATGCCTTTATCTTAGCCACAACCTCACACATTTCGTCATCCGTGATGGCCACCTCGCGCAATATGCCTTCGGCCTGTTCTGCCGTCAGCCGCTCAAAGTCTTCTCTTCGCGGCGTTATTATCAGTCCTGCCATATCGAGCGCGCCCGGACTGACAAGCATCTTGGCGTCGCCGTCTGCCGAATAGCAGTCGGGTCTGTGCTTGCGGCGCGGAAATACCACCGTCAGCCACTGGCCTGCAGACATCCAGCTCACTACATTCATCATCGGCTCTATGTCGCCGTCGTGCATAGGCAAAGCATTGTACACACAGCGGAAGAGTCTCTCGTCGGCCTCGGCATTGCGGCTCCTTATCAGCAAGGCCGGACATGCCCAGCTGTTGATGACTGATATGTCGTTGTCGCCGTCGAGCGCATGCACCACCGTTATGTCGCGCACCAGTCTCGACCATGATGCCTGCAGGGGCACCTTGCCGCTCGTTCCGGCCTGGAAGTGCATGTGGTCTGGAGCAGAGGCTCCGCACTTCGGACCGTTATAGAACACCATAATGTCGGGATTCTGCGTCAGTATGGCGTGCATCTCTCCGTAATATTCGAGTATGTGCTGCGGCTGATGCTTCACTGCCGGCAGCGTGAAGTGTACGGGAAGTATAGGATATGGATTAACCAGTATGTCGAAGTTGTCGTCAAAGCGCTTTATCTGCTGCTCCTGCGGACGGTTCTCCTTGCACAGGAAGCATGGGCGCTTGCTTATCGAGGCCTTGTCTATCGAAGCTCCGGTTGACACCATGCGGGCAGGGTTAAACTGTGCCACGAGGGGCATGCCGCCGTCGCTAAGGTCGCGTGTGAGCACCTCCTGCAGGTCTCTGAAGTTGTGGCGTGCCAGGCTCCACGTCTCTATCTGTCTGTTGAAGAAGCGATAGAGCGAACTGTCTGCCATCATGTCTGCCTTGCCGGCTGTCATCTGCTGACGTGCCAACAGCTCCATGGTGCGCAGGCGGTCTTTATACAGATTGTTGGCGTTGACCTTGTCTACGGTCAGCGCTGCGTCGCTGTTGCCGCCCCAACGGCGGCACAGATACAGTTCGGTGAATATTCTGCCTATCTTATAGCGCCTGCTGAAGGCCAGTCCGGCAGCATAGTCTTCGCCGTAGCTTGTGTTCGGGAAGCGTATCTGCCTGAGCAGCGGCGTGAAGAACGCGCGCGGCGCTCCCAGTCCGTTGATGCGCAGGGCGTTGTTGCATCCGTTGTCGTCGGTCCATTCTGCATGACTTATAAGTCCCGGCGGCAGCGTGTTAAGGTCGAAGTCGCACATACGGTAGCTGCCTACAATCATGGCGGCACGCTGCCTGTAGAACTCGTCGACAATAGTCTGCAGCGTGTTTTCCGACGAATAGAGGTCGTCGCTGTCGAGCTGCACGGCAAAGCGTCCGCACCGCTCGTCGTCTATGGCAAGGTTCCAGCATCCGCCAATGCCAAGGTCTGTACGCTGCGGCACGATGTGTATCAGAGGAGCACGCCCGTCGCTCTTTGCGGCATACTGCTCCAGCAGCTTCGTAGTGTTGTCGGTCGAATGGTTGTCTACGACGATGACGTTGAACGGAAAACTTGTTTTCTGCGACAGCGCGCTGTCAACGGCATCGCATATTGTCTTTTCACGGTTGCGCACGGGTATCACCACAGACGCCTCGTATTCGAAGTCCTGCTCGTTGAAGTCGGGCTCACGATAGAGCGATGTGTCGATTAGGGCGCCAACGGCCTTCAGGTGTGCCGTAACGGCCTGCTCCATCTCTATCTGCACCTCACGGTTGGCAGGGTTGACATAGTCAAACTGCTTGACACCGCTGGCCCTGAGGTCTCTCTCCTCTTCTGTGTACAGCAGCTCGTTGATATGGAACAGGCGTCCGCAGCGGCTGAGATAGAGCCACAGTTCATACCATCCTGCAAATCTGTATGCCGACTCTTCAACGTCGCGCGCAAACCTGTTGAGCAGCGTGCCTTTGATCATAACCACGCTGCCGAAGTCGAAGTCGTCGCGCAGACTGCCTTCCTGCCAGTCTATCACGGGGTGTGGCATTGGTTCGCCGTTCTCCACCGATATGCGGTCGCTGTACACCATCGACGCGTCGGTCTCGGCTGCCACACGCATCATGCGCTGTATTGAATACTGCCCAAGACTTACGGGCACGGTCTTCAGGAATACCAGTGCATAGTCGGCCATGCAGCTCTCGGCTATTGCGTGCATTGCCGATGCCGACAGCAGGCCGTCGACGGCAATAAACGAGCAGTTTTCGGGCACGGGTGTGCTCATAGCCATATCTTGTGTAACCATCAGGTTTATATGCCGTATCATGCGGCTGCCTTTAAGCTGACGCAGGGTGTTGGCCACCGCACTGATGTCAGCGCAAGGCAAGAAGCAGTCTATTGTTCCTCTCATTTCTGTTTTTTCATAAATTGTTACGCCGCGCCTGCCGCTCCATGCCGCCACACGCGGAGGCACGCAACAAAGCCACGGCGACTCGTAATTATATTGACATGCAAAAGTACACAAAAATCCTGACAACTCGGTTGCATTTACCCGAAAATAGACATGGCACAAAATCAAAATCAGCAAAAAAGATGACGGCAATATCCACCAACACGTTTTCACCTTACGCAACAATGCCTCATGGCTTGCCCCTGCGTCCGTTTCAACGGATAACGGCAAGAATATTGCATCTCACGAAATTCCACGCTACTTTATTTACTTTCATTAACATTACGCACATTTTAGTACCTACAATTTTAACTTTTCATTTTTCATGTTTTAGCAAAATACATCTGCCCCAAACAGCCCTAACAGCACAACTTCAGGCATATCAGCATGCAGTCTGTGGTCTTTCGTATTGCAAAAGGTATGCTCTTGCAGCACAAAAGACCGCCTTTTGCATAGCCGTTTGATACCTATTGGTTCCCAAAACCGCCTTAACCAGAGGCTAAAAGGACACAAAATGGATACAAAAGAAGCCGTAAAAATACTGCCGCACAAGCTATCCCAAGCATCAATTTCGCGTACCTATCTGACTGTCAGCATCTTACAAATAACGGCATAAAACGGGCATTTCTCGCCGGAAACTTTACTCCGTTTATAAATAATGCCATTTTCAAACTTTTTAAGTTAAACAGAACTACGTCGATTTAACCTACATTAACCATAAAACATTACACCATCAAACCCTATATATACACTGCCAACCGCCGGCATTACAGCCAAAACTCAGCCGCGCCCTTCGCGTTTCCGCATACCGAAGGCCTGCATAACGCCGGCATGCAACGATATGGCAACACATTTATAATAAAGAAAAAACATTAAACATCCCGATTATCTCACTTTTTTTAGCTAACTTTGTCGGCCGTAAACAAAGAATTTTTGAGATGGAACAAAGCACTACACCGTTATTGGGATTAACACTTAACGAACTTAAAGATGTTGCCAAAGCCATGGGTATGCCGGCTTTTGCAGGGGCTCAGATGGCTAAATGGCTATATACTCAGCACGTAAGCTCAATCGACGACATGCTGAACATCTCGAAAGCTAACCGCGAAAAGCTGAAACAGCACTACCGCATAGGATGCCTGTCGCCGGCCGACTGCCAGAAGTCTGTTGACGGAACGATAAAATATCTGTTCCCGACGGAGAGCGGTAAGTTTGTCGAGACGGTTTACATACCCGACAAAGACCGCGCCACGCTGTGCGTGTCGTCGCAGGTGGGATGCAAGATGAACTGCAAATTCTGTATGACCGGAAAGCAGGGATACACAACCAGCCTGACAGCTGCACAGATTCTGAATCAGATTTATTCGGTGCCGGAACGGGATACGCTGACCAACGTGGTGTTTATGGGCATGGGCGAACCGTTCGACAACCTGGACGAAGTGCTGCGTGCCTTGGAAATACTGACTGCCGACTATGGCTACAAATGGAGCCCGAAGCGTATCACGGTTTCTACCGTAGGACTGCGGAAAGGACTGGAACGTTTCCTGGAAGAAAGTGACTGCCACCTGGCCATCAGTCTGCATTCTCCTTTCCCTTCCCAGCGCAGGGAACTGATGCCGGCAGAGAAGGCTTTCTCCATTACCGAGATGGTGGAGATACTCCGCCGGTATGATTTCAGCAAGCAGCGCCGCTTGTCTTTTGAGTACATTGTGTTCAAGGGAGTGAACGACAGCCTGATTTATGCCAAGGAACTGGTGAAACTGCTCCGTGGACTGGACTGTCGTATGAACCTGATTCGCTTCCATGCCATCCCGAACGTGGACTTGGAGGGAACGGATATGGAGTCGATGATAGCTTTCCGTGATTACCTGACACAGCACGGCTTGTTTGCTACTATTCGCGCTTCACGCGGAGAAGATATCTTTGCGGCTTGCGGTATGCTTTCTACCGCCCAGCAGCAGGCAGAGAAAAAAGAGAAAGAAAGTGAAACCTTTTAATACAAGAAACATCATGAAACGAATGACATTTTATCTTGGAATGGCCCTGGCGGTGCTGTCGCTTGCTTTCTGCCGCAACGGAGGGAAGAGTATCATTACTCCGGTGTCAAGCGGACGCCCGTATGAAGTGATGGTGGTGGCCGATGACAAATGCTGGATGAGTCCGGACAGTGCACTGTTTCATGTGCTGGATACGGATGTGCCGGGATTGCCTCAGGC
>ENA-OOXT01000975-OOXT01000975.1-human-gut-metagenome-genome-assembly--contig:-NODE-975-length-20095-cov-2.359731_pt1 | contig 20095 bp, 18 predicted proteins | sample MGYA00241590_ERZ501349 | MGnify/ENA primary metagenome ERZ501349 (study PRJEB25962, sample SAMEA2042838) | human gut metagenome | biome: human gut; feature: human-associated habitat; material: faeces...
CTGCGGCGGTCGCTTGCGACATCTACCTTATACGCCGCAGTGTGCATCCTCGCGGTGCGTTTTGTAGTTTACAGGAAAGCAATTTCCTGTAAACTACAAAAGACGCCCGGCAATCTGCCTGACGTCTTTTGTAAACTGTTTTTCTTTATTCTGTTACTGTTCTGCATTCTGTAATTCTTCCAGATAGCGGGAAGAATTGGCTGCACGTTCCGTATTCGGATAACCATCAATCACTTTCTGATAGTATTCGATGGCTTTTTCATTCTCGCCCAGATTCCGGTAGGTCTGTGCCAGATAATAAATCGCATTGCCATCCTGGTATGCCTCATCCATCTCTACTACTTTTTCAAATCCGGTCTTCGCTTCTTCATAGTTATAATTACTGTATGCCTGATAACTGTCTGCATAAGTCACCTGAAGATACTGGTCATTTACAGTTGCGTTGATATTCTGATAAATTTCCTTTGCGGTATCGGAAAGGTTTTCTTCCTTCACACCGGAAAGTGCATCTCCTGCTGCTGTAATATCTCCCTCCTGGAAGGATTTATATGCTGAAAGCAGCTGGTCATAGCTGCTAATCTTATTGGAAGTCTCCTCGGAATCGCTTTTTGCAGAAGACACCTGCTGGTTCAGGTCATCAATCTGATTTTCCAGATTGGTAATCTGCTGATTCTTCGTGGTTATGGTATCATTTGCCTGAACCACTGATGTATTGGCATCACTCTTTGCCTTCTGCCTTACACTTGGCACTACAAGGAAACAGGTGACGGCAACACCAATTGCCACCCCAAGCAAAATGGTCAGTATTGTGGCAAATCCTGAAGTATCTTTGAATTTTGTCGGCTGGATAATGAGGTCATTTCCACTCTTATAGGAAATAAGGTCATCTTCTTTCTTTTTCTTCTTACCGCTGTTGGCACTGCGCAGCATCTGATTGGTCTCTTTCATGTAACGCAGTGTAATCGTATTGCTGGAATCAATTTTCATAGCTGCCCGCAATGACTTCTTTGCCTGCTCGAATTTATTCTCCTTCATGTACAAAAGAGCCAGCAGCTGATGTCCCTTTACCAGTTTCGGGTTTAAGGACAATACCTTCTTCAACTGGATAATTGCAAGATCTGTACTATTCTGTCTACAATATAACAATGCCTGATTGTATTTCTTAATGGTCTGATTTACCGTTTCTAACTGTGCCGGATTCTTCTGCACAGCGTCCAGATAACGTCCTGCATCATTATCCTTTGGCTGAAGGCTCTTACTAATCACCCATTCACCCATGGCAGATACCGCCTCACCGGTCTCAAAAAGTACCAGTCCCAGGAGATTTCTTGCCTGAATGTTCGTCTTATCAAACCGAAGACTCTTCTTAAGACTTTCAATCGCTCCGGATAAATCACGGACATTGCTTCGCTCTAATCCCTGATTATAATAATAATTAGAGGCCATCACAATTTTCTTATATACTTTTACGTCAATTCCACAGTTCGGACAACGGTTGTCCCCTGTCAGATCTGCTCCGCAATTATAACATTTCATACTTTACCTCACTTAACGAATTCTACTGTCGTCTTGCTTCTTTCATCATTTCTCTTAAAATGTCTGTCATATCCGTTAAGTCCTGATTGTAAATAGCTTCCTCTGCCTCTTCTACTTCCAGGCTTGGTTTGAATTTCTTTAATTCTTCTTCAAAATCTATCATGCTTCATTTCCTCCTGCTATCTTTTCCAATTCTCCAATCAAATACAGGGAACCCGCACAGAATACCATCTGGTTGTCCTTCCTGTATTCCTTTACATATCTGTATGCCTGTGCACAGTCTTCTATTACTACTGTTTCCCGGTCGTTTGCCATAAATTCATCCTGCAATTTCAATGGGTCAATTCCACGGCTGTCCGGGATGCGGGTCAGCACAATACTATCCCACGCAACTTCCTGACACAGTACTTTTACTGCTTCTTTATGATTCTTCTCTTCCATCATGGAAAAAAGAAGAACTGGCTTTTCTTCCGCAATCTTCTGCACATTTTTCACAAAGTGGGCAATACCATCTGCATTATGTGCTCCGTCAAAATAGATAAATGGCTCTGCCTGCTGCATTCTGCCCATCCATCTGGTATGTTCCATTGCAGAGATAATCTCTGCTTTTCCAATTCCGGTTTCCACCTGAAGGACAGATAACGCCCGATATGCCAGTGACGCATTCATCATCTGATATTCTGCCGGAAACGGGATTTTCAAATCAACAACATCATACCCATTGGTATAACAAAAATCAATAGTTTTCCCGGTTATTTTATGAATTTTAAGACTTTCTAAAGAAATACAGTAATAAGGTGCTCTTTTTGCCCTTGCAGTCTGCCTTATCACTTCTGCCGCTGTTTCATTACTTCCATCAAAGATAACAGGAACGCCTTCTTTGATAATCCCTGCCTTTTCTCCTGCAATTGCTTCAATGGAATCTCCTAAAATCTGTGTATGCTCGAGACTGATAGATGTAATAATCGTAAGCAACGGTTCCTCAAATACATTCGTTGCATCTAACCTTCCGCCAAGTCCGGTCTCTAAAATAAGATAATGTACTTTCCGCTTCTGAAAAAGATACATGCCCATGGCAAAAAGATATTCAAAAAATGCTGGATGCGGCAGCCCTTCTGCTTCCATCTGCTCTACCACCTTCTGCACTGCCTCAAAGCTTTCTACAAATTCTTCCTGACTGCACTTTTCGCCATTGATTACGAAACGTTCTTCCATGCATACAAGATGCGGAGAAGTAAAGAGTCCCACTTCACATCCATGTTCCACCAGCACCTGATTGATAAATGCACAGACACTTCCTTTGCCATTGCTTCCTGCCACATGGATGATTTCAAACTGATGCTCTCTGATAGAAAGCCTCTGCAGCATTTCTTTCGTATGCTCTAAACTGTTTTTCTTTGTGAACTTTGGTATTTCATATATATAATTGCAAATCTCTTCATAAGTCATTTTTGTCACCACTTTTCTAAGTATAATATAGTGGGAAATTTTTTCAAGAGGTTATCCTGTTTCCATAAAAAGTTTTCGCCGCAGAAACTGCGGCGAATCGACAATACCTGTCTTTTAACTTTTGTAACTATTTCATCTGAGCCAGACGCTCCTGTACGGTAGCCATCATCTGCTCATATTTTGCAAGCTTATCTTTCTCTTCCTGAATCTTTGCAGCAGGTGCCTTGCTTACAAACTTCTCATTATTTAACATGCCGTGGGAGCGGGCAAGTTCTTTCTTAAGACGCTCTTCTTCTTTCAAAAGACGCTCTTTTTCTTTTTCCATATCTACCAGGTCTTCCAACGGCATGTATACAACAGCTCCCGGAATAACTACGGATACTGCATCTTCTCCGATGCCTGCCTTATCGGACTGGACATCAACCTCGCTGGCACTGATAAGATTCTGGTATGTTTTCTTCATGCTCTCAAAGGTCTCACAAAGTGCTTTGTCTTCAGATACAATAAATACCTTTGCCTTTCTGGATGGTGGAACATCCATCTCTGTTCTTAAGTTACGGATGCCTTTTACCAGCTCTTTTACATGAGCAAGCATCTCTTCTTCTGCCGAGAAATTCCACTCTTCTTTGTAAACCGGCCAGTCAGCCAGCATAATGGTCTCTTCCTGCGGATTTAAGGTACAGTAGATTTCTTCTGTGATAAATGGCATATACGGATGTAATAATTTTAATGCCTGTCCTAATACAGTACGAAGTGTCCAGAGTGCACTGTTGGCAGCCCTGGCATCCTCGTCTTTCTTATAAGTACGAACTTTGGCAATCTCGATATACCAGTCACAGAATTCATCCCAGATAAAGTCATATACTTTCTGTACTGCAATACCAAGTTCGAATTTATCCATATTTTCTGTTACATCTTTGGTCAATGTATTAACTGCTGAAAGAATCCATTTATCTTCCGGTGCCAGGTCAGAAATTGCAGGCTTTGTTACTTCCATACCCTCTAAGTTCATCATAATGAAACGGGATGCATTCCACACTTTATTGGCAAAGTTACGGGATGCTTCTACACGCTCCCAGTAGAAACGCATATCATTTCCCGGTGCATTTCCGGTAATCAGCGTCAGTCTCAAGGCATCTGCACCATATTTATCAATAACCTCTAACGGGTCAATTCCATTTCCAAGAGATTTACTCATCTTACGGCCCTGGGAATCACGAACCAGTCCGTGGAATAATACAGTATGGAATGGTGCTTTACCCATCTGCTCATATCCTGAGAAAATCATACGGATTACCCAGAAGAAAATAATATCGTATCCGGTTACTAATACATCATTCGGATAGAAATAATCTAAGTCTTCTGTTTTCTCCGGCCAGCCTAAGGTTGAAAATGGCCATAATGCAGAAGAGAACCAGGTATCCAGAGTATCCGGATCCTGTGTCATATGGGTGCAGCCGCACTTCGGACATTTCTCCGGTGCATTCTTAGATACTACCATTTCTCCGCATTCATCACAGTAATATGCAGGAATACGATGTCCCCACCAGAGCTGTCTGGAAATACACCAGTCACGGATATTATCCGTCCAGTTAAAGTAGGTTTTCTCCATACGTTTTGGAAGGAGCTTGATATCTCCATTCTTTACACCTTCTACTGCCGGTTTGATTAAATCATCCATTTTTACAAACCACTGCTGTTTAATCATTGGCTCTACGGTTGTGCCACAGCGGTCATGGGTTCCTACGTTATGGGAATGCGGAACAACTTTTACCAAAAGTCCTTCCTTCTCTAAATCCTCTACCAGTGCTTTCCGGCATTCGTATCTGTCCATGCCCGCATATTTGCCGGCTTTGCTGTTCATGGTTGCATCATCATTGATAACAACGATTTCTTCCAGATTATGACGTTTTCCCACTTCAAAGTCGTTCGGGTCATGAGCCGGTGTAATCTTTACACATCCGGTTCCAAATTCTTTATCTACATAGGAGTCTGCAATAACCGGAATCTCACGGTCTGTCATCGGAAGCTTTAACATTTTTCCGATAATATCCTGATAACGTTCATCATCCGGATTTACTGCTACTGCAGTATCACCAAATAAAGTCTCTGGTCTAGTCGTAGCAACCTCTAAATACTCATCAGTACCTTCAATCATATATTTAATGTGGTAGAAGGCTCCAGGAGTATCTTTATAAATAACCTCTTCATTAGATAAAGCAGTTTTAGCTAAAGGATCCCAGTTAATAATTCTTTCTCCCCTATATATAAGACCTTTATTATATAAAGATACAAATACCCATCTAACAGCCTTAGAAAGACCATCATCCAAAGTAAATCTTTCCTTAGAATAATCAAGAGATAAACCAAGTTTAGCCCACTGATTATGAATATTCTCGGCATATTCTTCTTTCCAGGCCCAAGCAACCTTAAGCCATTCCTCTCTATTCATACTTCTAGGATCAATACCCTCATCACGAAGTTTCTTATCTACTTTAGCTTGTGTAGCAATACCAGCATGATCCATACCAGGAAGCCACAAAGCATCATAGCCTTGCATTCTTTTATATCTAATAATAATATCCTGAAGAGTAGTATCCCAAGCATGTCCTAAATGAAGCTTTCCAGTAACATTAGGAGGAGGAATAACAATACAATATGGTTCTTTACTTAAATCTCCAGATTTAAAATAATTATTATTTTTCCAAGTTTCATATTTATCTTTTTCAACCATTAAATGGTCATATTTTTTATCAAGCATTATAAGCACCTATCTTTCCATCTATATAATTATTAAGCACACCCATGATCTGCTTAAAAAAGTTTTCTATTTCTTTATTATCAAATGTCAAAGAGTCCATCATCTTAGTAATATAATTATTCTTTCTAAGTAAATAATAAGAATATCTATAATTAAATGAGTACATCTTTGACAATACCACGAGTACCGTATCAGAAGAGTTTTCACTCATCTTAGGACTAATAGTATGAAATTTCTTAAATTCATCATATACAAGATTATTAGGATAAGCATCAATTCTTGTATCAACATAAGGATAGTTAACAAACAATCTAAAAGAATCTAAATTATGAGCATCTTTTATAATAGCACATATGTGCTTTTCTTTTTCACCTATATCACTTGGGAACCCATCTTTATCATAAGCATATAGAGCCATTTTAATAATATTATCATATTTAGTTTCTTTACTAATTTCTCTAATTAATCCCTTTGTAAATAAAATGTTGATAGTTTTATCATAAGCATCATCAATATCATCATCAATATGATAATTAGGAGTCAAAGAAAAATTACCTATTTCATGAAATAAACCAATAAGTTCAATAACAGAGATCTCTTCTTCATCAAAAATACCAAGACCATTAGCAAGTTCTTTTGCTATTTCCATTACTTTTAAAGAATGAAAATACTTAGCTTTAATATTAACATTATTCATATCATATTTTCTAACATATTGTTCAAATATCTTCATAACTCTACTACTTTTCATAAAAAGACCTCCAACTCATAATTTAATATAAGTATATAATAAAATAACTTATTTTTCAAGTAAAATAACAATTATTCTTGTTTTCATCTCGCACTTTGTTGCTCGCTGTTTTATGAAGCCAAAGTCTTCATAAAAAAAGTAGAGCTCAAGGTCTCTACTTTAAGTATTATCAATATTAAATAGTTTTCTTTTTAGTCAAACTTTTCTTTTTATCATAACCCAAAGCAATTTTATAAAAATTACTTAAAGTATCTATATCAACAGAAACTTTTTTCATAATTGCGATAGCTTCATCATCAATAGAGTCTATTTCTTGAGAAGAACCTAGTTCACAAGTATATACCTCATATTTAATTTGCCCACGCTGATTAAAAATCATTTTAGTTTTAATACCAGCATAAGCTATACTATAACTATAATAAGTTTCAGAGTTACCTTTTTCTTTATAGACACCTAAAGTAAAAAAATTATTTATAAACTTTTCTCTAAAATCAAATAATTCCATAAAATCATCATATACATTGACAAATGTATTATTATCCAATACAGGATAATCGTATTTCCAATATATAGAGCCATTAATATCTCTACATAAAGAATTTTCACAATGATCAACAACACTATCCTCATTATTATCAATATATGATATATATATTTCAGAAGTATCATCAACATTACCTAATAAGCTAATACTAATATTTTCAATACTAATGTTCTTATTACTAGAAATATTATTAATTTTATTAACTAATTTTTCATTATAATAAGCTTTACTATAACATTCATTAAAATAATTTCTAATTTCACAATAAAGCTGGTAAAAACTAATAGTATTATCATCTCTCTTAACATTAGGTCTATTCAAAAAACTATCTACGAGTATTTTATTATAACCACTTAATTTCATAATAACCTCCCTTATGTCATTATTATATCAAAAGCAACATTTCATTGCAATAATATTATACTATAAAAACAAAAGACACATATTTAATATATGTATCTTTTGCTACTTATAAAGTTCTTTTTTTTACTAAAATATTTTTACTTTTATTAGTTAAAATATTTTTAAACACATCATCCAAAGAATTAATATCAACTGGTATTTTTTTCATAATACTTTTTTCTTTGTTAGCAATATAATCTCTAATCACCATATCCTTATCAACATTATTTATTAAATGTTCAGGTATATCTAGTTCAACATAGTGAAAAAGATTGCCATATTGATCTATATCAATACTAGCTTTAAAATATCCAGTTTGAATAGATGTACTAAAATTATTACCATATTTAGAAAGATAAACATTATCAGACATCAAAGATGAAATATATTGTTCTCTAAAATCAAATAAATTCATAAAATCATCATAAAATCTCGTTAAAATATCACTATTTAAAGCAGGATATTCTCTTTCCCAATATAAATTATTACTATCAGAATCTTTACATAGATAATTATGCATCAAAGCAGAATTATTAGTTTTACCATTAAATCCAAAAAATATTTTAGCGGTACTATCAAGATTACCATCTAGCATAATACTAATATTAGTAACATTAATATTATTACTATTACCATTATAATCAACAGAATAAGGTCTAGCTAAATTAATAGCTCTAACTAAACTTTGATTACCATTTGCTTTTTTATTAACAATAGACATATATGCTTTTACCATTTTATATAAATGATAAAAACTAATAGTATCACCACAATTCTTAATATCAGGTCTATTCAAAAAATTCTTAATACTTTGAAGCATTTCTTTCTCATCTTTAAAATATAAAGACGAATTAAAACTATTATCCATAATTTTCCCCTTACGCCGAAGTATTATAGCAGATTTTACAATTAATTGCAACTTTTAATAATATTTTTTATCTCATCTATAGTTTTTTCCATATCGTCATTAATTATAGTATAATCATACTTATCACTATAACTAATTTCTTTTTTTGCAATCTCTAACCTATTTTTAATATTATCCATACTATCAGTACCTCTATTTATTAATCTTTTTTCTAATTCTTCAAAAGAAGGAGGCATAATAAATATCGATAAAGCATCACTATATTTACTTTCAATTTTCATAGCCCCTTGTACATCAACAATAGCAATAACATTTTTTCCATCATTAATATTATTAAATACAAAGTCTTTAGGGGTACCATAATAGTTATTATTATAAATAGCATATTCAAATAAATTATCCTTTTTTATATTATCTAAAAATTCATCCTTGGACAGAAAGAAATAATCTTTCCCATCAATTTCTCCTTTTCTTTTGTTTCTGGTGGTCATAGAAACAGAATATATACCAAGACCATTATTAATGAGCCTACTAACAATAGTATCCTTACCAACTCCGGAAGGACCAGAAATAACAACAAATACACCTTTTTTCATCACAATCACCCTATTCTAAAATTTTAATACTGTTAACAACAATTTGATACTTATCAAATCTTCTTTCTACTCTTCCACTAATCTCTATAATATCATTAATTTTAATATTATTAAATCTACTATAAACATTAGGAAATATTGTTAAACTAACATCACCATATTCATCACTACCTACTACAAAAGCCATAACATCATTATTTTTTGTAGTAGTTTCTCTAATATTACTAATCAAAAGAGCCATCTTAATATTTTTATCAAAGTAATCCTTAATATTCATAGAAGTAACTATATAATCTTTTCTATACTTACTAGCGGGATGGAGAGATAAATAAAATCCTAAAGTTTTAAGTTCCAGCTTAATAACATCTTCTTTACTATATTCATCATATATTTCCATCTCTGGTTTTTCAATTTCAATCATACCAGCATCTTTTGCTATGTCAGCATAGTTAATAACATTATCAATATTTTGAATTAAAGTTTTTCTATTATAACCAAAGGAAATAGCTCCCGCTGATATAAGATTAGTTATAACCCTTTGATTAACAGAAGTACCTTCCATTCTAAGTACAAAATCACAGAAATCAGTAAATTTACCATTTTCTCTTTCATGAATAATATCATTACTTACAGATGTACCAACATTACTAATAATAGACAAAGGACATCTAATAAAATTATCATAAGCAAAGTACTTATCAGTACTCTCATTAATATCAGGAGGCAAAATAGTAATACCACTCATTCTTGCTCTATTCAAATATATGTTTGTTTTAGCATTATTACCAATAACATTAGTAAGCATAGCGGATATAAAATATTTAAGAAAATAAGTTTTAATAAATGCCATTTTATAAGCAGTAACAGCATATGATATAGAATGTGCTTTATTAAATCCATAATTAGCAAACTTAAGAATTAAATCATATACTTTATTTGCAATATCTTCACTATAACCATTTTCTAAAGAGCCTTTAATAAATTTAGGCCTCTCCTCTAAAATAATAGATTCCTTCTTTTTAGACATAGCTCTTCTTAAGATATCAGCCTCTCCATATGAATAACCAGCCATTCTTCTTACTATTTGCATAATTTGTTCCTGGTAAATAATAATACCATAAGTTGGTTTTAAAATATCTTCTAAATCAGGATGAATATAATCTATTACCTCTTTTCCTTCTCGTCTTCTGATAAAACTATCAATATTATCCATAGGCCCTGGCCTATATAAAGCCAAAGCAGTAGCAATATCCTCAAATGACTTAACCTTAAGTTTAGATAAAAATCTCTTCATACCAGTAGATTCAAATTGAAAAATACCATCAGTATCAACATTATAAAATATATCTAATGTTTTCTTATCATCCAAAGGAATTTTATCAAAACTAATATTAATATTTTCTCTTCTTCTGATCTCATCAATAACATTACTCATTAAAGTAAGATTATCAAGCCCTAAAAAGTCCATTTTTAGTAGCCCTAAAGGTTCCAAATAATCTTTAGAAAAAGCAGTAGTATAAATACCAATAGGATTCTTATATAAAGGAATAATCTCATCAATATCACACCTGCTCATAACAATACCAGCGGCATGTATAGATATATGTCTAGGAAGCCCTTCTAATTTCAAAGCAATATCATAAAGCTTTTTATATTCACTTCTTGAATTAATAAGCCTATGAAATTTAGCATCGTTAACATAAGAGTCCTTTAGTTCCTTAGAAGTAATACTTTTAGCAAGATCATCTATAATAGGAAGTGATAAATTCATACATTTACCTAAATCTCTTATTACTTGTTTAGCCCCTAAAGTATTAAAAGTAATAATTCCAGTAGCTCTCTTTTCACCATATTTATGAGTAACATAATCAATAACCAAATTTCTTTTTTCACTATCAAAATCAACATCAATATCAGGCATAGTAACTCTTTCAGGATTTAAAAATCTTTCAAACAACAAATCATATTTAATTGGATCAATCTCCGTAATACCAATAGAATAACTAACAAGACTACCAGCGGCACTACCTCTACCAGGACCAACTAAAATATTATTAAATTTAGCATACTTAACATAGTCCCAAACAACTAGAAAATAGTTACAAAATCCCATTCGATTAATAACATCAAGTTCATAATTAAGTCTCTTTTGATATATCTCACTAACATTACCATTAAGTCTTTTATTTAATCCCTTATTACATAGGTTAGTCAAAAATTCAAAAGCATCAATATTCTCATCATATATAGGCAATAAATTACTATTATATTCAAAAGAAACATTACATACATCTTCAATATATTTCATATTTGAAATAATATTATTAGGAACAAAACTATCAAATTCTTCCTTAGTAAGAAGATGTCTTCCCTTATAAGTACCAAGTTCAAACTCCCCTAGCTTCTTATCTTCACGTATCATAATTAAATAATCTAAATACTTATAGTCATTCCTATCAATATAACAAGTATCATTAATAAATACTTTGTTATCATCAATATTATTAATATCATCTAAACTACTATATCCAATAAAATATTCATCATAAATACTAATAATCCTCTTATCAAAACATTCATAAGGAATAATAAGAATAATATCTTTATTATATAGTTTCAAAACATCTTCATTTATATTATCTTCTGATATTAAAGTAGATAATTTAATCAAATTTTTATAACCATTATTATTCTTAGCAAGTAATATAAATCTTTTATCATCAAATAAAATCTCAATACCAATAATAGGTTTAATATTATATTTAAGACAAGTCAAATAAAACTCATATGAACCAAACATATTATTAGTATCAGTAATAGCTAAAGAGGAATAGCCAAGTTCTTTAGCTCTACTAACAAGTGCTTCTATTTTATTTAAACTACCCAAAATAGAATAACTAGTTTTCACTTCTAAAGATGTTAACATAACTATCCCTCCTTTATATAAATAAATATAAATTAAAATTAATATCTAAGATTAAAGTAAGCAAGTGCTACTCCTGCTAAAGCAATAAGACCAGCAAGTAAAGCTACACCAGCAAATCCCTGACTTTTAGGACCAATATCCTGTAAAAGAGGATTGGTCTTTACCTTTTTCTTAACTTTAGGTCTGTTAACTAAAGTAACATTACTAGGCATATTAAGAGGAGCATTATCACTCTCAATAACAACTCTAGATTTACCACCATTATCTTCAAAAGTACCTTCCTTATAATTATTTTCCATTTTTATTCCTCACTTTCTTCTATTTTCCGCAATCATTGTAATATTATCTGTCAAAAATTTAATTCTTTCAATAATTCTTCTAGCCTTAATCCTGCCTTCACTATCATTACTAGCTAAGTGTACTTCCAATTCAGAAATAGTAAGATTAGAAGTAAATAGCGTAGGAAGACCTTCTTGCATTCTATATTGTAAAATAGTTCCTAAAATTTCATCTCTATTCCAACTAGTAACAGTCTCAGCCCCAATATCATCTAAAAGAAGTATTTCAGAATTTTTAACATCATTAAATATTGTTTTAAAATCATCAGAAAAACTTTCTTTTAGTTTTCTCAAAAAATCAGGATAATAAACAATAGCAACCTTTTTTCCTTTTTTTGCTAGTTCATTCATACTAGCGGCTACTAAATAAGTTTTACCACATCCAAAGTTACCTGTCAAGTATAATCCTTTAGTTTTAGTACCAGCTTCACACTTTTTGATAAAAGTAGTAAGCCATTTAATTGCTTCAATTCTATTCTTATCATCCGTATAAATATTTTTCATTGAAGCATTAAGTATTTCACGTGGCATATCAATCATTATAATATTATTTTGATATTCAGTATCCTTATCGAGTTTCTTTTTATATTTACAAGGAATATAAGAAAATACAATTTCATCATTAAGAACACTAGGATAATAAACATGTCCATTAACAGCATTTCGACATTCCAAAATATTCTTACAATTTTTACAATTTTTAATTTCTTTAGCAGAATCCATAATTAAAGAAGTATAACTAATAAGTTTTTCATTAGGCATATCAATATCATTCACAATCTTTCTAAAGTCATCATCTTCATATGCTTTATCAAAATTCTTTTTAAGTTCATAATCATCAAATTTATATTTTTTAATAATATTAGTAGCTTCTTTCATTATTTATACTCCTTTAAAAGTTCTTCTAATTGATTTTCTTCATCACTAGAAATAGAATTCTTAGTAATATTTTTATCAAACCAATCAGGTGTTTTAACATTTATATTTTCATTTTTAATAACTTTTTTATTTCTTTTCTTATGTTCTTTTTCAGCGGTACTCATAGCTTCCTCAACAGTTTCAATACCAAGTCGTTGCCATTCTCCTGCTAAAGTTTCAACGTAATTCCTAGTTAATTTTTTGTTGTTAACATTAAGAATGTAGTCTATAAGAACATTAACAACTCCAGGTTTAAGTTTATAGTCAACAAGCAAATCTTCAAGTAGCTTTAAATCTCTTCTTGTAGGTTCACTACCATTATTCTTTTTAATAAGTAGTTCCCTTGGAGAAATAGTTTCAAAAGTATAAATCATTTTAGCCCTATTAGAAGTATCTCCAACAGGCTTTCTAAGATATTCAGGTTGACTATTATCAATAATAGTAGGAAGAATACCACCATTATCAAATTGATAATAATTCCTAGAACTCTTTCTTAAAAGTTCTCTATTAATGGTTCCCCTTTCATTTAAACAGCCCTTAATAATATTTGACATATGAATAGCATCAATATCATATATAAAAGATAAATTAATAATAAGCTCTTTAATCTCCTTAGTAAATACCCTATTAACATCTATATTTTTAGGCATAGAATTAATAAGAAAGTTAAAATCAAAATTACTATTAATATTAAGTTTAAGTTTATTATATTTTCTAATATCCTCTAATGATAAATCATATGAAGTCATGCATGTGCTTTCAAATACATCGTTAAAATTCTTAGTAATATCAGTATATCCACTAGTATTAAATCTAGGCATCTTAAAAGTTTTAATCAAATTATCATACTCTTTTTTACCAATATTACTATATAAAACAATATTAAGTATAGGATGAGATAAAAATTCAGTAGCACTAGCAGGAGAATATAGTTCATATATATAATTGTTTACTTCCCCTTCTTTAACCAATGTTTTAATAAGACCGATTGCCTCTAACTTAGATCTATTATCATATATTTCATTAATGGTCATTCTAAGACTAGATACCAATTTTTGATGGGAAAAGTCTTTACTTACTATTTGAGAATTATCAAGGGATGACCAAAGACAAAAATATAGCATAACAGCATCCGCACCAATAATAGGCAAATAAAGATCAGTAAGTATTTTTCTATCCTCGTCATGGAGAATAGTCTTATTAATAACAACATAAGTATCAGCGGGTAATAAAGTATATTTCTCCATAACAACACTTCCTTACACATATTGTATAATAAAAAATATCAAAAGTAAAGAATAAAGAAGTACTATTTTTCTATTTTATTTATCATAATATAAAGGTATAATAAAACAAAAAAATCAAAGCTTTATTCTTTGATAATAAAATAACTAATTATAATAAGTAAGAAGCCTAATATCAATATTACACTATTATAACCAAATAAAAAAGTAGCAATCATATTAGCAGAAATATGTACAAATATAGGTATCAAAATATCCCTTTTAGTAGAATATAAATATCCATTAACAATACCAATAATAAAAGCAAAAATCATTGTATATATACCAGTATGACATAGTGCAAATATAATAGTAGATAGCCAAATAGACCATTTCCTAGAAAAATAAATCTCTAACTTATTAATAAGACTATATCTAAACAATATTTCTTCAAATATAGGCCCTATAATTGCAGAGGCAATAATATTAATAAAAATATCAATATTAGTAACATTATTAATAATTCCTAATTTAAAAATAATCATATTGTATATAACTGCTATACCAGTACCAAGAAGTACATATGGAAAGTAAAGATTATTACCAATGTTTATGTCAAGCATATCTTTTCTATATTTATATATAATATAACAAATCTCAATAAAAATAATAGCTAATGCCCCTATCACAATACCATTATTTTTACCGAATACTAAAATAATACCAATCAAAATTGCATACTGAACAATAAGTAAGACAATTACTTCCCTTATTGATAAGAGAAAATTTCTAACATTATTCATATATCCTCCAATAAAAAATAAGATAGCCTAAACTTCTAGCTGTCTTATGTATTAAATATTAAGCTTTAACATTAGATTCTGCCAAAACATTTATAGCCTGTAAACCTTTAGCAGTCTCAATAAGATCAAATTCAACTATTTGACCTTCAGATAAAGTTTTATAACCATCCTGTTTAATAGCAGAATAGTGAACAAAAATATCTTCTCCACCAGGATAGTCGATAAATCCATAACCTTTTTCATTATTGAACCATTTAACTCTTCCTTGCACTCTTGCCACCTCACTTTTCTATTTCTACTTCAAGAATATTATAATTCATTGTTGAATATTGATGCAACTAATTAAGTAAGACAAATATCGATAAAAAATTATAAAGCCTAACTTTAACGCGTGCAAATTAATCTTATCACCATTATTAAAAAAATACATTTCAACGCACCATAACATAAAAAAAGAAATTTAAAGTCAAATAAGTTAACTACAAAGTAATAAAAAAGTAGAAACATTTAATTTCTACTTAATATCAATATTCATAATGTCCAATATTCTATTCAAATCATTTACATTTTCAAAATAAATACTAATTTTTTTACCATTAATCTTAACATTAGTTCCAAGAATATCCTTAAGCTCATCCTCAACTTGAGAATAGTTATAGTTGTTATTATTTATTCTCTTATTTATAGGCATTCTTTTCTTAATATCATCTTTTTTACTAATATCCTCTAATTCGTGAACACTAATATTTTCTTGAACAATTCTATCGGCTAGTTTTATAACCTCATCATCATCATCCATTTTACTAAGTACTCTAGCATGTCCCATACTAATATCACCATTTAGTATCATCTCTTGAACGTTTTTAGGTAAATTAAGAAGCCCTAAAGTATTAGTGACATGACTTCTACTTTTACCAATTTTTTGTGCTAAGTCCTCTTGCCTAATATCAAGATTATCAATAATACCTTTATAAGCCCAAGCAAGTTCAATAGCTGTAAGATTTTCTCTTTGAATATTTTCAAGTAAAGATATTTCACGCATCTCATCATCAGTAAACTCTTTTACTATAGCTGGTATTGTTGTTAATCCAGCGATTTTACTAGCTCTAAGTCTACGTTCACCTGCTATAAGATCATATCCTCTAAGGCCCTTCTTTACAATGATTGGTTGAAAAACGCCATAGTTTTTAATAGATTCAGCAAGTTCATTCAAAGCTTCCTCATTAAAAGTTTTTCTAGGTTGATAAGGATTAGGCCTTATTTCTGATACAGGAATCTCCTTAATATCATTTTCTTCAGCAGTTTCCATAATATTACTTTCAAAAGTATCAAAATCAAGTACTTCACTAGAAAATAATTCTTCTAACCCCTTACCTAGTGCTTTCTTTTTCTGTTCCATTTCTATCAATAACCTCCTTTGCTAAATTTAAATAAGCAATAGTGCCTTTATTTCTAGGTTCATATTCAAGTATTGGTTTACCATGACTAGGAGCTTCAGCTAGCCTTACTAATCTAGGAATAATAGTATCATAAACCCTCTCTTTAAAGAATCCCTTGATACTTTCAATAACTTCAACACCCAAATTAGTATTAGAGAACATAGTAAGAAGTACTCCTTCAATATCTAAGTTCGGATTAACTTTCCTTTGTGCCAGCATAATAGTATTAATAAGCTGCATAATGCCCTCTAAAGCAAAATATTCACATTGTACCGGAATAAGTACTGAATCAGCAGCAGCCAAAGCATTAGTAGTAAGAATACCAAGACTAGGAGGACAATCAATTAAAATAAAATCATATTCATCTTTAACTTTACTAAGTTCATCCTTAAGTCTAGTTACCCTATTAAATTTTACTCCTGTTTCTTTCGCTTTTCTCTCAAGTTCGATAAGTTCCATATCTACACCTGCTAGATTTAGATAAGCAGGCAATAAATATAAATTCTTACTTTTAGTTTTAATAATTGAGCCATTAATATCACTCTTCATAGTAAGAACTTCATAAATACTACTAGAGATATCTCCTTTATCAACTCCAACTCCTGTAGTAGCATTTCCCTGAGGATCCAAATCCACAAGTAAAACTTTTTTATTTAAAATTCCTAAAGAGGCAGATAAATTTATACTAGTAGTGGTTTTACCAACACCACCCTTTTGGTTTACAATTGCAATAATTTTTCCCATAATGTCACCTTATTTTCCTCAATTACAATTGTATCAAAAAAAGTCAAAAAAAGAAAGTAGTTTTTAAATATTTTATAATATCATTAAAAACATAATCAAAGTCTATATATAAAAGTTCTAAAAATCACTTGACATAATTAAAATTAAAATATATAATAAAGTAGCATTTGACTTGGAGGTGTATTATATAATGAAAAGAACTTATCAACCAAATAATAGAAAAAAAGCAAAAAAACATGGTTTCTTTGCTAGAGTTAAAGGTAATGTTTTAAAGAAAAGAAGAGCTAAAAAAAGAAAAAAATTATGTGCATAATTTTGTTTTCTTTTTTTCTTTTTATCTAATATGAAAAAAATAGATATAATAAAATCATCTCGTGAATACACAGAGATAATAAATTTAGGTAATTCTAAAAAAAGTAAATATTTCAGCATCTATTATCGAAAGAATAACAAAGATAATAGATATGGTATTACAGTACCAAAGAAAACAGATACTGCTGTTGGAAGAAATAAAATAAAAAGAAGGGCAAAAAACATTATCGATAACAATAAAAACACTATACAAAACGGTTATGACTATGTTATAATTGTTAGGAAAGGCATATTAGAATTAACGTATAAAGATATGGAAAAAGAATTGTTAAAACTAATAAAAAGTATAGGTGATTAATTTGAAAAAGAAAAATGCAAAAGTACTACTATTAATAATAAGTTTAATAATGCTTACTGGATGTACTAAAACATTAACAGACGAAAATAAAAAAGCAGTAAAATTTGAGGATACTGGAAAAACTTTAACAGAAAATGTTTTATGTAGACCAACCGAAGAAAAAGTAATAGAACTATATAAGGAAAATGGAGTAGATACAGACAAACTACCAGTTTGCGAAAACTTCAAACCATTTGACAATTATGAAGGCCTATGGACAACCATATTTGTAAAACCACTTGCTTGGTTATTAATAAAGGTTGGCGCATTGTTAACTAGTATAAATCTAAGTAAAGGATTAGCAAATGGATTAGCTATAATATTATCAGGTTTAGCTATAAGACTTATATTAGCACCATTTACTAAAAAAACTGCTATGCAATCAGAAAAATTAAAAGAAATTCAACCACAGTTAACAAAATTAGAAGCTAAGTATAAAAATAGAACAAGTGAAGAAGATCAAAAAAGAAAAGCAGAAGAAATGATGATGATTTATCAAAAAAATAAAATAAATCCATTTTCAAGTTGCTTACTATCATTTATTCAAATACCACTATTATTTGCATACTTAGAAGCCATAAATAGAACTCCAGTAATATTTGAAAATAAATTTCTAAAGTTAGATATGGGTACAACAATTTCCCATGGAATAATGTCAAACTTATGGTATGCATATATTATATTCTTATTATTAATACTTGCAACTTCATATTTTTCATTTAGTGCCTCTAGTGATGGAACAGCAAAATTAGGAGTTCCCATAAATATAATTTTCATATAATCACATCCTTTTTATTGAAATAAATACTTTTCTTTTTTTTTGAAATCTTTGATTAATTAAAGATAAAATTGACATGTCCTCATCATCAAGCTTAATCGTAAGCTCATATTGATATTTATCCTTAACCTTAAAAATATAATAATTGACTGGACCCAAAACTGTTGCATAGGTTTGTGCATTTATAAGTCTTTTAACTTCATAAATCTCTTTATAAGCTTCTTCTTTATCCTCTGATGAAACAATAATCTGAATTAAATTTTTAAAGGGCGGTGTTTGAGAAACTCTTCTTGTTTTTAACTCAACTTCATAAAAAAGGTCATAATTATGTGATTGAGAAGCCTTAATAACGATATTATCTGGGTTATAGGTTTGAATAATAACCTTACCATCAGTACACGCCCTTCCGGCCCTACCTGATGCTTGTTCAAGTAAATCATATGTTTTTTCATAAGCATCATAAAATGGCATTTTTAGACCTAAATCAGCATTCACAATTCCTACTAAACTAACAAGTGGAAAGTCGAGTCCTTTGGCAACCACCTGAGTACCAATTAAAATATCAGCTTCATGGTTTGAAAATTTAGTTATAATTTCATCATGACTATTTTTTTTCGTTGTCGTATCTGAATCCATTCTTATAACTCGTGCTTCAGGCAACGCTTTATTAAGCTCTTCTTCAAGTTTTTGCGTCCCATCACCAACATATTTTATATAAGGGCTACCACATTTAGGACATACTGTAGGAATAACTTCCTTGTAGCCACAGTAATGACAAACAAGTCTTTCCTGATTTTTATGATATGTTAAACTAATATCACAGTGAGGACATTTTATTTCTTCACCACAGCTTCTACACATTACAAAAGTTGAATATCCTCTTCTGTTTATTAACAAAACAGCCTGCTCTTTTTTATTTAAGGTTTCAATTAAACTTTGTTTTAAACTTCTTGATAAAACGCTTCTATTTCCTGACATTAATTCTTTGCGCATATCAACTATAAATGATATTGGCAATTGTTTATTATTAGCTCTTTTATTAAGGGTTAAAAGCTTAATGTCACCATTTAAAGCTCTATAATTTGTTTTAACACTTGGAGTTGCACTTCCATAAATTAGAGGACAATTATGATATTTCGCTCTTTTTTTGGCAACAAAATGTGCATCATATCTAGGATTATTATCCTGAATATAGCTTTCAGACTGCTCCTCATCCATAATAATAAGCCCTATATTATCCATAGGAACAAATAACGCCGATCTAGCACCTACAACAATTTTAGCTTTACCTTCTTTAATCCTTCGCCATT
>ENA-OOXT01000997-OOXT01000997.1-human-gut-metagenome-genome-assembly--contig:-NODE-997-length-19791-cov-3.711796_pt1 | contig 19791 bp, 18 predicted proteins | sample MGYA00241590_ERZ501349 | MGnify/ENA primary metagenome ERZ501349 (study PRJEB25962, sample SAMEA2042838) | human gut metagenome | biome: human gut; feature: human-associated habitat; material: faeces...
ACAATTCTTTTAAAAGGCAGATCTCTTCGAGAGGATTATTCAAAAATCAAATAATTAAAAATGAGAGTCATTTCATTAAGCTGAAGTGGCTCTCTCTATGAATATTTGAGCACATTACAATGATTAATTCATAATCACGAGTCATGCGAATTACGAACATAATTCTTTAATAAAAACACTTGTTTTCTTTTTAGTAAAGCCTAATGTTTCGTAAAACTTATGTGCATTCAATCTATAATTCGCACTTGTAAGTTCAACAGCAGTACATCCTATATTTTTTGAAATATGAATAAGAGTTTCAATCAATTTTTTTCCTATGCCTCTATGTCGGTATTCAATATCAACAGCCACATAAGATATAAAACCATACTTATATAATCTAACGTAATCATTTTTTATTTCAAGAAAAGCACAACCAACAATCTTTTTATCTAATAATGCAAGATAAATACTTTTATTATCAGTAACATAATTACATTCTAACTCGTGTTGAGTTATATTCGTATTATAATTATCCTTTAAAATTTTAAATAATTCAAAATAATAATTACTTGAATACTCGATTATTTGTAAACTCATAATATTTGATCCTCATCTTGAAATTTGATTTTGGAGAATGGTGAGTGCTGACCTCTTTTATCTTCAGGAGGTAGTTTCATGTAATCTCCATAAATATAATTTAAAACCGTATCATAATCCTTAGAACTATATAAATTAATGCCTTCAAATTCATATTCACTTCGATCTAAAAACCAACTTTTTGGCATACTATATCTTTCAGAAATAGGATTTTTCTTATACAACGTACCAGTCGCAGGAAACGACATACATCTTACCCTATTAGGTGATGAATTTTTACTTTTTTGTGCAATTTTATTAAATTTATTAAACACTCCATCTACTGGAATTTTAGATAACAATGTAAACCAAGCCTTTTTAACGCCGGTTGTCTGTTTTTTAGCAACTTCAGACCAAAGTATTTTTCTTAAACAATACACTCTTCTATCTTGAATAATTTGTCCAATGACACTTTTTGGAACATCATCCATAGGAAATACATCAACAAAAATACCAGTTTTACATTTTAAATGTTCCTGGCCAGCTCTTACATATACTGTATTTGTTCTTCTTAATTTACCATAACCCCATCTATATTCAGAGTCTGTATCATGATCTTGAAAATAACATATGGACTGATCCATTTGATGTGCAACTTTTTTAAATGCATTATAATCTTCTCTTAGCATACCTATATCTGCATCATCATCCCATGGTATATATCCTTTGTGTCTGACTGCACCTAACAAGCTTCCTCCAAACAACACATAATTAATATTATTTTCTCGACAAACACGGTCAAATTCAATTAACATATCTAATTCTGTCAATTGCATTTTTCTAAATTGCGTAGGTGTAAGTTCCTTCGCTTTATTCATTAATATCACCTTTTCCTAGTCGTATATATTCTTTATTATTGAATTTTCCAATAACACCTGCGATAGCGATTGATATATCATCACTTATATAATAATTTTTCTTTTTATGTTCAACTGCTCGAGCAAAAGCTACAATTTCATATCGTATACCTTCTCCATCAAGTTGATAGAAGTATTTCTTATTTTCATTTTGATTCTCATAACGAATCTCAAAATAATCAGTCTTCCACCATGGAGCTGGAACGTATATATATCCTTTTGTTCCTGTAATAATCAATTCCCCTTCGGATTTAGCAGCCTTAGCAATTTTAATAGAAGCCACTGAATCTAAAAATCTAAAAGATATTCTTGTGAAACCATCAAAATTTTTATTTGAATCAATCAATTTAGTCGTTATTTCTATATTTTCTAGATTTACACCTGCAAGTTGAAAAATTGGAAGCATGGCCGTTGGTCCCCAAGCACATATACTATTTTGCTCATTATCCAAATTATCACCAGGATTTATACGTTTACTAGTACAAACTGAATCAATGGATACAATTTCTCCAATTGATCCACTTTTAGCCAACATTATTAATCTTTTATAAGCTGTTGAATAGGCCGTTTTTATCCCATCAATTAAAATAATGTTGTTATCTTCTGCAAGTTTTATAAGTTCTTCACATTGTTCTTTTTTTGTAGCAATTGGAGACTCACAAATGACATGTTTTTTATGTAAAATAGCATTCTTTACATCATTGTAATGATTCTCTGGTAAAGACGCTATGTAAAGAGCATCAACGTTTGACATGTCACCACTAAATTCAGAATATTCAACACCATTAACAAAAGCTATTTCCTTACGAAACTTTTCGCATAAACCTTCATTACCAATCGTTCCAATACGTAATTTTCTATTTTTTGCTCTAATTTCAGTACTAGAAATTCCTTCTGTTCTATCTAAATAAACTACTTTACAGTATTCATTAAGGTAATCAAACTTTCCTTTCCAGTCAGATCCAACTGTAAAAATATCGACATTATATTTTATGATATCATCAATCTTTTGTCCTTCATACTCTTCAACAATTATCTCATCTGCGATGCCTGTTGCTCTTACAGCTTCGATACGTTCCATCAAGGTTTGTTGTACGTTTATCTTTCCACGAGTCTTATCAAAATCATCAGCTGTAACACCTACTATAAGATAATCACCTAATGCTTTTGCTCTTTCTAACAATCGAATATGACCATAATGTAAAAGATCATACGTTCCATAAGTAATTACTTTAATCATTGGCTTATTACAATCCTCCCTATTAATTATAAAATACCACGAGCTTGTAAATCTTTAAATGCATTTACTAAAGTTGTATTATCTTCATGAGTTAATGCTCCAATATGTCCTACTCTAAAAATAGTATCCTTCATGTCACCACCATTAGGACAAATCCAAATACCATATTCATCTTTTAATTTTAGGAAAATCTCATAAGCATTAGCTGTTGTAGGATGAACAGAAGTTACTCCATTTGCTGGACTTTCAGAAACCAATTCAAAAGGCATATCTTTAATTTTTTCCCTAAAATCTTTAGCTTGAGCAGCCACTCTAGCAACTTCAGCATCGGCTCCTCCTTTATTCTCAATTTCTTTTAATCTTTCGTGGATTTGTAAAAGTATACCTACAGCTGGTGTAAATGGAGTTTGTCCTCTCTCTTGATTTTTTAAAGCATTCTTCAAATCAAAATACATAGTTTTTGCTTCAGAAGATTCAATTCTCTCAATTCCCTTTGGAGCTAAAACAATAATAGAGATACCTGGAGGACATGCTAAAACTTTTTGTGATCCAGTAATCATAACATCAGCTCCACATTCACTCATATTAAATGAATCAGCTAAAAATGAAGAAACACAGTCACAAACAAAGAATAAATTATTCTTTTTGCAGAATTCACCAATCATCATAACATCATATAATACTGCAGTTGAAGTTTCATCTACATTAACAAGTAAGCCTGTAAACCCTTGATTATCATACTCATATAATCTTTCTTTAGTTAATTTTTTTCCATGTTCAAGATTTAATGAGACATGAGGTATTTCATGAATGATACAAAGATCCACAAATCTCTTTCCAAAACTACCACCATTAATAACAAGTACTTTATCATTCTTTGTAAAACAATTCATCACAACAGCTTCCATAGAACCTGTACTTGAACATGTCATAAATATAGCTCTTGAGTTAGCAGAAGCTTTAGTATATTCCAACATATACTTCTCATTCTCTAACATTACAGATGAAAATTCTTCTGTTCTAAAATAAGGAACTTGCTCTGCACCAATAGAACATACTTCCTTTGATGACATTACTGGACCTACTGTAAAATTTAACATATATTTTCCTCCCACTCTTTTTTTAGAGTATTCTTTATAAATCGAATTAAAAAGTATATCTACGACCATTTGATATACTTATTTGTCCATATCGGTTTTGTAATTAATTCTTAGTAATTCCCAAATAACTAATTAATCGACTAGAATTATCACCATCATGATAATTATATATAAAATCTCTAATTTTTTCTCTTTTTTCTTTAAATTCATCTTTATTTGAAGCAACCGAGTTAATAAAATCAAAAAAATCAGTAAGACTATAAATTTCTTTACCCGCAATTAATTCATGTATATTATCAACTACAAATCCAAGTTTATATTGATCCATATCAGATAAAACGTATGCGATTGGTCTATCTAACTGCAAAAAATCATAAGCTGCTCCGGAATAGTCACTAATCATCGCATCACAACACGACATTAATCTATAATTATCAACATTTAATTCTTTTACATTCGGACCAGTCAATACTCTAATATTGCTTTGATCACTGATTTTCAAACATTCTAAATCCTGCATAGGATGAATTTTTATTACTAATAAACAATTCTTATCTTTAAGAAGAAGGTTTAGTTTTTCATATTCTTCCATCGTATTTATTAATGGAATTCCCAAAGGAGATTCAAGAGTACTATCATTTCGACCAGATACATTTTTTCTAAATGTTGGCATCCATAATAGTACTTTGTTAAACTCTTGAGATGTAACTTTTTTTAGTTCACTCGAATTATTTTTAAATAGACTATCATGTGACGGAAATCCTAAATATAAAATTTTATAATCATCATCAGAAAATAGTCTCTCTAATTTCTCAATGTGAGCATATGATTTAGACATTCCAAGTATATATTTAAATCCATGAGGTAGTGTCATTACATTTGCAGCATTTTTTAATCCACCCGCGCCATGACGCATAAATACAGCAATTTGATCATCTCTTACAGCTGGAATTACATGATGTTCACTAAAAATATATTTTGCTGTACAATGATACTTTGCTCTTTTTAAGTTTAAACCTGTGTACTCATAACCTTCAACATTTTCAGGTAAATCTTTAGGACACTTATTTCTTAAAAACCAAATAATTCTATATTTTTTATTATACTCATTACTTATCAAATAGTCATATAACGCTCCGCCATTAGAGTCAAAATCATTATGACTTTCAATGATAATAATGTCCTTCAATGGTTTGTTTTTGTAAAAACATAACAAAACATTTTCTATTGCATCATTTAGCTTGTAATTAACAAGGGTGTCAAATGCATGCCTAATTCCTTTTTCTCGTAAATATCCAATCAAATTCATATATTTAGACACAACCTTTCTATAAAACTATTTTAAATTTTTAATAGCTAGTACAATATTCTTTCTAAAATATATAATGGCTAAAACAATACATACAATCATTATGTATCTTATCATAGTTAATTTGTACGAAACAGCCACAATTACCATTAAAACAATTAAAGCGATTGAAATTAACAATATCAATTTGTCGTTGTATAAAACATTAATTTTTTTATCCATTAATATTTTCTTATAAAATAAATAATGTAAAATTGATAAAGCTACATAGCTTACCAATGTTGTATAACCAGCAGCCATATATCCAAATATCTTTATAAAGATAAAATTTAAGACAAGATTTAATAAGGCACATATGAACGTTGCCAGTGCAATTAATTTAGTTTCTTGAAAATAGTATTCAACATTACTAAACAGGCTATAAATAAAAATAAAAAACACTGATAATGCAACAGGCGGAACAACATAGATTGACTCATAGTAATTATTCCCAGCAAAAATTCGAATAACTTCTGGTGCAAATAACATTGCTATAAAACAAAGTGCTGCAATAATTAAAATCAAAGAAGTTGTTACTTTTTTTACATCATTCTTAGTTGCAAAATTATAATTTGAATCATTTTCAAATTCATCGATTTTTTTATATAAATAAGGAACCAACGAACCATTAATTGCATTAACAATTAAAATCATCATCATAGAAATAGTATATGCTACACTATAAAAAGCGGCCTTATCAGTTCCAATCATTTTCCCAATCATAATTCGATCTGATTGACTTAAAACATAATTTGATAAATAATGTGGAATTAATGGCAAGTTAAAAGCTAATGCGTATTTCCAATATTCTAACGAATAAAACTTTTTACCGCTTTTAAATATTAAACAAAAGAAAAAAGCAGAAAACAACACCTTAGATAATACATCAGTATATACACGTGCTTCAACTTTATAGCTAGTACTTAAAACAGCTAAAACTCCACCACCCAAGCTAATTATTGTCATCAAAATAGAAACGGCAACATATTTCTTGTATTTAAAGTCAAATCTTTGTTTAGTTGACCAAAACTCTAAGGCTGGCATAAATAATAGTTCTAACCCCATAGCAAACATTAAAACAGGTTGCAATTCAAATATTGAAGACCACAACTGTGGATTGAACATATAAATTAAAATAAAAAATAAAGTTATTGTAGTAGTTAAACCTAGCTGTGTAGATGTGAAACTTGCTTTATCATTCTTATAAAGAAGTAAGCCCTTTTGATAACTACTCATAAATATATTTAACGATGTAAAAATAATTATAATACTATACCATGATTGGAAAATGGCAAATGTACCATACTGGCTTTCCGTCATTACTCTAGTAAAAATAGGTGTTGATAGTAATGCTATTCCTTTGTTTATAATATTACATATTGTATACCAAAATGAAGCCTTTACTGGTTCAGACAACTCATTATATTTTTTTAAAAGATTATTCATAAGCAACTAATGAAAACTTCCTTCTTTCTTTAGTGACAAATAGTGTTCAATATTTCTTGTTTTAAAAGGCAGAGCAGGATGTCCACCAGCTATTGAATAAGCAGGAATGTCCTTACATACTACAGATCCAGCTTGAATAATTGCGCCTTGCCCAATTTTAACGCCACCTAATATAGTTACATTATTTCCTAGCCAAACACAATCTCCAATTATTACGTCTTTATCAATAAATGTATCATCGTAAGGTATTTTATTACCTTCATAATTGTGAAATGATGTAATAATTTCACATCCAGATCCTGAATGAAAATAATTTCCTATTTCAACTTTTCCGTTTCCTAATATAGACATTCCATTAAAACATACATGTTCACCTAAATATGTTTTCGAATTTACAAAAGATTTACCACCTACATATAAACGTTCACCACAGGCTGCAGCTTTTTTTTTAATTTTTAGATGATAATACTTTTGACAAAACTTATTCTTTAAATTTGATACTAAACCCATAAATTATTCCTCCAATAACGAATCATAAACACCAAAATCAATATCATAATTCGAATGTGTCACTCTATCAGACTCTTTGGGTATTTTCATGTAATCTCCATAAAGATTTTTTAGATATTCATCATATTTTTTAAAGCCTAAAAATTCTACATCTTCAAATTTGTATTTAACAAAATCTTCGAACCATTCATTTTTTAAAATATCGCCTGGATAATCACTTGTTATACAATTCTTTGTTATTTGATTATTATACTGATTCATTAATTGTTTACGCTTTTTTTTTAATCTTTCTATAGAAAAGAAATGAGAAATAAATAACATACATTTATAAGAAATAGCATTTTTTTGTGTATCATCTCCATATCCACATTTAATCCATAACAAATTTTTTAAGATATGATTATACATAAAGAAAAAACGTCTTTTCATCGCCTTATCTGGTATATTATCATACGGAAAAATGTCGACGAATATTCCATGTTCTATTTGTACATTCTTTGAAAAATCCTCAATTATACAAGTCCCTTTTAATTGTATTTTAGCAAAATTAAAAGCATAATACTTTTCTGTATCTTCTGTTTGTAAAAAATATTTATTATAATCTAATTGTTCTTCACAGACTTTTAAAAACTTTTCATAATCTGCTCTAAGCATTCCAATATCAAAATCATCGTCCCAAGGAATAAAGCCTTTATGCCGGATTGCCCCTAATTGTGTGCCACCATTTATAAAATAAGGAATATTATTTTCATCACACAATTTTACAATTTCTTTTGCAATCATTAGAATTACATTCTGTAATTTTACTTTATTCTTATCAAAATTATTCATTAATTATTACCTCGCAATTTCACTATATATGGCATGTAAGCATAAATGCAAAAAATATAAAAAATATAAAAATATTCCATTGTGCTTTCAAATGTCATTACTAATAAATTTACTAAAAAAAAGCATGTAAGCCAATAACGATTTTTTCTATCTTTAACTTTATTAACGCTATTAAATGAACTACATAAAAGAAAAATAAAAGGTATAAATAAAATCATACCGCCATCTAATAAAACCTGGAGTATCTGGTTGTGCATATAATTCATTCCTAAACCATCTCCGGTCCATGCACTCCAAAAAACTTTTATTAGTACTCCGTGAGAACCATAACCATAAATGAAATTATTGGAAATAGTATTCATAGCCTCTTTCCATATAAAACCTCTACCATTTAAAGAAAAACCAAATATTTCGAAAGCACTAACATTATTTTTAATGTAAAACAACATGACGAAATTAATTAATAGATATATAATAATGTAAATAATACTATTAATATTTAATAAATCATATAATTTAAACTTATATATAATAAAAAATATTACAATTAAAATAATAGAAATATAAGATGCACTCGTAAATGATAATAACATAGTACCGAATGACAGTAGTATTTGCCTTATAAATTTACTTCTACATTTATTAAAATACTTATATTCTATATATGATAATATAATAAGTAACATTCCAAGTTGTGCACCTGTTTGTACATGTCCTAAAAAAGTTAAATGATTAGTAATTGGAGCAAAATAATTTCTACAAAATAAAGGATTAAAAAAGGTTAAATTCAAAAAAAACAATAACGACAAAACATTGTTTGTAATTTTTATTAATCTATATGGGCTTGAAGTAAAATATTTATAACATAAAAAGCATAATGCTGGTGGAACAAATATCTTTTGTAACGTATCAGTAAATGTATTTCTACAAAAAAGCGTAATAACAAACAATACAAGAAAATATAAGATAAAACTTCCTAAAAAAGTATAATTATATATTTTCTTTTTAAATTTTATACATTCGACTATACAAATTAAATAAATTATTATTATAGAAATATATAACCATATAGTAAAAAATGTTTTATATATATGAAAGTATTCAGAAAAACCCTTAGGATAAACAAATGGTATAATTAGAAAATATATTAAACAATCTTTTAAATTAATTTTTAATTTTTTCACACCAAATCCTCCTATTTTTTACTTATACCAATAAACAAATTTTTCTGAATTATTGTTACTAATTTTTTTTGCTGGTATTCCACCAAGTGTTATACCTTCTTCATATACGGATTTAACCACAACAGCATTTGCACCAACAACACATTTATTCGCAATAACTACATCACCCATGACTTTACAACCAGAAGCAAAAAAAAACATTATCTCCTATTTTAGGTGCTTCACTTCCACCTGATGCACCTATTGTAACACCTTCATGTATTCGACAATTCTCACCTATAACAGCATTTTGATTAATATTAATACAATTAATATGAGCTATACTCAATCCTTTTCCACAAACATTTGGTCCAATGGATATTCCCAACTTTACTCCTAGTCTGTGCCACTTTAATTTAGAAAAAAATAATCCTATTATTTTTACACAAATATTATGATTTGAATTATTTAACCAATACTCATATTTTCTTAACGCTCGCTCATATTTCCAAATTTCATCAGTGAATGGTCGTGGATACTTTCTAGTAATACCAAGTTGTAATTTATCTTGATCCATGTATTCTTTTAACTCATACTTACTTTTAATCATATTACATCAATTCTTTTAGTTCCCTTTCTAAATTATAAATAGTATTTTGAATACTAAATCTATTTGCTGTTTCAATACAATTATTTTTCATTCTAACTTTAGAATCCCTACTAAGATCAATGTATTTACATATACATTTATAGATTTGCTCTGAATTTTTTTCATCAGATACATATCCATTAATGTCGTTTTTTATAATTTCAGGAATACCTCCTACGTTATTAGCTATACAAGGAACACCGTAAGACATTGCCTCTACAATTGATATTCCGAAGACTTCTTGACATACTGAAGGATAAACAAATATATCGGTATCTATTAAATAATCACCAATATTTCTTTTGATTCCCATAAATTCAATCTCATTTACTAAATTCAGTTTTTTGCTCACCTTTTCGAGATCATCTCTATAGCTGCCATCACCAATAATCCAAATTTTAAATTTTATATTATTATCTTTTAATTTTTGTGCAGCGTGAATTAATAAATCGACGCCTTTTATTTTTTCTAATCTACCAATATAAGTGATTTGTATACAATCATTATTTTCAAATATCTTGGTATTAATACCAGTATCTATTAACTCAACACCGTTATAAACTACAGTAGTTTTATAAACATCAATATCAAATTCTTCTAAATAAGAATTTCTTCCAGCTTCCGAAACAAAAATAACTTTATCCGATTCTTTTAAAGAATATTTTATACATATTTTTGCACATAAATTTTTAAGATTAGATCCATAACTATAATTAGTTTCTTTATCGAAACAAGAATGTATCGTCATAACAAATTTTTTTGTATGAAATTTCTTTGCCAAAGCTATATAATACGCATGCAATGCAATCGTACAATGGTGGGTAACAATAATATCTGCCTCATGCACTAATTCACATAACTTATCCCATCGTTTTTTTGAATATTTATTCGCTGAACAATCTACCAACGAAATGACACTATATCCTTTATCCTTCATTTCATTATATATTTCGCCTTCTTCAAATAAAAAACAAAATATATTTTCATATTTAGCATACTTAGCTATATTTGTACACAACTGTTCAATTCCACCAACACCACCAGCAGATAATAAATTTAATACTTTCATTCTATCACCCTATATATATTTGTTTTAATCTACCTACATTCTTGTTTAAATTGTATTTTGAATCAATTAATTTTGCATAAGAAGTATTTGAAGCTTTTTCTCTATTATTCGACTTACACATTTCAATTATATGTTGAGCCCAAATTTTTGGAGAACAATCCAAAGAATAACTTTCAACATTATTTGTTAAAATACATTCTTTTGTGATTGCATCAGAAAAAATACAGGGCAATCCATTAATCTGCCATTCTATTGCTACTAATGGTAATCCCTCGAATAGTGAAGGTAACAGCATACCATCCATAGCATTTAAATAATCTGCAACATTATCAATAGCCCCAGTAAATATAACATTTAAGCCTTTGCATTCTGTTTCAATTTCATTTTTTAAAGGACCGTCGCCAATCATAAATAATTTACATGTTGGTTCAATTTTTCTGATTTCTTTATAAATTGCAGTTAAAAACTTATGATTTTTTTGTTCAAAAAAACCACCAACATGCCCAATAACAATCTCTTTATCAATGTTATATAAAGAACGTATGCAATTTCTTTTATTTACATTAAATCTATATACATCAATATCACGTCCATTTGTTAAAACTTCGAACTTTTTATTTCCAAATAACCATTTACCCGCATCTTCTCCACATGCCAAGCCATCTGTGTAAAACATATTAAATATGGGTCTTAAAATTTTATCTGCTTTTACCTGGTTACATTTAGTGTTATGTGAATGAGCGATTCGCTTTTTAGATCCACCCAACCATGCTGCAACCATTTCAACAGCTAATGTTCCACTATTACCATGCGCATGTACTACATCAATGTTATTTTTACGTATAAACGCTATAAGAGACAAAAAATATTTGATTGTATTTTCTTTTCTAGATGGCATATAAACTACTTTACAACCCATGCAATTCAACTTTTCTTCTATTTTAGCTTCAGATTTAATAGTTGAAACAACATATATATCCAATCCAGATTTATCCATTGCTTCAAGGTAAGATGTAATCACACTAGTTATTCCATCATATATTAATCCAACTGTACTAATAATTAGTATTTTTTTCATATTCTTTTTCAATATATCCCTCTAAAACATACTATCTACTATTTTTTTTAAATTCTCACAAAACAATTCATTGTTATTGAACATACTGTTCCCCATGTTTGCACAAATTTCATCATAATTCTTAATTATTCCACCCAATTCATTAATATCTTCTACTGGAATAATAGTTCCCATTCTTTGAGCCACGTTTCTAGCAAATTCAACTTGATGATCATTAACATGTTCATCAAATTTCTTTTGTCTTGGCACAACAATTGGTGTTTTACCTATCTGAAGAGGCATTATAAAACTTGCTGGTCCTCCATGAGTTATCACAATACGAGCATCCTCTACATTTTTAATCATTTGTTTATATGGAATTAATTTATCCCATTGACAATACTTTGGTTCATATGTGCTATAACCAGTTTGTATAATAACATTCTCAGTAATCACACCATCTCTTTTTAGATTATCTATTTCTTGCACAAGTCTATTAAATGGTTGCTCATGCGTTCCTACTGTTACAAATATCATGATTTACCTCACTAGAAAATACTTCCAAGGTTTATTGCTTTTGGATATACCTTTTTTTGTTCATCCCATTGAACAATAAACTTATCTACAATTGGATATACCATCTTTCCTGTCATTGTTGGTTTATCAATTCTGTCGAACACTTCTATATAAATTAACTTAGCTCCCATCATTTTACCTAAATAAAAAAACGGTACGGCTACGGCAGCACCTGAAGAGATAATTAAATCTGGTTTTTCTTTACGTAATACCTTCCACGCAATACGTGTATTTTTAATTAAAGCTTTTATACTTCTATTTGTTGGATAATAACAAGGATACATCTTTTCACCTTCTAATACACTTTTAGCATCCTCTTTATCAAATGTAACCCAAAAACGATTCTTATCCTTCCAAAATGGTTTCAACATATATAAATGTGTCAAGTGACCACCTGAAGACCCAACAAGACAAACCTTCATTTCTTTTTGTTCCATTTTATATTCCTTTCAATCATAAATTTAAACAGCACCCTTTTTACATACTACAACTAGTACTGTTTTTAATAGAATCTTAATATCTAAACCAAGATTCCAATTCTCTATATAATATTTATCTAGTTTAACTACTTCATCAAAATCTATAATTTCACTTCTTCCACTCACTTGCCACATACCTGTGATTCCTGGTTTTATAGCAAGTCTTGCAAAGTGTTGATATTCATATAGATTTGTTTCTGATATTAGAGGAGGTCTAGTTCCTACTATAGACATATCTCCTTTTAATACATTAAAAAATTGTGGAAATTCATCCAAACTCGTTTTACGAATGAATTCACCAATACCTGTTTTATGTGATCCATCAGGCATTACTTTATTTCCAATAACTCGAGGATCAAAATCAAGTTTAAACATTTTCCCATCTCCAAGCTTATTGTCTTTCATTAATTCTGCTTTTCTTTCTTCTGCATCTAAATACATACTTCGAAATTTATACATCTTAAATTTCTTACCATTCTTACCAACTCTTTCTTGTGAAAAGAAGATGGGTCCTGGACTAGCAATATAGATTGCAGGTCCAATAAAGATACAGATACCTAGTGTTAATATACATCCTAATAAACCACAGATAATGTCAAATACCCTTTTTAAGAATAATTCATTCAAAGAAGCATAATTTATACTTGTAGTAAGAACCGTGTAATCACCGATTTTTTCAACAAACTGTTTCTTACCAGGTGAATTCACAACCTTAGCTAAATTCATATGGACTGTAATACCAGCCAATGTTAATTGTTCAATCAAAGTATTTGGATATGCAATCTCTTTAGGTAAAACAATTAATACTTCATCTACCCATTCTTTACAAGCATACATAGCTACTGTTTCATTATTAGCTACGACAGAAACATTATTAATTTGATTTCCAATTAAATCCTTATCCAATAAAGCAACACCAACAATGTCATAACGAGAATAATTATTCTTCTCAACATTCTCAATTACTTTATCAGCAATAGTAGTAGATGTAACCATTAATAATTTTCTTCTTTTACCACTATTAACACCTTTTTTTATATGACTCTTCCATAGTTCTCTTACTATATAAATCAATATAAAATAAATACCAATTGTTAAGAATAAAATAAATCTCGAAAAGAAAACTCCTTTTTGAACAGTAAATAAATATAAAACAGCCAATAAGCAAACAATAAAGCCATGTTTTAATGTTTTTACAAACTCTTGATAATGCCCTCTTTTTAATACACCCTTTAATGTACCAAAAATCAGTAAAACCATTAAATCAGCTACTTCTAATATGATAGCCATATTCCTATATAAGAAATTATTATATAGATGTATATTTCCATTCTTAATAAAATATGCCATCATAAATGCAATTTGTAAACATATCATATCCAGAATGATAAAATCGATATGCTTCAACCACCCATTTGCATTCTTTCTATACATAATACTCTCCCATTCCTATAAACATAAAAAAAAGCTTATTAGAATTTAACAAGTCTTAATAAGCAATGAAATATTAAATTTTAGATACACTACTCCCTACCCATAAATTAGTAGAAGATGAACGAATCAATCAAAAATGCGGTAAGCCAGCTATTTCTAATATCATCTAAATGTATCATTTTTATTCCTATTACCTTACAACAGTCATACTTATTCTACAATAAAACTATTGCCTAATAATTTTATCCTATATATATAATATGTCAATTACCATTTAACAATTAAAATTTGAAACAATAAGCTTAAAAAATCAAAGATATACTTTACTTAAGCCAAATATTAAAAATATTAAGAAACAAAATAAATTGTATAAAATTTGCTTTACATATAGAATATTTTATAAAATACAGATCACTATTTTTATAACCAACTAAATGTAAACGCATACAGACATCTTAATGACTTCTTTATAATACAAAAGGGGCTGTAACGAATAAGTAAATTTTATTACTTATGGCGTTCAGCTCCTTTTCCGTCATATGTACACTATATTTTAAATGTAAGACTATGTATTTACAAAATTATTTTTTAATTTAACAATCTATCTTTGTCAATACATTAATATAAAAAGTTATCTATGTCATACAACAATAACAATGCATATTCATTTAACTATGTTTTTTTATTACATTATTCTTTTGGCTTTGCATCCTTTAAGAAGCTAAGTGCAATCATTACAATAACAATACCAATTGGGAAGGCTGCAATAATACTCACACTTTGAAGATTGTTCATCGAACTTTGTGCAAACAACAACGCGATTGGAAGTAGAATTAATAGGATACACCACATTAATTGAATGATCCAATTTGGTTGTGCATCTTCTTCTAATTCGTGATAGCAATAGCAAGAAGCCGTTAGTGCTATAGAATCAAATGAAGTCGCATAGAAGGCAATCATTGTAAGTAAAACTACAACCATAACGACTGGTGCACAAGGTAGTGTTTTAATAATATTCACAATCATGCCGTATAAGTCACCATTTTGTGCATATTGCGCCATGAAATCAGCTATTCCATGCATTTGTAGTCCCATTGAATAGTTACCTAATACAATAAAACTAATCAAAGTAGAGCCAACACCAAATACATAACCACCTAGAATCGTTTGTCTTACAGTTCTTCCTCTAGAAATACTTCCAATAAAGAATGGAGCAGCAACACACCATACCATCCAATATGCCCAATAGTAAATTGTCCAGTTTTGTGGGAAATTTGTTGAGCGTAATGGATCTGTAAATGTACATAAGCCAATAAAGTTTTCAACCATTGTACCCAAAGAAGTCAATCCAGATTCAATAATATAACGGGTCTGTCCACCGAATAATAAGACAAAGGCTAATAGTCCAAAGAAAAGATAGATACATAGGTTTGCCAAACGACTAATTCCTTTAAATCCATGTAATAATGAATATGTATACACAATACAAGTAATGATTAAAATTACAATATTGATAGCTGTACGACTAATTGTTAAATGAAATAGATCTTGAATAATTGTTGCCATTAATGGTGTCGCAACACTAAATGTTGTGGCAGTTCCTGCAAGAAGTGCAAACACGGCTAATAAGTCAATGATTCTTCCTGGCCATTTGTCTGTATATTTTCCTAAAATTGGTCGACATGCCTCAGAATACTTTTGACGATTTCTTTTACGAACATGAAGCATAAATCCAAAGGCTACGGCTAATACTAAATAAAAGCTCCATGGAATCAAACTCCAGTGAAATAATGGGTATACTCCAGCCCATTCTTGAATTGAACCCATTTCTTTAATATGTGGATCTGATGCATACATCACCCATTCAGAAAATGAATAGAACAGAATATCTGCAGCCAATCCACAAGTAAACATCATAGATCCCCAGGCAAAGAATGAATATTTTGGCTTTTCGCCTTTATTTCCTAAAACAATATCACCATATTTAGAAAAGGCAATATAGATGGATAGAATAAAAATGCCTAGTCCAATAACTAAATAGTAACTTCCAAATGTATCTCCAAAGAAGAATCGAATTTGACTTAATACAACATTTGACTGTTCTGGAGCAATAAAGAATACAACACACAATGCAACAATAATACATAGTGGTAATAATGTAATCATCCAATCGATTTTATTTTTCATTTTGAACTCCTTTCAAATACTTACTATATGAAGGATCAATCTGAACTAATTCATCCAATCCATCAATTTCTACAACATCACTCGCCTTCATGGGCATAACACCCAATTGGTAGTGATCTGGATGACAGAACATTGCTACATCATCCCAATAGATTTGTCGATTTTGTTTCACATCAAATTCTTCTTCCAAATCCTTTTTCAATTGTTGACCATCTTCTGTATTCCATCTAGAAATACTATAAAGTTGCCAACCTTTTTGACCTCCCGTACGACTACAAGAAGTCACAATCCCATTTTCTACTTGTTGAAGCCATTCATTCGTTCCATTTTCAACATACACACTGTTGTAGCCCGAACGCTCAAACTCTGGTTTCAAGATATCGGTATTAAAAATCATTTGATCCCCATCTAAAATAATTGTGTTATTCAAATGTTCTCTTGCGACATACAAAGAAGAAATGTTATTGCATGTATCAAAATATGGATTTTCAATAACTTTTAAGCCTTCATATTCCTTTTCCAAATCATAAAACTGTTCTTTCAAATAACCTACAACCACATAGATTTCATAAATGCCATTCTCATGTAAACCACAAATCACTGTATCAATCATTCGCGTACCATTTACTTTGACTAGTGGCTTTGGCGTTTCTAAAGTCAATGGACTCATTCTAGAACCAAATCCAGCTGCCATAATAATCGCTCTTTCTACTTTGTACATAACTTCATTCCTCTTTCTTCTAACGCTTCTTTTACAATACGATAATACTCTTTGGCATAACGATACTGTTTTAATGAATATTCTCCAAATTCAACCCCTAAATTACGCTTATATTCACACCAATTGCTCCACAATAAGCCGCAGATGGCAATATAGGCATAAATTTTAATACGAACTAAATCTTTACATTGCCCATTAAAATATGCATCAATTAGTTTTTCAACATCTTCTCTGTCATATAGTGAATAAATCGCAAACATCGCAATATCAATATGCTGATCTTGCATACCGGCATATTCCCAATCAATTAAATACAGTTCATCATCAGAGAATAAGAAATTATCAGGAACTGAATCAATATGAGATAAACCCCATTTTTTTGGTTGTGCATCCACAAATTCTTTTAATTCATAAATATGAGCTTTTGTAGTTTTATAATCCCGATAAATACTAGGTATTCCCTGCCAATATGATTCATACTTTTCTAATTCCTCAAACACTTCAAACGTATGATTTACTTTTAATTTTTTATCATGAAATGCATGAAGTTTATTCATACACTTTGATACATCATTAAAATCCGTTGAATCACATGCATGTGCATTATGAATATATTCTGTAATCTTATATCCATTTTCTGGATTCATATAGATTACAGGATCACAAATATTTTCATCTTTAATAGCTTGATACACATCATATTCATGTTTACGATTGATCAACTTCTCTGTTCCCTCACCAGGAACACGCATAATATATCGTTTTGAATTCACTTCAAAACTAAAAGAACGGTTTGTCATTCCTTTTTTTAATGGTTGAATATTCATAATTTTTGAAATTTCACAACCAATTGTATCTTTAATAATATTCATTAGATCTGAATTTAAAATTTCATTATCCTCATCCAAATCTCTTAATTGTTCATACGTATTAATTTCATACGCATCATTAAATACATATGGAGAAACAATCATTTTATCTTTTACATATAACACATCTTCCCAGAAACAATGTTCATACTCTCTTTGTGAAGACATACTATAGATTCGTTTAGCAACAAAACCAGCATCATCTAATGATATGTAAGAAATACCAATCATTGTATCCCCCACTTCATTTAGCTTTGTCTTAACTAATTCATACTTTTTATTTAAACGAACTGAAGTATTATCTGTTTCCTGATTCTTAACCATATACCAAGAATATAATTCACATGCATTAAAAGGATTGGTTTCACACCAAATATCACAAGGAATAATATAAGTATTAATTAAATCCGACCCAACTTTTGCCAAAGAATGCAAATTATTCTTTTTCGCATAGTCCATATTACAAACCAATTTCACTTTATATTCATCAATTAAGAATTCAAATTCTTCTTTCATAAACCCAACCACAACCGTAATATCATACACATTGACTTCATGAAGCTGATGGATCAATCGTTCAATTAATGTCTCACCTTTTACAGTTAATAAAGCCTTAGGCACCTCTGTATTAATAGGAACCATTCGCATTCCTAAACCAGCAGCTAAGATGATTGCCTTTTTAGGTTTATATAAATCGATTAATTTCGTACTCTTCTCTGTTAAATTCCATTCTTCATCTATATATTCTTCTTTCTGAAGAAACTGAATCGACTGATTTACTTTACCTAATGAAAAGCCACAAACTTCAGACAATTGTCTTTGACTAATCTTTCCATACTGTTTTATTTTCTTTAAGACTCGTTTATCTATAATGTTCATATAATTATCTCTTTTCTGTTACGTGAACATTATAGATGGTTCATTTTATTTATGCAACCTTAACTTTGCAGAATTTGTATAACTAATAAATATTGTAAGTACCCATCTGATAACGTCTAGGAAATTTCAAGTCCTCTAGCCATGGCATATTGGTCCATGGAATCACGAATCATTATTCGAGTGACTACTCCTGACTGTGTAATATTATTCTTGATTTTATCCATGATGGATCTGTACTTTCTGTGATTAAATCTCTACTTGTATTCGCAATAATACAGAGTCAACATTCTTTTTGATACTCCATGATATACATGTAATAAATACTGATTCAAATTAGATATAATCTTATTCAAAAAATACAAACGATGATCTTCTTTGGCATAATCGATTTTCTCATTTATCACTTGTAGTCTGGTTTTAAGGATATTGAACTAACACACTCTGGCGAGTGTGGGCTTTTTTTTTAATATAGCCTAGTTCTTCTCCTGTTTCTTATTCTATCATAGTTTTGTCTTTATTTTTTGAAAGGATGTGTTGTTATGAATAAAGATGAAGCTTTAAACAAATTTACTTTTATGATGGAATATAGAAATCTTTCATCAAATACCATTCACATGTATAGATGGTATCTTTCAAGAATGTTTGATTTTTATCAATTGGAAGATGTATCTATTCTTGATGTTTCAATGGCACAAAATTATGTTGTCCATATGAAACAGACGTATGCTCCTGCTTCTTTAAACGCAGTCATCAGTGCT
>ENA-OOXT01000999-OOXT01000999.1-human-gut-metagenome-genome-assembly--contig:-NODE-999-length-19758-cov-12.302238_pt1 | contig 19758 bp, 26 predicted proteins | sample MGYA00241590_ERZ501349 | MGnify/ENA primary metagenome ERZ501349 (study PRJEB25962, sample SAMEA2042838) | human gut metagenome | biome: human gut; feature: human-associated habitat; material: faeces...
CAGTTTTCCTTAACGTGGCACAATTTTGTGATTTTTGCCTATACGAATTATATCATGAACTTTTTAAAAGTAAACATCCGAGACTTAGCAAAAGCTAAGTACGAGGACACGTACTTATTGACTACCTTTAAATTATATCATGTATTTTAGAGCACTAATAGACTATGTTTTTAAATTTATACTTGTTAAAATTTCTATATAAAGATACATAAAGAATGAAAAAGGAGCTTTGATACCAATGGACGGTATAGTGATTTTTACGTAGTGATAATGATGGATGGGAGGAGTATATTATGAAGAAATTATTATCATGTTTATTAGCTTTCTGTATGTTGTTTGGTTTGGGAATTATGAACTTTAAAACTACTTTTCAGATTAAAGCAGATGAACAAGAATATGTTGTAATGGATGAATATCCAAATAATGTAATTATGGATGAGTCAACATTAAACCATACATTTTCTACTGTTGAATTAACAGGAACAGAATTTGAAGGAAAACATGTAGAAGCGATTGATGGAAAATTGTATGTAAATGGGCGGATTGTTGCTTCTTTGCAGATGTGGTTATTAGTTGGTGCTGGATATAAATTGGTTGCATATTTAACTTATTCGGGAGTACTAACTATGATTGATTCATCTCATCCAGAATTTCCGGACGGTATAATTAGAGAAATAAGAAATAAATGGGCAGTGTATCAAGATATGGTGGCAACATTTAGTAGAAATTCCAATGATTTTTATGGTTTTAAAACATCTGGAGGAAACGAATGCTATAAAACTTCAGGCAGTACATTTGCTTGTAAATATGGAATGAGACCTGATACAGATGAATAAATTTAAGGATGTTTATAAACAATTTCAAGAAAAAAAGAAGAAAGAATTACAAGAATTACTAGATAATGATGCTTTTAGCGATAAGCCAAATCCTGGAAAAACTAATGAAGAAAATTTTTGGATTAAAGTAATAAGTTTTATTCTTTTATTTGCATGTGGTTTTTCAGCATTAGCAGGAAGATTGTTAGGTGAATATGCGAAGTATGTGCATTATTTTATTGAATTTGTATTTATTGTATTTGTTATAGGATTCATCATCTTTTTAATTATTAATAGAGTAAAAAAAAGTAGTTGAAATTAAACTACTTTTTTTACTTTACCAATTTCTTCTCTTTTAAGTCTTTTAAGATAAGACTTGTAATATAAGATGTAACGTTACGTGCTTCGGATTCGGCAGCATCCTTCACTTTTTCTTCCAGGTCTTTTGGAAGATGCAAACTGAAACAGTATTTAGATTTATAATATTTCTTAGTCTGTGTTTTAGGTTCTTCTGGTCTATCAATTCTAATATCTGTCATGTTCGTACTCCTATCCAATCGTAATGTTCCATTCCTGATCAACACGTAATACGGTCATATCTAGGTATTCTTTTAACTGTTCTTTTTGAATTTCTTCGTAGGGAAGTCCGGAAATATTTGCAATCTCGGATTTAAAAAATACATGATAGTTGCAATCTGCAACTAATAATAGGTCTTTAAGTTTCATGAACAACACCTCTTTATACATATATTATAATTAAAATATAATTATAATTCAATTATAAATAGTATAGATTACTCTTGCAAACTAGAGTAATATAGATTACTCTAGCAGTGTAGAGTAACTTAAAAAAGGAGGATTTGACATGATTGATTTAGAAAATACGGAACACGAACTACTGGCTTTATTGAATCAGGACAAACACAACTGGGTACAGATCTACAGATTAATGGATCAGGTCGATAAAGAAAAAGCCTACACGGCTACTGCCAAGAGCTTTACACAATGGGTAAATACTTTAGCTGATAAAGCGAAAGTCCATGTTTCGCTTTTATGGGCACGAAAAAAAGCCGGTGCAGCCTATGATGAATATGTTAAACGTGCGGAAGCAAAAGGAGTACAGGTTGCTCCTTTAGAAGAATTGAATGTATCTCCAGACAATATAAATTTAGTAGCTAAGATTGCAGGGAGTAACAATGAGGTTGCTGATGATTTGATTCAAAAAGTAGCTAATAATGAACTACATAGATCCGATTTAAAAAAAGCATGGGCGAATGTTAAAGAAGAACGAATCAGGAATGGCATAAACCCTACTAGAACATCTAGACACACTGAAGAAGTCGATAAGAGTATTTCTATGACCGATACGATCCGATTGGCACTTGTAAATAGCAAACAATGGCTTACAAGGACAATTGAAGGGGATTCAGATGAATTCTCTTATTTGTATAAAGTTCTTACTGAACTTGCAGTTCGACCTGGAACAAGTAAATCAGCCAGGAGAATTGATGTAGCTGTTATTGAAGATATTACAAACAGTATGATTCCAGGCAATCATGATATTACAGTACATGGAATCGAAATCAAAATATCAAAAGGAGACTTATTGCGTGATACTAAAATGCAGGAATATGTAGACTATTGCGATTACTTTTGGCTGGCAATTCCGGAAGAATTAGTAGGTGATGCAATAGATTATGTATTGGATGATTGGGGAATCCTTGTATATCACATAAATAAAGATGGATCAGGAGAATTACAGTGTTTCCAAAAACCTAAAAAGCTAAATGCAACAATGCGTGAATTTGCGTTAGTAGAAGCTATAAAAAGAAACTTAAAATAAAAAGAGGAGGTACCACTCTTTAAATTTTACTCTAGCAAAAAAATAGCAACTATTTCTCTGTGCATTGCTAGAGTAAAATCATGACTGGACACCGATAAAACTCGGTGTTATATTTTTAGTGAAAAAAGGTGGAAAAAATATATTGATAATATAACGTGACCTAGAGGCCTTTTGGTCTTTGATTCTTTTTTGTCTTTTTATGTTTGTTTTAGAGAGGGGTTTATAACAATGTTAAGTGATGTTATTAAGAGGTATGGTGGAAAGAAGATGGATCCACTGGATGTATATAAAGATATTTTTAGAATTGGAGAAGGATTCATTCAGAAGGAGTTTGAAGATAGTGGAAGTTTCAAAGCAAATCCAATTGCCTATTATAAGAATGAGAACGAAGAGCATGGCCATTTCAGAATTATGTTTGAAGATAAGTTTGAAGAAATCTATCGAAATGAGCTTGTTAATGCAGATTTCTGTGTAATGAATGGTTTAACTTATTTTGGGGCAAAATATACATCGGATAGAGCTTCTAAAATGTGTGCAATGATATTTGATATTGATGGTGTTACAGATAAGAGTTTGAATAATTTCTTTTATGCTGCATTTAATAAGGAATTTGATTATTATCCATTACCAAATTACGTGGCTTTAAGTGGTCATGGAATACATTTATATTATGTTTTTGAAGAACCAGTACCTTTGTTTCCTAATTTGAAGCTTCAATTAAAGGAATTTAAATATTCCTTAACTGAAAAAATGTGGAACAAAAACACTTCTGTCGATGAGAAGGTACAAAAACAGGGAATCAATCAGCCTTTTAGAATATTGGGTGGCAAATGTAAAAAGAATGCTCCCCTGGATAGAATTGAAGTTTATAGAGTAAACCAGCATCCAGTCAATATAGAGTATTTGAATCGTTTTGTTCCCACTAAAATTGAGATAGATGAAAAAAAATTATTTAAGGAAAGTAAATTAACACTGGATCAGGCAAAGGAAAAATATCCGGAATGGTACGAAAATAAGGTTTTAAAGGGTAAAAGAAGCTATTGGACAGTAAAACGTGATCTATACAACTGGTGGATCCAGCAAATAAAAAAAGAAGAAAATGGAGCCAGTTATGGCCACAGATATTTTTGCATTATGACATTGGTGATTTATGGCATAAAATGCGGTTTATCTAAAGATGAGATAAAGCAGGATGCAATAGATTTGATTCCTTTTTTAAATGGTTTAAATAAAGAAGAACCATTTACCGAGGAAGATATTAAATCGGCTTTAGAGTGTTATGATGAACGATATAATACTTTTCCTTTAAAAGATATCGAGAAATTGACGAATATACGAATTGAAAGAAATAAACGAAATGGCCGAAAACAGGAAATGCACTTAAAAGGTGCTAGAGCAATTAGAGATATAAATAATCCAAACTGGAGAGATGGAAATGGCAGAAAGCCAAAAAAAGATATAGTTCAAAAGTGGAGATTAGAACATCCGGAAGGAAAAAAAGCCGATTGTATTCGTGATACAGGGCTGGACAAAAAGACGGTCTATAAGTGGTGGTTTACTAATCAAATGCCGAAGACTGTTTTAAATCATGCAACGGTTTCAAAAAAGCAAAAACTTACAGACGAGCAGATAATTCAAATGTTTGTCACAGACATTATGAGTGGATTGTCTGCAGAGGAAATTACAGAGAAGGTTGTTCAAGCAGTAGACCCAAACTCTTCAACGGAAGAAAAGGATAGAATTTTGGAATTAGTTCAATCTACGCAAAGAACTATGAAAAACATTTTGGATTTTACGAAAAAATAAGGTGAAATATATAGTTATACAACCTTGCACAACGGTTGTATAACTAAGTTGTATAATGAAAATGCTACATAATATAATAAATGCAACGTTGTACAATGGTTGTACAACCGAGTTGTGGCGGAGGTTTAAATGATAACAATTAGAGAATATGCAAGGAAAAATAATGTCTCTTATGAAGCGATAAGAAAACAAATTAAACGTTATGAAAACGAACTTAAGGAACACATTATTAAGCAAAATAGAACACAGTTTCTAGATGAAGTTGCAGTTGAAATTCTTGACAGACATAGGGGAGAGAGTCCCATTGTTATAGTCAATCAAGATACTAGTTCTAAATTACAACTATTAGAAGAGGAGAATAAGAATTTATTAGTCAAGGTAGCTGCCCAAGCAGATAAAATATCACAGTTAAGCGAAGAATTAAAAAATAAAACAGAAAAAATGACATCTTTGTTATTAGAAGATAAAGAAAAAACTCTTCTTTTGGAACAAAAAAAGAACCAAGAAGAAGAGTTAGAGCGATTAAAAAAAGAGTTAGAAGCGGAAAGAAACAAAGGCTTTTTCAGCCGCTTGTTCAAAAAATAAAAGACAATACATCGAGATTATATTTCTATGTTATAATGAACATAGAAAAAGGACAGACTATTCTGTCCTGGATTTTTAGTGGCAAAAAAACTACCTAAGTTTGCGAGGCTGAGGTAGTTTTTTTATTGTCATTTTCTTCTGATTAACTCAATTAATAGAAGTACGACAAGAGTTTGTATAGAAATTGTCAGAGACAATATTTCGTAAGAACTCATGCGATCACCTCCATTAAGGTCAATGGACAACATATAAATAAAGATTTACGAAGATAAAAATCAATAATTAGTTATTTATTTTTATTAGCTAATTGTTGTTTTTTATAATGTAAAAATAATGTAAAAATAATGTAAAAAAAGATTAACTTGAAAGCAAATGAAACAACCACTATTATTTATGCATTGAAAGAAATGGATGAATATTGATATGAATAAACAAGATTATATTTATTATAAAAATAAAAAAGGAATTGTTATATATCATGTTCCTTCAAAGCGTAGAATTATTCTAGATGAAAAGTATACAGAAAGAGTAATAGATTATCTTGATAAAAATAAAGAAGATATGGAATTTTATGAATTTCTAGTAAATACTTTTGATGAAGAAAAAAAGAATAAAGATAATATTGTTAATATTGAATTAATGACTGCTAATACTTGTAATTTATCTTGTAAATATTGTTATGCTAATGGAGGAACATACGGGAAAAATAGAAGTATTATGCAAGAGAATACAGTTATTGATATTTTAAATTATGTATCTAAAATATCAAATAATATAAAAATTGTTAATTTTTTTGGAGGCGAACCATTTTTAGGATATAAAGCAATTATAAAAACATGCGAATGGTTTGAAAAAAATTATGATGAATTACCAATATTTAAGGTTGTAACCAATTTTACATACCTTCCTGATGAATTATTGGATGCCATCATAAAATATAAGATAATTATTACGGTAAGTTTAGATGGACCTAAAGAAATTAATGACAAGCAAAGGGTATTTTCTTATCAGCACTTAAGCGTATATGATGCAGTAACTCAAAATCTTTGTAGGTTAGAGAAAAGAAATTATAAAATTCAGGCAATAGAGTGCACTTATACCGAACAGCATAAAATAATGGGTTATTCAAAGAATGATTTAGAAAAATATTTAAAAACTAATTTTAACGTAAATCAAATAATGATTTGTGATGAAATGATAAGAGATAATTCAAAATGTATTGACTGCGGACAATTAGAAAAATCAGTAAATTCTAACATAGAGGAATTGAAAACAAATGAAATTTTGATAAATAGGTGTTTAAACAAAGAATACTCTGGTGATGGGTTATGCGCGGCAGGGAGATTTTCAATATCTATTGATCCAGAAGGGAATATTTATCCATGTCATTTGTTTAGGTTAAATGATAGTTTTAAAATGGGAAATATATATGATAAAGAAAAGAATATTTTTAATTCCTTGTCATATAAAAAATTAAAAAATCAAAGAAAAGTACTTGGATGTGATGAATGTAGTGCTAGAAATATTTGTTCACAATGCTTTGAAAAAATGATATATACGAATGATGTATTGAAGTTTAATTGTGATAAAATACGTCAATTTAATCGATATTATATTGCCAGTATTGACAATATTAATATAAATGAACTGTCTAAATTGAAAACAAGAAATTAAAACTAGGAGGTAATTAATATGGAAAAAATTAAATTTGAGGAAATTGAATTAACTGAAGCAGAAATTAAGGAATTAGAAAATTTACAAAAAAACATGGCTAGAGGAGGTTCTAGTGGCTCAGCTGCAATTTGCATTTGTATTCACTAAAAAAAGATAAATAATAGACAGTTCAATAGTACAAGATTTTATACTCTTGTACTTTATTTTATGATGGAGGTAACTATGTTAATTAATTCAATAGATATTCCAAATAATGTAATACTTGATGTACTAAATAATAGTAAAGCTCATGAGAAAGAATTATTGTATGTAGGAACATTAAAAAAAAAAGATGATAAATTTATATTAGAAAATATTGCTTATATGGATGTATATGGTGATGAAAATATGGTTATTTTTACTCCTGATAAACAAATAAAATTTATGAAATATTGTTCGTTAAATGATTATGTTCCATTTATTTTGCATACACATTTAAACGAAGAAGATAAAACATTTTCCTTGCCAGATAAATCATTTTTAGAAAAGTTTTCGTGTACTTATAATAAATTATTTTCTAAAAAAATTGTAATAGGAGCTTTAATTAATGTTCAAGGAAGAAAATTTCAACTTATTTATATTGAAGAAGATCAAGAATATGTATCGTGTTTGATGAATATATAGGAGGGCAATGATAGTATGAAGAGATATATTTTAAGACATAAGTTGCTGTTTTTAATAACGGTGATCTTGAGTGTTTTTTCTGGATTAATTTCGCTTTATTTGGCATATATTATGGAAGTTGTATCGGATATTGTGTTTAATTTAAATACAACTCGAATTATGGAATGTGTTTTATTGATTGTTGTTTTTTTTATATATTCTTGTGTTATTTCTTATTTATTTACAAATATTAAATCTCATTATAGAGAGGTATTGAAAGCAGATGTTTCAGCAGATCTTTATAGTAGTATTATGACACAAAAATATAATGAATTTTCTAAAAATAGTCAAGGCACTTATTTATCATATTTTACTAATGATATAAAAATGATTGATGAATATTATTTTGTACCAATGTTAACTTTTATTTCAGATCTTTTTCTGATTATGTGCATATTTTTTTATGTCGGGAGTGTTGATTTTAGAATATTGTTTGCTATGTTTTTAGTTTCTTTGTTCACACTTAGTATTCCAAAATTAATGGAAAAAAAACTAGAGGAATATTCTAATCAGTTATCACAATTTTCACAGGAGTATAATTCAAAATTAAAAGAATATTTTCAGGGTTTTGATGTGATTCATGATTATGATGTTTTGCCTTCATTTTTGAAAAAAGGTAAAATACTGATCCGTTCTTTTGAAAAAAAGCAAGCTAAAGTTAATGCAATGGTTAATTTAAATCAGAACCTTGCAAGTATATTTGCTAGTGTTGGCCAATTATTTTATATGCTTTTTATAGGATATCTAATTATTATAGGTGAGGTAAATCCTATGTTTTTGTTGCCTGTTACTAATATATCTGGAAATTTTATCGCTTCAATCAGTGGTATTGCATCTGATTTAGGTGGTTTCAAATCAGTTAGGGGAATCGGAGAAAATTTGATTAATATCATTAATAGTCAATCAATTGAATCTCAATCCGCAATTGAGCCTTTATCTGTAATAGATTTTGATAATGTAACTTTTGGGTATGATCCTTTAAAGCCTGTTCTCATTAATTTTTCATTTAAATTTGAAAAAGGGAAAAAATATGCAGTAGTTGGAGATAGCGGTTCAGGAAAATCAACATTGATTAAGATTTTACGAGGGTACTATCCTGTACAATCTGGAAAAGTTACATTATTGCCAAGCAATTGTTGTACGACAATCCATCAAGAAAGTCATATATTTAATGATTCTTTGCGCGAAAATCTAAGTTTAGGAAAAAATATAGATGATAAAAGTTTAAAAAAAGCGTTAAAGTTATCTGCCCTTTCTGATATCGATTTAGATCAAATAATTTCTGAGAATGGGGATAATATATCGGGGGGACAACTCCAGAGAATATCCATTGCTCGTGCATACACACATTTAAATTCAATTTTGCTTTGTGATGAAATAACTAGCAGTTTAGACAATAAAACTACGCAATATGTGGAAAATAATTTATTAAATTTAAAAAATATTACTTTGATTTATATAACGCATAAGTTGAAAGAGGATCAATTAAAGAAGTTTGATGATATTCTTGTTTTGGAAAAAGGAAAATTAATTGAGCATGGAAGTTTTTATGATTTAATGAATAGAAACCAAGCATTTGTTAAATTATTTAAAAAGTGATTTGGATATATGAAGTTCTTCTATATATCCAATTGACGGCTAATTCGGTGCGCTTCTAGCGGTCATATCGGTTTCAGATGACGTTTAAATCGGTGCAACACGACGTACAACCGGTGTAATAGGATCTCCTTAATGCTATAGTTTGACTGTAGTGAAAGGAGGTCTTTTTGTATGCAGAAAAGCACCTTAAAGAGAAATAAACGAATGTAGAACCTAAAATACTCAAAAAAGAATTAAAGGCCATGAGATTCTCAAAATATGCCTTATACACGAATATAGACACAGTAGACTGGAAAAAAAAGAAAAAGTTGAGGAATGGAGATCTTCATGGGCAGAACATGCAAATAGATATTTAGAAAATTGGAAACCTATATCTTTTTTTATAACTTGAAAAAAAATGCAAACAATATTATACTAATATTACTAAGTAAGATAACTTAGCAAACAAAGAGGAGGCGTTATGATGAATAAGTCAAATTCTGTTACCTGTTCTTTTACAATGGACAGAGATGTTTATAATGCATATAAGAGTGTTGTTTCTGCATACGGAGAAAACGTAAAAGGAAATCTTGTTCGATACATGAAGAATGTAATTAAATATGAGACACCTAATGCTGAAACAATTGAGGCTATTGAAGAGGTAAGAAACTTAAAAGAGAATCCAAACAAAAAAACATATAGTAGCTTTGCTGGGTTAATGAAGGATATTGATAATGAGTAAGTATGAGATAGTCCCGACTAATAAATTCAAGAAAGACTTAAAAATGGCCATTAAAAGAGGATATAACATGACTCTTATAGAGGAGGTTATTGATATACTTGCTAAAGGAGAACAATTACCTGAAAAATATAAAGATCATAATTTAGCAGGTAATTATAAAGAGTGTAGAGAATGTCATATAACTCCAGACTGGTTATTGATTTATGAAGTTGATGATAAACATTTATTCTTATATTTAACAAGAACAGGAACTCACAGTGATCTATTTTAATGGAAATGTCACCCTATTTCTAGGGTGACATTATTTTGATGCAAAAATGTAAACAAAAAACTACTGATAATATAACGTAACCTAGAAGGATGTGTTAACTTGAAAAACTATAGATTAATAAAAGAAGAAAATATATTTTATAAAAAATAAAAAAGAGCGTTTATGCTCTTTTTTATTTTTTATAAATATCCCTTCTATGACCGATTTCAAAAATGCTGATAGTTATTATCTCTTCTTCAATTGATGCAAATAATCTATAATCTCCTACCCTGTATCTCCAAATACCTTTTAGATTCCCTTTCAAAGCTTTTCCATGCAGTCTAGGATCAGGAGTATTGACTAGATTTTTGATAACCCAGTTTTTTATAACACGAACAGTTTGCTTATCTAATTTTTTTAACTGTTTAACTGCAGATTCAGTAAATTCTACTTTATACATTTAGACACCAAGCATTTTCCAAACTTCAGTATGATCATATGTTTTTTCTTGTTTAGCTTTTTCAAACGCATATAAGATACGATCTTCATCAAGATCAAGATCATTCTCAATTTTATCCAGAACAGCATCACGAATAAACTGGCTCATATTTAACTGATTAACAGAAACATAGTCATGAATTAATTTAGATTCATCGTCATTAACTCTTAAAGAAATTGTAGTCATAATAAAGCCTCCTTTATGTATTACTTGTAATACAATTATATAATTGAAGTTCATTTTTGTCAAAGACCTAGAGACAAGAAAATATAGATTTTTTTACTAGTAAAACATGTGCTACAATAAGAATATAAGGCCTCGCCGATTGAGAGCGCAAACTCAACCTTAAGGCTATCGCCGTAAGGGTTTGCGGTCTTGCAGACGGCTAGAAAGGAGTGAAATTTATGGCAACAGTTTATGGTAGAATAGCCAAAATTTCAAATGTAGTTGGTCGTTCTGATTATTTGAATGATGAGAAGCGACAAGAAAAAATCGTATTGCAAAAAATAGAAATGCAATACTCATGGCAGGAACATTCTTCTTTTGAAAAGGAACATCAAAAATCGAATGTTGCCAATAATGAGGCACTTGAAGTTCATATTGCTTTACCGAATGAACTGGCTGAAGATAAACGAAGATTAGAGCAAGTCTGTGATGACTTGGCTCATGAGATAGTTGGCGAAAATAAGGACTATGAATATGCAGTTCATTGGAATCACAATCGCACGAATCTTCATGTCCATATTCTTTTTAGTGAGCGTGAAAACCAAATAGATCTCGAGCCTAAAGTCTACAAGAAAGATATTTGGCATGACAAAGATACGCATAAATTAGCGAAAGCAAATAGTGAAAATGCTGTATTGGTTCATAAAAAGGGCGAAGTCCAACGAGATAAAGAGGGTAACATCAAATACCAAACGGACATATTCAAAGTAAAGGATAAGAAATTTACTGAACGTTGGTGGTTACATCACAAAAACAAGATAGTCAAAGACACTTTAAATAAGTACGGTTACAAATTAGATTTACACGATGGTATAAAAAATAACCCCTATCTATCACAGAAGAAGTTATACAAAGGAGCAAGTAAAGATTATTTAGATAATGCAAAAGCGTGGAATACAGAAGTTAAACGATATAACGAAAATGTAAAACAACATATCGAATTAGAACCGATACAATTAAAAAATTACATTTCTATTAAACAAGAAGTCCTGGCAAATGTAAAAGAGGCAAATGCTGAAGAAAAGAAAATAACGCCAAAAGCAATTGAGTTAGTGCATGAAATGGCAGATTGGGTCATGGACACACTCCGAAATCTTAAAGTATATATCAAACGCAAAAGCAGAGAATATGAGGCTGCAAAGGCCTGGAATGGAATAAAAGATAAATTCAATGACATGTTTAAAGAAAATAAAAGACTTGATAATGAAATTAAAAGTCTAAGTAATCAGATTGAAGATCTAAATCATCTTGATCATGAATTTACAGAAGTGATAGACAGCAAGTTAAGTCTGATACATGACATAGAAGAACAAGATATGCGCCAAAAAGAGATGTTAAGTCAGCTAAAGGTATTAGAACCGGAAGCATATAAAGACCTCACACAGGAGGAATATCGAAAGGAGATCAAAGGATTGAGTTTTGAAGAACGTATAGATAAAGCTACATCTCTGATTGAAGAACATCAAAGAATGATAGAAAGGAGCAGAGGATATGAGATCGATATCTAAAAAAAGCAATCTGGATAGGTTGAAGCAGCAGGTACAACAAACAAGCAATCAGCAGTACCAGATACAGACACAGAAAGACGAATTAGAACAAACAGTCGCTTGTAAAAAGCAAGAATTAGATTCTAATCAAGATGCAATGAGACAACTGATTCGTTCTGTATTCGCACAAAATGAAGTGGCTGCAGCAAAAGAGAAGGAACAATTGAATGACAGATTAGATAAGTTTGCTTATAACCAGCAGGTAATGAATCAGCAAATCATTGAATTAAACGACAATATTACGGATACAACCTCATTAAATGCGCTGTACGAGGCAAAAAGAAAAGAACTTGATTTAAACTACAGAAACCAGGAAACTGTTCTTAAGGAACAAATCAAACGGCTTTCAGAGTGCATAGAATATCAAGAAAACAAATTAAACACTATAAATAAATCAATTGAATCCAAACAGGAAGAGCTTGATAGAATCAGTGCAGATTTGAAAAAGAAAGAATTCTGGATCAACTTTAAAAATGTATGGATCAATAAGTGGATAGCATTTGTTTCGGCCGGGTTTTTGCTTGTATTTATTGGAGGCTTTTTAGGATGGCCAACATATAAATTGATGAACAGTGTTTTAAAAATTATTAGGAGCATTTTTTAATTATGATATAATTTTTCTGTTGTCTGGGCTCACCAACGCGAAGGAGGTGAGAACGTGGTACAACAATTTTGTGATTTTTTAGTTTCTGTTATAGCAGGTGTGGCCGCCAACTACATCTACAAATGGCTCAACAGAAATGACCGGACAACAGAGCATAAAAGAGTGGACTGACTACCCACTCTCTTTTTTTGTAAAAAAAAGGAAAACTGAGTGACTAGGTCAGTTTTCCTTAACGTGGCACAATTTTGTGATTTTTGCCTATACGAATTATATCACGAACTTTTTAAAAGTAAACGTCCGAGACTTATCAAAAGCTAAGTACGAGGACACGTACTTATTGACTACCTTTAAATTGTATCATGTATTTTGGATCATTAGTAGACTGTGCTTTTAAATTTATACTTGTTAAAATCATTGTATAAAGAACACTTAGAGAATGAAAAAGGAGCTTTGATACAAATGGATATTTTAATTGTTTTTACGTAAGGATAATAATGGATAGGAGATGAACTTTATGAAAAAAATATTATCATTTTTTCTTGCACTTGCACTATGTTTAACTGTATTGCCGTCATCTTATTTAGATGTTTATGCCGCTGAAGAAGCTCCACAACCGTCAGAAGAAATTTATGAAGTTTATAATGGCTTTGGAGAATTAGAATTTACAGCTTCATCTATAGAGGAAGTAGAGGAACAATTAAACGAAAACTATAATACTACTCCAAATGATAGAAGTGCTGCTGGAAGTTTTCTTAAATTATGTAAATTTTTGGCTAAGTATGTAGGACCAGCTTTACAGGTTATGGCTGTAATAGAGGTTGTTTATACAACGGTTTCGTATGCAAATGGAAATGCAGAATTAATAGACGTTATAGATACTATAGTTCCTGTTTCAGTCTTAAAAGAATTAATTACTTCTAATAAAAGAGGATATTTGTATGGAAAAAATGCTGGGCCAAATCCTTATCCACCACATTCATATCAAGGCTCAATGTGGGTTAAATCACAAACGTATTATGTGATAGGAAAATAATAAAATAATGCTAATACATCATTTTATTACACATTCTTGTATCTGTGTAATTCTGTTATCAACAACATTATCTAGAGTACAAATAAGAAAAAAATTTAATGTTTTAATTTTAATTTCTTCAATATACATTCTTTTATATTTATTAGGATATGGAAAGAAACTTTTTATATTAACAAATAACATTATATATATATTAATTTATTTATTTATAATTGGATTTTACATATATGTAATATTTAAAATTTTTGATATAAAGAAAAAAGACGATTATTAAGCAGAAGAAAAGTTTAAATGATAAATTTTACAGAAAAATCATAGAAACAATTAATATAATAACCAATTAAAATAAAAAAGTAGATGCAATCATCTACTTTTTTATTTTAATAGTTCCTTTTCTTTCAAGTCTTTTAAGATAAGACTTGTAATATAAGATGTAACATTGCGTGCCTCAGATTCGGCAGCTTCCTTCACTTTTTCTTCCAGTTCTTTTGGAAGATGTAAACTGAAACAGTATTTAGATTTATAGTATTTCTTAGTTTGTGTCTGTGTTTTAGTTCCTGGTCTATCAATTCTAATATCTGTCATGTTCATTCTCCTATTTAATCGTTATGTTCCAGTCTTGATCCACATGTAATACGGTCATATCTAGATAATCTCGTAGTTCTTCTTTTTTTATTTCTGTATATGGGAGTCCAGATATATCAGATATATCTGTTTTAAAAAATACATGATAGTTGCAGTCTGCAACTAATAATAAGTCTTTAAGTTTCATAAACAGCACCTCTTTATACATATAATATAATTAAAATATAATTATAATTCAATTATAAATTATCAATTTTACTATTGTGTGCTAGAGTAAAATATATTTTTTTGATGAAAAAGGTAAAAAAAATTCATTGATAATATAACGTGACCTAGAGGGCTTTCAGACACCAGATTATGTTATAATTTTATTCGGAGGTTAGCTTTATGAATTCAAACCTTCAAAGAGAACGTTTCTGCAATGTCCTAAGTAACATCTTAAGTGATGAATTATCAAGAATTTCTTTGTTTAGTAGCAGTGCTATTAATCATCAGAGAATTGAAAGGATAACTTAGGAACAAACATTGCAGAAGACGAAAAAAAAGAGAGGACTGCAATCCTCTCTTTTCTCATGTCCTAAGACACATCTTAAGTACTTTCATTATATCATGAACTTTTCAAAAGTAAACGTCCGAGACTTAGCAGAAGCTAAGTACGTGTCCTCGTACTTATTAATAGCAACAAGATTTCCGTGTTTTACTCTAGCACTGTACAGAGGAACATTTACGCCATTTTGCTAGAGTAAAAATTTGCTTGAACACGGAGCAAAGTTCGTGCTATATTTTTAATGAAAAAAGGTGGAATAACTTCATTGACAATATAACGCCCATAAGGAGGTCTTTTCATGTCTTATCTGTTAGATTATTTATATCAGTATTTTGATGAAGTTTCTTATAAAGAATTTTATAGAGATGTTTTCCCTGTCGGTTCTTTTGAACAGAAGGGAGTGTTTGAAAAAGGAAAGTATAATGGAATTTTGGTTGAAGTTACAAATGAGAAATTGAACAGTGGAAAGCCTAGAGTTTTACGACATACTATCACGGATGATTTGGAGAAGCTGGATGAGGTCGTTTCTCGTGATAATTTCTGTCTGATGAGTCCTATTTCTTATGCAGGAAAGACTAGAGACAGTTCTATGGCTCGTGAATTGTACGCATTGACTTTTGATCTAGATGGTCTTATTTCCACGGATAAGAGTCCTTATTCAGGTATCAAAGAGCTTTTCTGGCAGATTGAGAATACAGATTATCGTATTCCTAAGCCTACCTATGTTGTTTCCAGTGGTACTGGACTTCATTTGTATTATGTTTTTGAGAAGCCGATTCCGTTGTTTGAGAATGTTTTGGAACAGTTGGAAGTCTATAAAAGAAAGCTGACATGGTTTTTATGGCACGATAGTATATCTACACTGCATGACAAGATTCAATATGAGCCTGTTTGTCAGGGGTTCAGAGTGGTTGGTACGATCACCAAGACAGGAGAACGTGTTAGAGCGTTTAAAACAGGTCCTAAAGTGACTATGGAGTATATGAATAGCTATTATCCAGATGAATTTCAAGTCAAAGAATTTACGTATAAGAGCGATTTGACACTGGATCAGGCAAAAGAAAAGTATCCAGAATGGTATCAGGAAAGAATTATAGAGAAGAAACCTAAAAATACATGGATATTCAATCGAAGAGTCTATGACCGTTGGTTGCAACGCATTCAAACGGAATACTCGGTTGGACATAGGTACTGGTGTGTATGGGTTTTGGCTGTTACGGCCATGAAATGTGGTGTTTCACTGGATGAACTGGAAAGAGATGCTTTTGGATTGATCGAACGATTCAATAAGGATGAGAATCCATTTACAAAAGAAGATGTTTTGGCAGCACTGGAAGGCTATGATAGTGCGTGGTTTACATATCCAGTCGAAAAAATGGCTTATCGCAGTGATATTCCAATCGAGAAAAACAAACGAAATGGCCGAAAACAGGAACAACATATAAAAATCATGAACGCAATTCGTGATATTGAACATCCCAATGGGTCATGGATAAATAAAAATGGAGCTCCAACGAAGCAATCAATAGTCCAAAAATGGAGATCAGATCATCCAGAAGGGAAAAAAGCCGATTGTATTCGTGATACAGGACTGGATAAAAAGACAGTCTATAAGTGGTGGAACAATCAATAAAAAATGATATAAAATAACACTATATGCAACGGTTGCGCAACGTTGCACAACCATGTTGAATCAACTATATATAAAGGAGAATCATGAAAACTGTTAAAGAATATGCAAATTCCGTAGGTAAATCACATCAATCTGTATATAAACAGCTTAATTCTAAGAAAAATAAGGAAAGATTAGAGAGTCATGTATGGAAACAGGATGGAACTACTTATTTAGATGATGTTGCGATTGATATATTGAATGAAAGTCGGCAAATGATTCAAATTCAAAACGATATTCAGGCACATGAAGATAATAATAATTTGAGAAAAGAAGTCGATGATTTGAAAAATAAAATAATAAATCTGCAAGATGAATTGAAAGTAAAAACAGAACAAATGACATCATTACTGTTAGAAAATAAAGAAAAAACATTCTTATTAGAACAAAAAAAAGACCATGAAGAACAACTAGATCGAGAAAAAAAAGAGCAGTTAAACGAGATAGAAAAGTTAAAAAATGAATTAGAAAAAGAAAAAAATAAAAGTTTTTTTGCACGTTTATTTGGAAAATAAAAAAATTACTCTAGCAAACTATAGTAATTTTTTTATTTTCGATAAATTTAGATTAAAATTCCAGATTATTATTTGAATTATAATTTTGAGAATCTTTATTCATTGCTTTAGAGAAAAAATGACCACGTTGTTCCTGTGTCTTTAGAAAATCAATTAACTTAGGCAACTCGTCATGTTCGATTGGTCGCCCCAATACAGATTCTACAGAAGCACCAATTTCAATCAAACGTTTAGTACGAGCTTTTCTTTCTTCCTGTGATTTACGGGCTTTTAATTGCTTAACCTGTTGGTTCAACTGTTCTTTTTTTTCTTCTAATTTTTCGATTCTCTCATCAATAGTTGCCATTAATATCACCTCATTTATAAGTATATCATATTAAAGAAACATGACATTATTGTTTTTATTTTCAAACCACGCTAAAATATACTTAGAAATCCCTTAGATTTTCTAAGGGCGCACTTATAGACACACAAAGTGTGTCCGTGCGCTCTTCGAGGATAAGAGGGGCGACCCCTCTTAACTCCCATACCAAAAAAGAAAGGAGAGTATATATGGCAATCTATCATTGCTCAATTAAAATAGGCAGTAGATCAAATGGGCGAAGTGCAGTTGCATCATCTGCATATCGTTCTGGGCAATCTTTGACATCCAATGAAACAGGAATCACACACGACTATACAAAGAAAAGTGGAGTTGTATGGAATGCAGTTATGATTCCAGAATGGGCACCAAAAGAATACGAAGATAGAACTACTTTATGGAATGCAGTTGAAAAGGTCGAGAAGAATAAGAACGCTCAACTTTTCAGAGAAATTGAAGTGGCTTTACCTCGTGAACTTTCACGAGAAGAACAAATAAACTGTCTGTCTGAATATGTCTACAATCATTTTGTACTAGTAGGAATGTGTGCAGATGTAGCAATTCATGACAAAGGAGACGGAAACCCCCACGCTCATATCATGTTAACAACACGTGGAATTGATTTAAACGGCAAATGGGAGCAGAAAGAGAAGAAAGTATACAAACTTGATGAACAAGGCGAGAGAGTGCCTATAATCGACCAGAAGACAGGAAAACAGAAAATCGGCAAGAACAATCGTAAAATGTGGGAGCGTGTAACTGTTCAAATAAACGACTGGAACAATCAAGACAATGCTATCATCTGGAGAAAAGCATGGGCAGATGTCTGCAATCAATATCTGGAACACGACAAGAAGATAGATCACAGGAGCTATGCAGCACAAGGGAAAGAAATACTACCAACAATCCATGAAGGCTACATAGCACGCAAAATAGAAGCCAATGGGGGCATTTCAGAGCGTTGTGAGATTAATCGTGAAATCCGAGGTAAAAACTACCTCATTCAAAAATTTATCTATGAAATTCAATTATTGACTAAGCAAATCACAGATTTGACTAAACAGAAAGGAGAAGAAATCAATGAACGATTCGCAAATTTATTCAACCGACAACATAGATCTAGAGAAAATATTAACTCTGAGCGAGGAAATTCAAGCGGAAAACGAGGAGTTGAAGGAACAGAACTCCAGTCTTTTATTACAAATCTCGATTCTCAAAGACAAACTGCAGAATTCGACCGACAGAGAAGTGAAACTGAACGAAAAAATCGCGAAGATGAGCGAAAGCGACAAGATCGAGCAAGAAAACAAAAGATTGAAAGAGAGAAACGAGAGTCTGAAGCGAGAGAAAATGTACGCCAAACAAGAAGCAGAGACGAGGGTATCGAACTTTAAAGCACAATATGATGCCGACTACAGAGAAGTGAAGAAACAAAAAGAAAGACTGGCCAATCGAGAAAAAGAACTGGATGAGAAGGAAGCCGCCATTGAGAAAAGTGTATCTAATGAAGTTGAATACATTCGCAATGCAATGGATAAAAAATACCAATTCAAACACAACTCCCTGTATACATTCTTTGTTGGAACAACGCTCTATAGCTTTTTGATTACGATTTTCCAAGGAATCAAATCGAAATACTTTATAAGTGATTTAAAGGATGCTCTAGCAACTTTCAAAGCATGGATCATGTTTGTTTATGATTTTCTTTTAAATCAAAAACCTGTAGATTCAGATACTGGTAAATGGGTTGGATTCATATTCATGGTGATAGTCGTTATAGGCTTTTCAATGGCCCTTATAGGCACATTTGGATGGCTTATACATAAACTCTATACCGAGCACGCCTACAACTGGATAAGCATCGCTATAGCGCTCATATCGCTTTCTGGAGCGGTATTCTTTGCAGATGAACTACACAATCTTGAATGGAACTGGTTTTTTTGCTTCTTGGGTATTCAAATATTCTATCTTTTCTTGATGTTACTGGATGCTGGTAGCAACAATAAATAAAAATCTATAATATTCGCATTCAACTTTATTCTTGCAATATAGAGTAATTCAGTGGTGACAATACACTCATGGACAAACTGCGCTTGTAATAATTGGGTGATTGGATTTTAAATTATGATATAATTTTTCTGTTGTCTGGGCTCACCAACGCGAAGGAGGTGAGAA
>ENA-OOXT01001003-OOXT01001003.1-human-gut-metagenome-genome-assembly--contig:-NODE-1003-length-19708-cov-2.765532_pt1 | contig 19708 bp, 7 predicted proteins | sample MGYA00241590_ERZ501349 | MGnify/ENA primary metagenome ERZ501349 (study PRJEB25962, sample SAMEA2042838) | human gut metagenome | biome: human gut; feature: human-associated habitat; material: faeces...
GGCTGGTAGGGGGCTTCCTCGACCGGCACGTCCAGTTTGTGGGCGGCACGGAGCGGCCAATACGGGTCGCGCAGTGCAGCGCGGCCGATTTCCACGGCGTCGGCGGCGCCCGACTTCAGAATCTTCTTCGCCTGCTTCGGCTTGGTGATGAGCCCGACTGCGGTGGTGGGAATGCCCGCGCGACTGCGCACCTGTTCGGCGAACGGCACTTGGTAGTCGGGCTTCACCGGAATGGTCACGTCGGGAATCAATCCGCCTGTGGACACGTCAATCAGGTCCACGCCGTGGGCCTTCAGAATCTTAGCCAGTTCGACGGTCTGGTCAAGGTCCCAACCGCCTGCGGCCCAGTCGGTGGCGGAGACGCGCACCAGCACCGGCATGGTGTCGGGCACGACGGAACGAATCGCATCCACGACTTCGACCAGCATGCGGACGCGATTGTCGAACGATCCACCGTACTCGTCGTCACGCTCGTTGATGAGCGGGTCGAGGAACTGCGACAGCAAGTAGCCGTGCGCGGCATGGACTTCCACCGCGTCGAAGCCGATGTTCATGGCACGCCAGGCGGCGTCGCGGAACTGGTCCACGATGGTGTGGATCTCATCGACGCTCAGCGCGCGCGGACGAGCCAGGGAACCGTATGCGTTGGCGCTTGGGCAAACCGTCCGCCATCCGCCTTGCTCTTCCGGCACGCTCTGTCCATCGAAACCGATCGCGTGGCAGCCGGTGGAACCCTTGCGTCCGGCGTGGTTGAGCTGCACCGCCATCGTGGCACCCGCTGCCTTCGCGTCGGCCACGATCCAACGCCACGCATCCATCTGTCCGTCATCCCACAATCCCAGATCGCACGGCGAAATGCGGCCTTCCGGCGCGACGGCGGTCGCTTCCATGATGATCATGCCGAAGCCGCCCATCGAACGCGAAACGTAATGCTGGTAGTGGAATGGCGTGGGCTTGCCGTCCTGCGCCAATGCGGAATACGTGTCCATTGGCGGCAGCCAGATGCGGTTGCGCACGGTGACGCCACGCAACGTCATCGGATCGAACGGTTTGACCGTCTTGTTCTGCTTGCCGTTCTTCTTGTCTTCGCTCATCGTCATCTCTCTTATGAATCGTTGGTATCGCCTGAATCGTCGATATCCGCACCGCGTTCCCACGCGACGGGCATGGTACCGATTGCATTGTAAGCGGAACGCCCGCCGGTTGGGGCGGGCGTTCATGGACTGTTCACTTTGCCATGCGATTTACGCTCCGGTGACGTGGGCAGTCAGTGCGGTCAGTCAATGCGGGCAGTCGGCATGAATAGCCGACAATCGCAACTATTGATGCTGCTGGTCACTTTGCTGCTCAGCAGGCTGTTGCTGCGATTGCTGCTGCTGGCCTTGGTTGGTCTGCTGCTGGCTTTGCTGCTGACTGTTCTGCTGGCGCTGGTATTGGTACTGGTTGTATGTTCTGGTGGCGCCCTTCGAAACCGTGTACTTGTCGGCACCCTTTCCGTAATCGTTGTCGATCGGCGCGTTGATGGCGGCAAGATACGTGTTCATGAACTGCTTCCACGCCGGCGTTGCGATGTACATGCCGTACCAGGACGGGCGGTACACGCCGTTGATGGTCTTGTTGTCGAAGGTGTTGTTGATCGGGTCCTGCGCGTCGGCGACCGCGACGAACGCCGCGACCTGGTTCGGTACGAAACCTGCGGTGGTCATCACCGTGTTCTCGTTGGTGCCGGTCTTGGCGAAGGTCTTGCGATTGTTGTCGAGCTGCGTGGTCGACGCTTCGCCGCCAGGCTGCACGACACCTTGGTTCAGCGCGTAGGACACGGTCTGCGCGATGTCCGGGTCGATGGCCTGATGGCAGTTCGCGGACGGCACTTTCACCTTGCTGCCACTGCGGTCGGTCACCTTGGTGATGGCGATCGGAGTGCATTCCACGCCGTTGGCGCCCATGGTGGCGTACACGTTGGCCATGGTCAACGGCGACGCCTGCACCGTACCGATGGTCATTGGCGGCTGGAACGAGTTAGCGGAGTAGACGTCGGACGCGTTGGAGATGGCGTTGTGGTAGCCCATCTCCTTGGCCGCGTCGGCGATCGCGCACAGGCCGATGTTCGACGCCATCGAGGCCTGCGTGGTGTTGTGCGACTTGATCAGACCCTGCAGCGGGCTTTCCGGAGAAGTGGTGCCGCCGCCGGAATTCTGCACCCTCCACGTGCCGACGAAACCGTAACCGTTGCAGCTGAACTTCGACGTGTCGTAGACGGTGGATGTGACGAGCGACTCGTTGATGGAGTGGCCTTTCTGCATCCACGCCACCATGTTGATGGGCTTCCAGGTGGAGCCGACGTTGAAGCCCATACCGCCGCCGTCCTCCTGGTCGACCATGTAGTTCATGGAGGTCTTGGTCTCGTCCGTTCGGGCGTCATCCGTGGCATCGTAGGTTCGGTTGATGCCGAACGACAGGATTTCGCCGGTGCCCGGCTTCACGGCCGCTATCATCACTTCGAATCCGGACGGGTCGGTGGCCGGCACGGTGCTGTTCGCCGCCTGCATGGCCGCGTTGTTGGCGTTGCGGTCGAGCGTGGTGACGATCTTCAGACCGCCTTCCTTCAGCAGCTTCTCACGTGCCTCATCGTCCTTGCCGAACGCCTTGTTCTTCAGGATCTGGTTGACCACGTACGAGCAGAAGAAGCCGGTGTTTTCAATGGCCGACTGGCATCCGGAGCTCACGTCCTGCAGGTTCAGCGTATCCTTCAACGGCGTGTTGATGGCGTCTTTGAATTCCTTTTCGGAGGTGATGTAGCCCTGGTCGTGCATCAGCTGCAGCACGATGTTGCGCTGGTGTTCGGCTTCCTTCTGGTTGGCTTCCACGGAAGGATCGAAGTTCTGCGGATTCTTGGTGATTGCCGCGATGGTCGCCGCCTGGGTCACGTTCAGTTCCGAAGCGGAGACGTTGAAGTAGCGTTTGGCGGCCATTTCCACGCCGCACAGGTTGTTGCGGCCGAACTGCGCGATGTTGAGGTAGCCCTGCAGGATCTCGGCTTTGGAGTATTTCTTTTCGATCTGCACCGAGATCAGCATTTCACGTAGCTTACGTGCCACGGTGTCTTCCGTCGCATGGTATTCGGCGATCGGATCGTCGTCTTCACGGGCTTGGGTGGACAGCACGTTCTTGACGTACTGCTGCGTCAGCGTGGAACCGCCCTGCTGGTCGCCGCCTCTGACGTAGGTTTGGAAGAACGCTCGGAACACGCCCTGCACGTCCACGCCGGTATGTTCGAAGAAGCGCTTGTCTTCACGGGCCACGACGGCCTGCTGCATGGCTTTGGAGATTTTCTTCAGCGGCACGACCTCGCGGTTCTGCGTATAGAATTCCGCGAAAGCGGTCTTGCCGTCGTTGAAATACATCGTCGAGCGTTGCGGGAGCGAGGTCACATCGAAATCGATGCCTTCGACCGCAAGGGACGGAATGACGGCTTTGGCCGCGTTATTGGCGGCGAACACAGCGGGCATAAAGAAAATACTCGTCACAACGCCGCCGCCCACGCATAACGTGATGTATGCGATTACCAATGCGAGCACACGTTGAACGGTAAGGGTCTTCTTCTTGGGCATGACGCCCATTCTAAAGTGGCGGGTCTACTAAACACATGCCCGCCAACGCATGTGCCGGAAGCCGTCACGGGTTTCTCACAAAACAGACAATTTCTTAGGAAAAGTTGGAAATCAGCCGAAAACCAGCCGAATGTCATCGTCTTGATCGGCGAATCAGCATGCCCGGCTGGTAGATGATGATGGACCGGCCTTCCCTGGCGATCCATCCGCGGTTAGCGAAATCCATCAACGCCTTGTTCACCGTTTCGCGTGAGGATCCGACGAGCTGCGCCATCTCCTCCTGTGTCAGATCGTGCGGCACCTTCAGGCCGGCTTCGACCGGTTCGCCGAATCGTGATGCCAGATTGAGCAGTGTTTTGGCGAGTCGTCCGGGAACGTCCATGAACACCAGATCGCAGATGCGTTCGTTGTTGCTGCGCATGCGGTGCGCCAATACCTGCAGCATGTCCACGGCCACGCGCGGATGTTCGTCGAGCCAGTCGAACAGCGCGTCATGTTCCAGCCAGACCACACGCGTGCCGTTGGTCATCGCCACCGCCGAAGCGGTACGCGGTCCGCCATGCGGATCGAACACCGGAATCTCGCCCAACACTTCGCCGTACGCGTGGATGCTCAGCAGCTGCACACGCTTGTCGGAGGATTGTCTGGTCAGTTTGACGCGGCCTTCCTCCAGCAGATACATGCGATGGTCGGTGTCTCCCTCGCGGAAGATGAAATCGCCCTTGTCGTATTCGGCATGCAGCAGATACGGCAGCAGTTCCCGGGCTTCTTCGGACGAAACCTGCTTGAACAGCGCGGTGTGCAGCAACGTCTCACGCTCATCGTCGAAACCACCAAAACCATTGATTCCGTTGGTTCCATTCGGGGTGACCATCGACGTGCCTCCGTTCCGCCGTGCTTCTGCGTTTTCCGTTGTCGACATCCATGCCAACGCTCGTTAAGTCGGGCACCATCGACCATTCGGGCTACATTGTAACTCGAACGGCGGCGTCGACCAGTCGCGCCACTACCTCGTCTCGGCCCATGCCGGTTTGAGAGCGCATGGGATCGACATGTTTTGCCGCTGATTTCACCGCTTTGTCGGACATTTTCTCTCGTGAGATGTTCAACACGCGGGTCATCTTTTCCGCGTCGATGTCGTAGGCGAGCGTGACGTGGTGCAGAATCGCGCCGGGTCCGCCGTGGGTGGGCGCGAACCGGCGTTGCGCGGCGCCGCCGAGTTTGCCATATTGTGTGGCGATGTCGTTGAGTCCGGCGAATCGTACGTTGAGGCCGAGGGCGCGTAACGCTTCGACGAGCCAGTAGTCGCAGAGTTCGTAGGATTCCTCGACGCTCATGCCGTGGGCGAAGTCGAGTGGCGCGTACAGCGAGTAGGTGATGGTGTTGCCTGGTTCGATGAACATCGCTCCCCGCCGGTGCAGCGGCGGACTATGTGGAATCCTTCGTCTTGCGCGGTGTGCACGTTGACTTCGTCTTCGAGCGACTGGAATCTGCCGATGACCACGGCCGGCTCGGCCCATTCCCAGAAACGCAGGGTGGGTTCGCGGGTTCCGGCAGCCACTTCGCGTGCCCATTCGACGTCGAGGTCCATTTGTTCCTGCGGTTTGCGGGGGTCGTCGTGCACGATGTTCGGTTTGAGTGCGTGCCAGCGTCGCGCGTATTCCGCCCAATTGCCGGTTTCGGCGATTTCGCCGGTTCCAACGGTTCCAGCGTTTTCGTCGCTTTCCGCGGTTCCAGTGTTTTCAATGTTTTTTGCGATTTCCGCGGTTTCTGCGGTTTCCATTGGGCTGGTATGCCGCCGAATGCGCAGGTCGTCGCGTGGTTCCACTTTCGTAACATCATTACCGCCGATACCGGCAATGCCATCGGCGCCATCGATGCCGTCAATCGCACGTTGAAAGGCGATGGCGATGCCACGCGCGCCCATGCCGACGATGCGCACGTCCGGATGGTGCAGCATCGTCCGTTCAACGGCGGCGGTCACGTCACGTTCGGAAACCATCGAACCGCTGAGGCAACGGGCCGCGCACTGTTCCAGCGCACATTCCATGGAATGCAAGAGATTCCGCGTTCCGGCATCGTCCCCATCGAGGAAGAAATCGCCGTCGATATGGCATTCGATAACAGTCGATGATGCAGCCGGCCCAGCGTATGGAACCGTTTTCACGGCATTCGTATGAGCCGAATCAATATAGTCCGAATCGGCGTAATCCGAATCGGCATGAGAAAGCCGGACAGTCACTCCAACGAGTTTGCCGCCCGGCTGTTTGTAAAGTCCTCGAGTCATCAATCCTGCAGTTCGACGCCTTGAGCGTCACGGTGCCATTGCGAGCCGTAGTGGGAGCACAGAATCAGGATGCCTTCCACCAGTCCCCAGATGCCTGCGACGGCTGGGCCGATGATGAGAATCCAGCCGATGACGGTCAGCAGCAGCTGTGCCACGGCCTTGCCGGTGTTGCCCAAGTAGAAGTTGTGCACGCCGAAGCAGCCCAGGAAGATGCCAAGCAGACCGGCTGCCAGTTTCGACTTCTGGGCGTATCCGGCCGGTGCGACGGGCTGGCCGTATGCCGGCTGGCCGTAGGCGGGCTGGGTATAGGCGGATTGGTTGTAAGACGGGGCCGCGTAGCCTTGCTGTCCGTAGTTCGCTTGGTTGTAATCCGGCTGGGCGTAAGCGTTGTTGGGGTCATACGCCGGGGCTGCCGGCTGACCGTACGACAGCTGCGCAGATTGGGCAGGCTGGGACGGCTGGCCATACTGACCGTACTGGTTGTACGATGCGGCATTCGGATCATACGCCGGAGCAGCGGGCGTGGCCGGCCGAGCGGGCTGGGTATAGACGGGAGCCGTACCGTATGCCGGGGCCGGAGTCGCCGGCTGACCGTATGACGGCTGAGCGGACTGGGCCGACTGTGTGGTCTGGCCATACTGGCTGTATGCGGAAGCGTTCGGATCGTACGCCGGAACGGCAGGCTCGGCCGGCTGAGCGGGCTGAGTGTATGCGGCGGAGTTCTGATCGTATGCGGGGGTTTCCGGCTGCGACTCCGGATGGTTCATCTGCGCATCGTTCTGTTGTGGAATGTACGATTGGTTGTAGTCGGCCTGGGCTGCGTTATCCGACGTTGGATTGTTGACTTGACCGGCACCATTGAAATCGGCGTTGTTATCACTCATGCCTCAACAATATCCCAAGGTTTGCCCGTCATCGGGCGTTTACCACTGGCACGAACCCCGAAAAACCCCTGAAAAATCCCCTGATTATGCGAAGACGCCCACCGTTCCAAGGAAAACCTTGTTTCGGCGGGCGTCTCACCAAATGGAACATCCAAATGGAATGTCAGCGAATGCCAATCACATGCGTGCCAGGATGTCGCGTCCCACCTCGTCGGTGGTGCGCGTGGTGGAGCCAAGCTCTTCGATGTCCGCTTCGACGGCGGCATCGATCTTGGCCGCGGCATCGTCGAAGCCGAGGTGGCGCAGCAGCATGGCGGCGGACAGGATGGCTGCGGTCGGGTTGGCCTTGTTCTGGCCGGCGATGTCCGGAGCGGAACCGTGGATCGGCTCGAACATGGACGGATACTCGTTGGACGCGTTGATGCAGCCCGAAGCGGAGTAGCCGACGCCACCGACCACGGCACCGGCCTCGTCGGTGATGATGTCGCCGAAGAGGTTGTCGGTCAGGATCACGTCGAAACGGGACGGGTTGGACACCAGGAAGATGGTGGTCGCGTCGATGTGCAGGTAGTCGTGGGAGACCTCCGGGTATTCCTCGGCCACCTTGTTGACGATGCGCTGCCACATGTCGCCGGCGTTGACCAGCACGTTCTTCTTGTGCACGAGGGTCACGTGCTTCCTGCGCTTCATGGCCAGTTGGAAGGCGTAACGCACCACACGCTCCACGCCGTAGGCGGTGTTGATGGAGACTTCGGTGGCCACCTCGTTCGGGGTGCCACGACGGACCGCTCCGCCGGCACCGCAGTACAGGCCTTCGGTGCCTTCACGCACCACGACGAAGTCGATGTCACCCGGGTTGGCGAGCGGCGACGTGACACCCTTGTACAGCTTGGACGGACGCAGGTTCACGTACTGGTCCAGGTCGAAGCGGAGCTTGAGCAGCAGGCCGCGTTCCAGAATGCCCGCCTTGATGCGCGGATCGCCGACGGCGCCCAGCAGAATCGCATCGGTCTTCTTGATACGGTCCTCTTCCTCCTCGGGGAGGATCGCGCCGTCACGCAGATAACGCTCGGCACCGAGATCGAAATGCTCGTACTCGAATTCGGCGACGCCTTCGGCCGCCTTCTCCAGAGCCTTCTGAGCCCACGGAGTCACTTCCTTGCCAATGCCATCGCCCGGAATGACGGCGATGGTGTACTTCTTTGCAGAATCACTCATAGCACGCGACTCTAGTCAGTGATTCACCTATCGGACTAAAACAGCTCAGCAAATGGACAGCCCATTTCTGTCGGATGAAAGAAAATGGGCTGTCCATGGATTCGTCAGTGTATGGCGCTGAAAGCGCTGCTCGAACTTTGGCTCCATAGCGCATAGAGCACGCCATCGCGATCGACGGGCATCAGCGATTCATCTGTCGTCGTATCGAAAGAGACGACGCTTTTGGCGAGCATGTCGTTCTTGACAGTGGTCCAACCTTGGAAGATGTATCCTTCCCTTGTCGGATCCGTCGGCTTGACGATATGATCACCGTCGAAGATTTGCTGATCAGCAGGCGCCGGCGTATCGCCACCATTCACATCGAAGGTGATGGTCCATTTCTTCGACTTCTCCCACTGCGCGACCAGCGTCACGTCGTCCTTCACTGGAGTCGAGAAATCGTACAGTCTCGCACGTTCGCCCTTTTGGGCGGCCTTGTCGGATTCCTCCTTGGTGGCCCAGCCGAGGAACTTGTAGTCCACGGTCTTGTCGTCCACTGTTTCGCTTCGCGTCGGCGCAGTCGGAGCGGCCACCTGTTGCCCGGCGTCAATTATCCGATCGTCAAGCGGTTCGGAGGTGCCGCCGTTCAGATTGAAGCTCACCGTGTATATCTTGACCCATTGCGCATACAGATCGAGATTCTGCGTCACCTGCGCGTTGAAATCATACGTGTCGGCTCCGGCCTGATCGGTGCTCCAATGGTCCAGCCGGTATCCGGCCAGCACCGGGGTCGGGTCGGGTGCGGTCACCGCAACGCCGGTGGTGGTGAATACGGCCACCGTATGATCCTGCTCAACGCCTACATAATTGGCGTGATAGGTCACGGTATGCACCGAGTCTCCGCTTTCGGGCATCCATACCGCATACACGGTGGTGTCCTGTTCGACGGCGGCGTCGAAGTTGTGGACCTTGGTCCGGTTCTCATCCGAGGCCCAGCCGGCGAACGTGTATCCGATCCTGGTCGGGTCGGCGGATGGACGCTTGGCCTTATGCCCCCAGGAGACCGTCTGCGGTTCGATGGCGCTGCCACCTCCGGTGTCGAAGGTGACGGTGTAGGTCTTCTCCTGCCAGACCGCGTACAGCGTGAGGTCCGAGGTCACCGGAGTGTTGAAGCCATAGGCTCCCGAGGAGCCATCCTGCGTGGTGCTCCAATACTGGAACGTATAGCCCGTCCGGTTTGGATCGACTTCGGGTTTGATCGCATTGCTGCCGTCATCGACGGTTTCCGGATTGTACGGAATGTCACCGCCGTTGGTGTCGAGGTTCACGATATGCGCCTGCCTCCACTGGGCGTACAGTTTCACACGCCCGTGTACCGGCTGCAAGAAATCGTATGCGCCGGTGGAATCATCCTCGCTTGCACTCCAATGCGTGAAGGTGTATCCGTCACGCTTCGGCGCTTCGCTTGGCTCGGTCGCCGTGCCCCCATATGCGAGGGTCTCGGCATTGAAGGCGGTGCCGCCCTGAGTGTCGTAGCTCACGGAGGAGGTCGCCACCGGATGGGTGTAGATGCGACCGTCGCCGTTCACCAACCAGATTTCGGCGGTGCCTTCCTCGGTCTGGCCCGGCTTCACACGCACCGCGGTGAATGGAACAGCCCGGTCGCCGCCACCGGAAGGATCCTTGTCCATCCATGCGTCGCCGCCCTGCCTGAGCAGGAACGGCATTGCTCTGACACCTGAACTGTTGGTGTAGGTGAGGGTGGCCACCTCGCCGAATTCGTCATGCGAAGTGAACACGGCCCCCGATCCGCCATCGTTCCACGAGTAGATGTCCCAGCCTTGCCACACACCGGTATTGGCATCGAAATGCTGGTAGTCGCCGTCGCCACGGTAGTAGTGGATCTTCACCGTGATCTTCTTCGGGTTCTTCTGGTCATTCGGCGTGGTGCCATTCGCAGCCGGAGCCGCGTATGTGGGATCGTTCTTCCCGTTCGCGCCGTCGACCCACACTTCGATGGTGCCGCGCGTGTTGTCTTGCTCGTTGGTCCGTGCCTCATAGGAATTCTTGGTGCCGTCAACCGCAGTGGCATCCACGGAGTCGGACGAGACCACACGGAAACTCACATGACGATAATCCCCATCCAGATCGACCGAAGCCGTTTGGCCGAAACTGTCCTTCAGTGAGGAATCGAAAGACACGTATTGCTTGTCCAACGTCGTACCGGTGCGGGATGATCCCCAGATCACCACGCCGGTGGCGGTCTTCTGCGCGGCCGTGGAGGGCGCGAAATGCAATCTCACCGTGGTTTTGGATGTGGCGTAGCCGCCGTTTTGCGATTCATCGGAACTCAATGCCGTGCCATTGCCCCCAGCCGTACGGGTGAACGGCACGCCCAGCAACTCCTGATGCCCGTTCACCGCAATCACAGTCGTTCCGGCGTTCGCCTCATAGCTGGTATTAGCGTTGTCGCGATAATCGAACGATCCATTGCCGTTGGTGAACCGGAACTTCACGTTCTTCGCGTTCATGCCTTCCGGCAGATCGACCTTATACCACCCTTCGGCATCCGAAGAGGTACCTTCCGCAGTGGTCTTCTCGACTTTCGTCATGGCTATGCGCGACGCATCGTCATAGGTGCCGTTGGCATATGCGTAATCGACATATGCCGTGCCGGCCCACATCGCATCGGGCTTGTAGTAGATGGTGAGCGTCTTGTCGTTGATGCTGCTTGGGTCGACAGTGTCGTTATATCCCGGGGTCACTTCATTGGTACCGGAGGGTTCCGCGTCCTTGTCCGCACCCGCATAGGTGGCCACCGCGCTGCGCGAGGGGATTCGCACGGTGATCCTGCCTTCGGAGACCGTCAGTTTCTTCGAGCAGCTTCGCGAGGCGTACACATCGCAATACTCGCCATCCGGCAGCGAGGTCTTGAACGTCGCGGTGATATCCGATAGCTGGTTGTTGATGGCCATGAATCCTTTGCTGCCGCGATCGAAGGCAATCACGTTCGAGCCTTTGCTCTGCCAGTTGATTACTTTCTGCCCTGCGGTGGCATTGTGGAAGCGCACCATGCCGCGTGTGGAGGTCCAACGCGGCTGGCAGATCCAATCGCCCCACGACCATTTCGACGCGTTCTTGGACGCGGAGCATGCCTTGTCCATATCCGTATCGGGCGTGCGTGTGGCGGTCGTGCCTTTCGGCGCCTCGTCGGTGGTGGAATCGTCGAAATAGTAATCCGAAAGGATCTTCGGGCTGCCATAGCCGTATCCAAGCATGAAGGCGTTGGCCAGCTCATAGACCGCACCGTTTTCCGGGGTCAGTGATTCCCCGTTGCGTTCCGTATCCCAGTTGGCCACGAATACGGTGGCCTTATCGCTTGGCAGCTTGCCGTATTCGATGTTCTTCAATCCCGAGATGCTGCCCGAGAAGGCGGTACGCAGCTGCGCGGCGAACCTGAATTCGGTCACCTGTCCGTTGCGCGTGTATTGTCCTGGGGCGAATTCCTGAGATTCGCCATCGTGGGCGATCACTTCCTGGCTGAACGGAATCTCATCGGCGGGAACGTTGATCTTCTGGGACAACGTCTTTTTGATGCCGGCGATGTCCTTCGTGTTCATATGCTTCGCCGAATCGATACGGAATCCGGAAACGCCAAGGTTCCACAAATCGGCAAGGTATGTCGCCTGGATGTCCTGCACGCGTTCGCTGCCGGTGTTGATGTCCCACATGGAACTCAATCGGCAGTTCTGCACTTCGTTGGCGTTCGTGTAGTCGCCGATCGTTTTGGTGCAATCATGGAAATCGCCGGTCGTATAGCCGTACTGGTGGTTGTTGCCGCTTTCGGCGAAGTTATACAGGCCCATCGCCGGGTAACGACCATAGGTGCCGTTGTATTTGGTGCCGGCGACGCCTTCCTGGTCGTCCACCCAGGATACGTCGGAACCGGTGGTGTGGTTGAGCACCACATCGGCGATCACGCCCACGTTGTTGGCCGCGCAGGTCTTGATCATGTTCGAGAGTTCCTCACGCGTGCCGAAGCGCGAATTCAGATCGTAGCTGACCGGCTGGTAGACGGTCCACCATTGCGTGCCCTGCACGGATTCCATCGGCGGGCTGATCTGCACGTAGCCCACGCCTTCAGGCCCATAGGTCTCCTGGCATTCCTGCGCGATGGTGTTCCAGGATTGCTGGAACGCGATCACGGTCACGTCGCTCTGCGGATTGGCGCGCCCGGTGTCGGCGAGCGCGCTGCCGTTGAGGGCGAAGTTCGCGAGCATCATGGCGGCCGCCGCGATCACCGCGAGCGTTTTGCGCCGTATCGTATGCTGCTTCATCGCATGCTCCTTCCGAGTGCATGGCGTTTCCTGTTTTCGTGTGTTTTCATCGCGCACGCTCCGATCAGGCAGATGGAGCTGATGGCGATGAGGATTGCCGCGGGCTTGCTGTTGATGCCACTGCCGCCGGTGTCCGGCAGCACGACGTAGCGGTAGCGGTTGGTCACGTCGAAGGCAAGAGTGCCGTTTTGCTTTGTTTCCTCGACTGTAGCTTCGTAGTCGTTGGAACAATCGACCAATCCGCTCGGCATGCTTTCGGTGACGTCGTAGTGGATTTCCTGCCCCTTGTAATACTTCGGCAGGTTATTGAAGGTGTAAATGGGCCATACCTCACCGGTATCGGTATTGTCGAGTCCGTCATCCGAGGCATCGACCGCACCGGATTTCGCAAGCACGATGCAGCTCTTGCCCCATGCCGTTCCCGAGGCCGTCAAGCCCGTTGCGCCCGCCAGACCGGTCGTATAGTCGGCGACGCTCTTGGAGCATTCGCCTGTGGCCGTCTGCGGCGTCGGCCAGCCGGGCAGATATTCCTTCTGGGTGCTGACACCGTTCTTCCAGATGCTTGACAATACCCAGAAGGTGAGGGTCTTCGGGCGTTTGCCGAGCTGGTTGCCGGCATCGTCCCAATGCTTGGTGACGCTGAGGGCCACGGTTTCCGGCGTGTGCTTGTTCGTGATGGTCACCTTACAGGTGGCGATGCCGGTCGACAGGCAGCCGTCGGTCGGCTCGTTGCCGGCGGTGCCGTCGGCCTTCACGGTTTTGTACGAATAGCTGGGCTTCTCGTATTTGGTTTCCGCGTTGGCTTTGGATGAATCGGTCTCATCCATCACGTTCTTGTACGTGTAGGTGGTCTTGCCGTCCGCATCGGTCGAGGCGTAGCCGAGCCGGGTCTCTTCGACGGTGTAGGTGTACGGTTTGCCGTAGATGTTGTTCTTCGGCAGTCCCGAAGCCTTCATCGTCCAGTTCTTCTTGGCGGTGAGCTGCTCGCAGTTCTCTTTGAGCATGATTTCCTTCACCGGCTCGTACTGGCTGGAATCGTCATCCTTCGGCTGGTCGGATGTACCGTAGACGACCACGCATACCTGGTCCGGACGTACACCGTCCTGGTCGTCGGCGTCATTCCACTGCTTGGTGGCCTCGAGATCGATGGTGTCCGGCTTGTGGATGTTGATCATCGTGAATTCGTAGCCGTCGGTCAACGGCCGCTTCTGCAGGGTGAAGTGGTATTTCTTGGCGAAATCGGGTTTCTGGATTTCGTTCACGGTGTACGAGTAGGTTTTGCCATTGCCATCCGTGGCGAGCAGTTCGGGCCAGGTGGTGGTCCAATGGTTGCTGCTGTCGAGCGTGACCGCATCACCGAACGGGTGCCCGTTCTGCTGGAGCTGCACCGTGACGGACGGCGTACGGTATCTATCCGCGTCAAGGTTGTCGCTCCACCGTTTGGTCACGGATATGGCGAGCCGCTTGATGAGCTTGTCCTCCACACGTACCGTGTTGCCGTCCACCGGGGTCGTCGGCTCTCCGCTGTCGGACACATGGTAGGCTTGGCCGCGTTTGATGGCGAATCTGATCGGGTCGGACACCCGGTATCCGTCCGGAGCCTTGGTTTCGGTCAGCGTGTACGTGCCGTCCTTCAGCTGGACGGAGCGCGGGGCGTGGCCGGAGGTCCAGACAATCGGATTGATGTCACGTCCTTCGAAATCGGTGCCTTCGATGCGGAATTCCGCTCCTGGCAGTTCGGTGGATCCGCCGACTTCGACCTTGGAGAATTGCACGTTGGTCTTGCTGGGACTGTCGACCATGGTCACGTGGTTGCCGTCCGAGGCTGTGTTGCCGATGATGTTCCCGTCGCTCAGGATCTTCACCGTTCCATCCCCCGTGACTTGGAACACGATGTCCGATGCGGGCTCGTACCCTTCCGGCACTTCGCTCTCATGCAGCGTATAGGTGCCTGGGGCGAGCGTGAGTTCCTTCGGGATGATTTTGCCGTCCTTCGTCAGTTCTCCTTCGCCGCTGGTCCAGCTGATCGGCGTGATGGCTTCGCCGCCGATGGTGGCGCCTGTGACGGTGAGCTTCGCGCCGGCGATTTCGCCTACGCCATCGGTCAGACTGACCTTGGAAACCTTCACCGTGGTGGTTTTGTATTCGTCGACCATCACGACCGTGCTTGTTTCGCCCACATTGGCGGAAGTGCCATCGGAGACGATTTTGACGATGGCTTTACCATCGGAGTTCATCGTCACCATGAACTTGATGGGGCTGGAGGGCAGGTATCCGTCGGGGGCCTTGGTTTCGGTCAACGTGTATGTGCCGTTCCTGAGTTTGAGCTTCTCCGGCGTGCCGTCGGATATCCATGTGATCGGTTGGAATGACTGCCCGTCGGAGGTGACGTCGTTTTCCGCCGTCAATTTCAGCGTCGCACCTTTGATTTCGCTGCCGCCCACGTCGCGTTTGGAGATGAGCACTTCGCCGGAGGTCGGCGTGTGGGTGTTCGTCACCGTATAGGAGAACGTGCCGTCCTTCGTTGCGTTGCTGGTGATCGCGACGGAATAGTCTCCCAGCGTCGAGATTTCCTTCACGGTATAGGCGATCTGTCTGCCGTTGGCGTATTTCGGCAGATCCGTGAACGATGCGCTCCACTTGTTGTCTGCATTCAGCGTCACGGTCTGGCCGTTCACCGGATTGCCGTCGGCGACCAATTGCACGGTCACGTTGTCCGGGCGGATCTTGTCCGAATTGCTGTTGTCTTTCCAGACCTTGTTCACCTTGACTTGGGTGGTTTCCGGCGTGTGCGTGTTGGTGAACCGGTACTGGGTGCTGTCACTGTAGTCGCTCATGCAGGCTTCCCACGTGCCGTCGGTCTTCTGCCGTTCGCATGTCGACGTGTAGCCGTCGAGCGTGCTCACTTCGGTCACGTAGTAGTGGACGTCCTTGCCACCGTCCTTGACCGGCAGGTTCTCCCAGCCGACTTCGGTCGACTGCCCGGCCTTCAGGGTTTTGTCGAGGTTCATGTCCGTAGATTTTCCGTCGACCGACTTCCAGAGCTTAAAGGTCACGTCGCCGCGCAGTCCATCCTGATTGTCGCCGTCGTTCCATGCTTTGGAGACCTTCACGGCGGTGGTGTCGGGCTTGTCCTGCATCCGCACCTGCGCTGCGCCGTCGCTTACGGGTGGACGGCTGCCGTTGACCGTCACCTCGCCGTTGTTCGATACGACGATGCGCATCACGTCGGCGACCCGATACCCGTTCGGCGCGCTGAGTTCGGTCAGGGTGTAGCTGCCCGGAACAAGATCGAACGACTTCGCGCTACCGTCGGTCGTCCAACGTGAGATCTCCCGGTTGTCCGAATCGCTGACGAGGCTCAGCGTGGCACCCTTCACCGCGATACCGGCATGGCCATACTCCACCTTGGAGATGGCGACCTTCGCCTTGACGTCCTGCTTGTCATTCACCATCCACAGATACAGACTCTGCGGCTGGCCGTTCACCGCGGCGACGGTCAGCGGTTGCCCGTCCACGGTAACGCCTTCGTAATAGTCGGCCAGATGTCCATGACCGGGATCAGTGGAGGGGAACACCACATACAACGGCTCTGAGGAAATCTCATAGCCTTCCGGTGCCTGAACTTCGGTGACTTTGTAGATCCTGTTCGCCTGCAGTCCCACATACTTCGTATAGCCATCCGTGCCGGAGACGAGCGTCTTCGTCACATTCGTGCTGCCGGTGGAGCTCCATGCCTTGGACGAGCCGTCATCGTTCACCGTGAGTTCGTCCACGCGGAACACCGCATCGCCCAGACCGCGTCCGCCGGCGTCTCCATCGCCGTATTTGAAGATCTGCAGGTTGTGCGGGCTATCGGTGAATCCGCCTCTGGCCGCGTGGACCTTGCCTGTCTGGTTGTCTTGGCTGGAACCGCCTTTGTTCTCGTATCCAACCAGGGTCACTGTGTTGACGGCCAATCCGTCAAGACTCTGACCGGGCTGGAGCAGCACCACGGCTTTGTATGTCACACGCGCAGGTGTGGCATCGGGCACATTGATGGTCAGCACTCTGGTCGCGGGATCATAGAACGATGCCGCGCCCTGGATCTCGCCCTGCGTCTTCGGGTCCACGATCCTCACGCTGCCCTGCTGCAGTTCCACCGCTTCCGGCAGCGTGTCCTTCAGCACCAGGGTCTGTCCGCTATTGAGCGTGGAGCCGGCGGAGTTCACATCGATGGTGTAGTTGATGTATGGTGCCGTGGCCGCGGTGTAGGTCGATTTCTTATTCACCAGCTGCGGCGGATTGATCCATCGGCTGGCCTGATCCGGGCTCTGGGCCACGCCATCGACGCTGATCACGGCGCTGTTCCTGAACTCGCTGCTCCCTGCAAATGCCTTGACGTCCGTCAGACGTGTCAGATAGCCGATCTGGACCCTTCCGCCGTCGCGTTTCGCTTCGGTCAGCGCCGCGCTCGGGTTCTTGAAGGTGAAGGCCAGGGTGTCCCGCCCATCTTTCGATGGGTGGGAGGTCACGCTCACTCCGTCGAGCGTCGTTCCGGACTGGTTCCTCACCGTCATGCTGCCCGGAATGTATTCCATGTTGGCGGGCAATGTGTCGGTGATGGCCACGTCCTTCGCGCCGGATGCTACATCGTGCACGCTCAGCGTCCAACCGTATTTGCCGTTGGCGGCGTCGGACCCCCAATCCACGCCTTTGTCCATATTGTCGTTCGTGCCGGTGTGCGTCGCGGTCTTCGTGGATTTGCCGAAGGTGGCCGTGTTGTAGATCGTGCTCGGGGCTCTGTTCTTCACCGTGGTGGAATACACGACGTAGAGTGTGTCGCCCTTCGCGAGCCCTCTTGTAACGGTGAGCGTGAAGCTCTTGTTGTCTTTCGCATACTCGATCTGGTAGTTCGATGCGGGGTACACGTTGGTATGGGCGGCGTCGGTGTAGACCTTCACATCATGTTTCAGTGTCTGCCAGTCTCCGGTGGCCGTGCATTTGTCGCTGCCGTCCGCATTCTTCCCCGAACAGTTCCAGTCGACGGTGTCCGTGATAGTCGCGCCGTCAAGATTCTTCTTCGCGGTGAACGTGGTCTCCCATTGGATGGGGGATGTCACGGAAGCGCCGGACAGGGTCCTCTTGGCGATGTCGCCTTCGGTACGGTCGATGGTCACGGTGCCGGTGCCATTGAAGTCGTTGCCGTCACCGTCCTTGCCATCCACGGTGTTGGTGTACGTCGTCTGCGTTGTGGAATCGGCACTATGGATTGGCGTGGTGTAGGTGATGACGTACCGGCCATAGCCTTCCGGCAATATCGCCGTGCCGTTTACCAGGTCCGCCCACTTGATCTTCACCGTCTTCTGCACGGGCCAGTACTTGTTGTCTTTTCCATAGCATTCGATCGTCACATCGCCGGCGGGCTCGTCCATGCCGTTACCAAGCACGTCCTTGATTGTGGTGTTGGTGGTGTTGCTGTCATCGCCTGGAATCAGGTCGATGCTCCAGTTGATGTTCTTCTGGTCCGCGTCAGTCGAGCCGCGCTTGCTCACCGTCCACTTGGACTTGAACACCAGGCCCTTGTGGTCCGTCTTCTCCTTGGATTCGTTCGACTTGATCGTCACCTTATTGTCGGTGACGTTCAGATTGCCGTTCTCGCACTGCGCGGTCGCGTCCGCGCTGTCTTTGCAGGCTTTGATGACCTGTTGACGGTTCACCTTGACCTTGTACTTCACGTACAGCTTCTCGCCGTCGCCCATGCTCGGGATGGTCAGGGTGAATCCGTCGCCGCCCGTATTCGGCGTCGCCGTCCAATCGGACTTGTCGTACTTCGTGGTCAGTCCCGCGTCGGTGAACAGCTCGAACGAACCAGGAACAAGGGTGAGGAGCCTTCCCATCGTGTCGGTGATGGTCACATTGGTGTTCGGCCCGGTGGAACCTACATTGAGCACGTAGTAGTAGACACTGTTGCCGTCGGCATCGGTTTCGCCGGTGTTCACGGCGCCGTTCTTGTGGATGTCCAGGCCGCGTTCGGGGTTAATCGTCGTTTCGACCTTGCCGATGCCCGGGAAATTCCAATCTCGTTTGCCGCCATTGCCGTTGTTGTCGGCGCTGCGTGTGATCTTGCCGTCGATGGTCACGTAGGCGTTGATGCCGCTGCTGGCGTCGGTGGTGTCGGTGTAGGTGGCAACGACCTTGTTGCCCTGCACGGTGAAGGTTCCGCGCTGTTTGCCGGTGCTGTCATACATCGGGTAGGTGGCGCCGTTCTCGAAGGCGATGCCTTGCGGCAGATCGTAGGTGAAGGTGGTCCCCTGTTGCACCTTCACATCGTTGGGCACGTTCCAGGAGAGTTTGACCTTGACCTGAGTGCCATAGTCCAGCGTCATGCCGTCGGTGTAGTTTCGCCAGTGCTCGCCGCCATCCGTGCTGAACTGCACCTGCGAGCCTTGATCTCCCGTTCCTACGACCCAACCGACTTTCTCTCCGGACAGGTCATAGCTTGCCGCTTGGGCGTATTTCGGCGAAATCAGCATGCAAGCCAGCAGCATGCCCAGCACCACGGCAATGGCAGCAAACGTTTTCATATAGCGCTTTGACGCCAACTCCTTGCGCCTATGCATAATCCCTCGCTTCACGATTAAGCACAACCTAAGGTGGCGGCAGCCACTACCTTGCCCCAGCTACCGCCACTGTCATGCAAGCACGGTGTCACGACGTCAACATTGACGTATGAAACAGTGTCTTTCCTTATAAAAGTGCTAAAAAGCGCGGTATAAAACGTTTGACGTTAGAGTGCCCCGAAAGGGGATTCGCGAAACGCCGAAGGGTGTTTGCAATGTTTCATGAAAATTTTCTGAAACAAAAACCCATTGCTGCAAACGATTGCAACAATGGGTTTTCGTCAGTCATGATTCTTCTACCCCCGGAAAATCCCCCGGAGTACCCTCGGGGCCACTCAGCCGCCGATGCCCATCATCGACAGGCACCAAGCGTTCTCGTACGAGACTTCCTCCCATTGCTTGTACCGCCCGGACGTACCCCCATGGCCGGCTTCCACCTCGATTTTCGCCACGGCGTCCACACCGGCATGCTGCAGCCGGGCCAGCCATTTCATCGGCTCCACATACAGCACGCGGGTGTCGTTCATGGATGTGGTAATGAAAATTTTCGGAAAAACGGCAGTTCTTTCATCATTTTCACTATCTGGCGCATTCTCGTATGGCGTGTACGACTTCATATACGCGTACACATCCGCGTCGTGCAGCGGATCGCCCCACTCGTCCCATTCGGTGACGGTCAGCGGCAGCGAAGGATCAAGGATCGAGGTCAGCGCGTCCACGAACGGCACATCCGCCTCCACGCCCGCATAGCATTCCGGAGCCATGTTGGCGACCGCCCCCATCAATAGGC
>ENA-OOXT01001011-OOXT01001011.1-human-gut-metagenome-genome-assembly--contig:-NODE-1011-length-19619-cov-2.393580_pt1 | contig 19619 bp, 11 predicted proteins | sample MGYA00241590_ERZ501349 | MGnify/ENA primary metagenome ERZ501349 (study PRJEB25962, sample SAMEA2042838) | human gut metagenome | biome: human gut; feature: human-associated habitat; material: faeces...
ACAAATTCAACAAAAATCCTATTACAATTACAAAAATCTATGCGCTACATTAAAAATAACGCTTTATTTAACAAAAACAAGCATAACGCAATGATTTTTACCGAATTTTCGACCACTACATATATGTTTTAGTATTAAAAAAAGCTTACTTACAGCCAATTCTGTTCTATCTAAAGAAAAATCAATGGAATTGTCGTCAAGCTTGGCTGATTATCGGTATTTTATCAGATTAAATCAACAAAATTAAACATATCGTTTTAATCTTGCACCCTCTTTTTAAGTTAGCAAAATTATCGAAAAAAACCTCTTTTTTACTCGCAGAATGAGTAAAATTTTAGTCCGACCAATTGCGAAGCCATTCTGTCTCAGAACGTCTGAGTTGCTTATAATTTTTCGCCGTTTTTCTTGATTTTTGCCAACTTTCTAACGATGATTAGTCTTTTTCTCTCAAATTTTACAATCTTAATTATTTTGCGTCGTTTTTTATAAATTTACTGATTTTAAAGCACCCTATAGATTCTTGTTTTCGATAATAAGAAAAATCGGCTGATTCGTCATACAGAATCTGTTTTAGATAAGCCGGAGAAAACATCAAGGCATTCTGTGTCAGAACGTTTAAATTTTCGTGCTATTTTTCGATGTTTTACAATTTTTTTAACCATTTAATGACTAATTCTATTCCCGAACAAAGGAATTATTTATAACCATAATATTTTGCGTTGATTTTATTAGTTTTTCAAATTTTAAAGCACCATCCTTTGTCACTTATCACATAGTAATAAAAATTAGTTGTTTTGCCAGACAGAAAGGCAGAATTATTTCTCTGACCGAACACTACGTTATTCTGTGTCATTTCGTTTAAATTGATAGTCATTTCTTTCGTCCTTTTTGCAGTTTTTATATATATTTTCTAATTATAATCAATATTTGCGTTTAGTAACGCCGGATATTTACACATCAATTTCGACACGTTATCGCTTTATAATTCGTTTTTTTACTCAATAAAAAAGATAAAAAGAACGAAACGGGCGAACCATATTTTCTGCACATCTCATTTAATTATCGATACTTTCCCTAATTTTAATACCGTTTTAAACGCAATGACACAGAATCCGTTTTTACTTAGTCGAAAAGTTTTTATTACTATTCCTCCTTACATTACGATGATTATAACATTTTTATATGGTTTTTTCAATCAAATTAGTAATAATTGGCATTTTGTGTAATAAAAATGTTGGGATTTACGCAAAATCGTCTTTTACGTGCTTGTACATCTACACTATGCAGTTGTTCTATTTGTGGCAAACGATTTATCTGATGTAATTTGCATTTTCTATCCGTAAATTGCCGTATATCTTTGACGCATTTTGATAAAGTATTCATACACCGTCGCTTGCGCGCGAGATAAAACTCTGCCTATTTCGGGATAACTTAAGCCTTTTTGGCGACATTCCAAAGCAATGCGCATATTGTCGGTCAAATTTAGGCTCGAAACAATTTTTTCATATAAAGTATAGTCCTGTGAAACTTCTTCTTTTATTTCGTATGACGTCTCGCTCGTAGGCGTTAAAGCCTCAAGGCTAACCGAGCGGTTATAATCACTCGTTTTTCGGTTTATCAACTTCATCATTTTACGAATACAGGCAATTTCGATTGTAATCGGCTTGCCTTTCTTGCTGTAAAACAAAACGTCGCTCAAATGTTTTCCGTAATGTTCGCAAAGGAATAATGCGCCTTCTTGGACTAAATCGTAACTATCACTGAAAGTGTGTTTTACTTCGTGTTTGTGCTTAATATCCGCAAACAGGTCTGCGTACATTTTCTGCATATGACTGCCCATATAGCCTATTTGAAACCTTACTTCCATAATGGCTATGAATTCTGCCATAGTAAGCACGTTGTTTTGGCTGATTTCCTCTTTGAGAACGCTGAAATCGTTTTGTTGGGTTTTCATTTTTCTTACCTCCGAATGAATTCGCCTTTTCGGCAAACCCAATCAAAGCACAAAGAAAATGATTATTTAGTTTGTTTATTGTCGGCACAATCGGAAGTCAACGACCAAGGAACAAATTGTTGCGTTGATATCGGGCTTCATTCTTTATAGCATAAAAATAAAGCCAAGGTTGAAATCGCTCAACTTTGGCTTTACTCATATATACAAATTTTAAGTAACAATTTTTCCCGTTTACTTCCGATTTTCTTTGTGCAACCCACTCCAGCCGAAAAGGCGATATATTCGGAGGCCTTAAAAACTATTGACTGCATACAAAAAGGCGGTAGAATCAACGTTCTGCCGCCTTAAAGCTATATGTTATTTTGTGTATTTGCCACGGACATTTCTTTTCTGCGTAAGATAATGGTCGGAAAAGTTTATTTCATATTTTTTCGTTTCAAAGAGAATAGCGGCAACGCCTTTATAGCAAAAATAAAGGAACCGCGCGTTCAAACGCAGTTCCTTGTGGCTGGGGTGGAGAGATTTGAACTCCCGGATGACGGAGTCAGAGAAAAATCATAAACTTATAAAAATACTCGTTTTTATGCTTTTTTGACTCAAAATCAACATTTTCAAGCCTTTGAATGAAAAGGTTTCCCCACTTTTCCCCAAATTATATAGTGGTTTCGTAAACAAATGCGCTTTGCATATATTTTAAGGACGATTCTCTTAAGCCGACTTTTTTCGCGATGGATTGCCACTCTTCACTTATAATTGTTTTGGTCTCCCTAACGTATTTTTCTGCCTCGGCGCGCGTTATGCCGTAATATTTAGCGGTATCTAGTGCCAAACCGTAATCAAGGCTACAATCGTTTTCGGTAATATTTAACGACAAATGCGTTCCGTCGGGGTTGGGATTTACGTCGTACAACGGAGATAATCGCCACCCGTCTTTTTCAAGAATGAAGCCGTGGTTTCTTAAATGGTCGTCGGTATTTTTTACTGCCAAGTTAAAAACAATTCTTTTCCATAACTCAATAGCGTCTTCTTTTACGCGCGACCCGTACGAAGTTAAAAATTCGAGTAAATCGAGATAACTGCACTCGTTCGACTCGCCGTCGGATTTTCCGAGCAACGTCATAGCCGAAGCAAAATGTATACGCTTAATGCCTGCCCTATCAAAACGCTTTACCAAAAACGTACTGCCGAAATCGGAAAATTTTATAATTTTCGCTTGCGGAACGTTCAGCCCGCAACGCACAGCCAATTCGTGAACGACGTATTCCCACGCTCCGCTATCGTACTCGTCGTTTCTCGACGGAAATTTCGCAATCCACAAACTTCCGTCCAAATCTTCGACGTTTGCTTTGGGACGCGCTCCGCCGAGCGAAGAACCCGGCCCTATTAAAAGTTTTACCCACTTATCGTTTAAGAGTTCGCTATCTTTTTCGTATGCAAGCGACGCGGCTTCCAATTCTCTGAGCCTTGTAACGGGAGGGACTGTCATATCCTCGTTATAAGCCAGAAATTCTCCGTTTTCCTCCGTTTTGAAGCGTAAAGCCCCCATTCTTGTGAAATCTTCCACACCGAGCAAATAGTCGGTTTCGGTTAAAGATTTCGCCGCTCGACCTTCTCTTTTTGCAATAACGTTTTCACGGCGTTTCAAGAGCATTCTTCCCCAGCGGTCTGGTTCGGAGTCCATAAACAATCCAAATTGCTTCTTTTTACCGAAAACATATTGTTTTCCGCCGTAAAAAGATAAATCGGGGTCTAAGATAAGCGTATTATTGTTTTTTAGCCAAGAATCTTCGTATTCAAATGAAAATACTTCTTCTCCTCGCGAGAACTGAACGTAAAGCCTGCCCATTAAAACGGGAAATTCTCTTGACCAGTCGTCATATACGAAAATCGTTTTTTGTTTATTATCCATACTATTTCCTGCTGACACGCTTTTTAGCGCTCATCTCTAAATCCTGCAATTTTTTCCCGAGTACGTCATCTTTTGCCACAAGCAACAAGTCCCCGTCGAGATTATTCAACGCATGCAAAACCGCGGCATAATACCCGATAGCGACGGAAGGATTACCCTTTTCGATTTGCCAAAGCGTATTTCTGCTTATTCCTGCCCGTTCAGAAACTATTTTTACGGGCAAATTTCTTCTGAGTCTTGCCATCTTTATTTGCTCGCCCATCGTCTTTAATATATCCAGAGTCTTAGGCATTATCACGACTTCTCTTTGCATTAAATTATCTCCTTATATTTGTTATTATAAACATAAACAATGATTTTGTCAAGAGTATGAAACATTAAATTGCATTATTGTGCAATATTTTTAGATGAAACAAGCGAAAACCTAACATAAAAGCATCCGCTTTATCATTGTCAACATAATCGCACGTGAAATTTTCGGGGAATAAGTCAATGCGCTGCCAGACTTTCAAGTAAAATATTGCTTTTCGAGATAATACGGTGACGAAGGCGCTTTTATCAATAAGCACTTTTTACTATTTGAATCAATTTTTCATACCCGTAATCGAGCATCCGATCAACTTTCTCTTTCGGAATTTTCGTTTCTTTCGAAATAGCATCGACATTTTTATTTTCGTAATAAACCTTACATATTATTTTATAGCAGTCTTCGTTCATATAGTCGATTTCTTCAGGCGTAAGTTTTTCGAGCAATTTAGTCATTCTTACAGGATTCGTCATATACCTTTGGTACTTATAGCCGAGTAAAACGTTATAATTCAGGACTATGTTTTCTTTACCGGAATTGACGATAATACCGTCATACTCGTAAGGACAATTAAGTACAAGCATTGCTACGTCATTGAAAGAGTATATAATTCGCCCGCATTTTCTCTTCAATTTATCTTGCGACGTATATACGCACAAATAATTGCCGCCATTCATTTTCGTAACCCCGAAACTTACCGATACGTCGTCGGGCTTTAAGGTCATTCCCACGGGATTTTCTATATCGATCGGTTTTTTAAGAACGGTTTTTAACTCAAGAATTACGTCGCTCGTAAGAATCGACTCCGCGGGGAAATTTTTATTTAAGTAACCGCTGTTCTTATATTCTTTCAACGCGCGCAACAATTCGTCGTTTTCTATCTCGTCATCCGAATCGCAGGTCGAGACGATCCCGTCGTTAACTTTCCACGATACAACGGGCGCGTCTTCCGTATTTTCCGGAATTTCAAATTCGTTAACGTCAAGTATTCTCACGATAACGTCTCGGTCGGTTTTACCGTTTTCTTCGACAACAACTATATCCCCCTTTTGATATTTATCCTTACAAAATTGCGGAACGACTGCCATTATTTGCCTCGCGTAATTATCCTGCACAATAGCAACCCGCGCGTTCTTTTCGTCAAGGTCGGAAAGATTTTTATTATCGGCGGACAGGAGCCTGTACGCCTCCTTGCTGCCGAATATAAGTCCGAACGATTCGGGAATGAACTTCGCATAATCGTTGTAAACGTTTCTGTATAACTCGTAATTAAACGGCAAAGTGGCGTACCCGCTTTCTTTTTCCGATCTAAGGTCCAAAACCACGATCAACGCGCCTTTATCGTCGTAATTCAACCTGACGGCGTCTATCTCCATCCCCCTTTCTTTTGATATTTTTCCGTTTAACTTAATCCCCGTAAAACAATTTACCAGTTCGACTATCCGATGATCGAGCGAATTTTCGAAAGCGACGATTTTGTCGGTCAACTCTTCGTAATTCGTCGCGCCGACGTATCTGTAAGAATCCGCAACGTCTTTCGGAATATATCGGTTGTCGGTGCTTTCGTATCCCGAATACACGTATTCGTAGTCGCCTGAAAAGATCATAAAGCGATTCTTCATATCGTGATAGACCATCGGCGCCAGAATCGCGTTTTTCTTGCGGCAGTGAGGACATTCGTGCATAAAAAGGCTTCCGTTGAGAATTTTATCTCTTAATTCCGGGTCAAGATCCACGTTTACGCTGTCGTATACGACAGTATCGAAAGGCTTTCCGCAAAATTCGCATTTGTAAGTAATTTTTCTTTGTTTTGACATTTCAACAACTCCTTTTTGATTTACGAAGTCATTATATCATCTTTATAAAGTGAAAAAGTCAACCGCAAAGCGACTTTTTTATTGCGGTTGACTTTTATCGTTTTATATATTTTTCAATCTGTCGAAAACTTTGGTATAAGCGTCGTACACGCGGTCGTCGAAACAATATACGTATATATCTTTTACCTGCTTCGAATGTTTTATCATCTGCCTTAACGCAATCGGAACGGCGGATTCCAGCGGGAATCTGAAAGTCCCCGTCGATATCGACGGAAACGCTATACTCTCGCAACGTTCTTTTATCGCGTTACCAAAACAACTTTCGTAAACGGAAGAAAGAAGCCTTTCGGGATTTCTGTCGTAATCGTATTGCGGGCCGACGGCGGGAATGATTTTTTTTCACGTTCAAATCGAATCCTTCGGTCACGACGGAACTTCCGACTTCGCAATATCCGATTTTTTCGCAAGCCCTCGTAAGCCTTCCGAAACCGGCTTTTTTGAATATAATTTCACTTAACCCACCGCCGGGATGCAGACGACTGTTTATCGGATTTACGATAGCGTCGCCCTTAAACGCAGTAATATCGCCTTTAACGATATGTATATTTCCGCAATCGATTTTTGCGTTATCCACGTCGGCTACCGGCTCTCTGTAAGCCTTCAATTTATTCATAACGCGACTACATTGATATATAACTCCGTGAAATTCTGCGGGTGACGTTTTTTCTTCGGAAAAATAAGCGGACTCTTCATCGTCATCGCAGGCCGATTCGAGTAATCTCCACAGATATTTTACGGGTATAGCGTAGTTAATCGTTAAATCGAGATGCCCGGAATGTCCGATGGCGCAGCCTGCGAATATTCCTATACATTTACCGCTGTTTTTGTCGATTACGCCGCTGCCCGAACAACCGGGGTGTCCGGATAAATCGACGTATATATTCGTATTTGCCGAGTATGAGTGAGCGTCCTTGTTGATAGACTGAACTTTACCTTCGGTTACGGTAATGGTTTCGAATCTGTCGCCGCCGAAAGGATAACCACCCATTACTATATCGGTCATAAGTTCGGGATAACCTTTTTCTTCCTCCGACAACGCATAATACACGAATTTGACTTTCGGATTATATATACCGAGCAAAGCGGTATCGTCGTTTTCGTTCATTGCGATAATCTCTGCTTTATAGTCTTTCGTAAGATATTGTCCGCCGGAAATTTTGAAATTTACTATAACGGTAACGTCTTCTTCGGTATTTTTTACGACGTGAGCGCACGTAGCGATTATACCGTCGGGCGAAATGAAAAATCCCGTCCCTTCGGAAACGACCTTGCCGTCTTTTTCGACCTTTATATTGACGCTTGCCTGCTCGATAGAGTCAACGCTGAAACTGTATGGTTTATTTGCCGCAAGCGAATATCCGACGAAATCTTTAAGCTGCAAATCGAAACTATGACTTTTTACGGTCGCCTCTTTCGTAAACGAAATATTGTGATCACGCTCGTATTCTTTAACGTCTTCGGTCTTTATAAGCCAGTTATCCGTCAAACCTTCCGTTACCGTCCTGTACGCCTGAATTTCATACAGAGATTCGAGAATATTCCTTACTTCGCGAGCGTTTGCAAAATCGTAAAAAGTCTGCCTGTAAGACAGTATTTTCGATATTTCTTCTATCGCTTCGTCAGTTATCGAATACCGCTTTTTGCCTATCATAGACTTTGCGATCGCCACGAGTTGTTCGTTGTCATAATTGTCGAAATTTATATAACGGTTTATTCTCGATTTGAATCCCGGGTTTGCCGCGATCATTGCCTCGGTATCCTCTTTATATCCCGCAAGAATAACGCAGAACTTGCCCCGATAATTTTCCATATCGGTAATAAGAGCGTCTATCGCTTCTTTCCCGTAGTCTTGCGAACCACCCGTATATAACCCGTACGCTTCGTCGATAAAAAGCACTCCGCCCATTGCGTCTTTTACGAGTTGATGAGTTTTCGTCGCCGTCTGACCGACGTAGTTCGATACGAGTCCCGACCTGTCAGTTTCAATCAATTTATTTTCCGGCAGTATTCCGTCGTCGTACAGAATCTCCGCCAAAAGCCTCGCAACCTCGGTTTTCCCCGTACCGGGATTACCGTAAAAACACATATGAAGGTTAGTTCCCGATAAATCGCCTTTCGTTTTGACGAGGTAAGCAGACATCTTCAATATTTCTTTTTTGACCGAAGATAAGCCTATGAGATTGTCGAGTTTTTCTTTTGCGGACAATTCGTTCTTGTCATCTTTCTTTTTCGCGGTCAACGCGTCGAAATCTTCTTTCGTTATAGCACGATCTCTCGTTCCGCTCGTTCTTTCCGCCTGATATTCGTACAATTTTTCGATAACGTTTCTTACTTCGCGGGCGTTACCGAAATCGTTTCCGACCTTTTTATTGTCAATATACTTAATCACCGAGTCGAGAACTTCGTCGTCGATAACGTATTTGTCGGCGGAAAGTTTATATTTTGCGATTTCTTTCAGTTCGTCGAACGTGTAATCGTCAAACGTGATAAACTTGCCGATCCTCGACTTGAACCCGGGATTGGCTGCAAGCATATGCTCGGTTTGCGCGCGGTAACCCGCAAAGATAACGCATATTTCGCCGAGATGATTTTCCATATCGGTTATAAGCGCGTCGATTGCTTCTTTGCCGAAATCCGAGTCGTCGCCGTTATACAGGCTGTATGCTTCGTCGATAAACAAGCCCCCGCCGATTGCCTCGGAAAATATTTCGTGCGTCTTTATAGCCGTTTGCCCGACGTATTTCGCCACAAGCCCCGATCTGTCGGTTTCGACTATCTTTTTAGTCGGGAGAATACCTTCGTCGTATAAAATTTCGGCCAAAAGCCTTGCAACTTCGGTTTTGCCGGTACCCGGATTACCCATAAAACACATATTAAGATTAGGTTTTTTACATGGGTTCTTTTTAATAACGGCTTTAAGTTTCGAAATTTCGCTTTTAACGTTGGTGAGTCCGATAAGGTTATTCAGTTTTTCTTCGGCGGAAAGGGTATCTCCGCTAACTTTTACCTTCGTCGCCGCTTTTACGGGTATTGCGTCGAATTTGTCAATTTCGACGGGGAATTCGTATCTGCTGCCGTCAATTACGTTGTTTTTGCAGTCGAATTCGCGCAGATAACAAACGAACTTTTTGTTTTTCTCGCAATAAGAAAGAACGAACCGTGTTCCGTCGTTCCTTTTCGAAACTATTTGATAACCGTTAAGTCCGACCGAGTAAACGATACAAAAATCTGCGGATAAAATTTCTTCGTCGCCCGGCATAACGTAATACAGTTCGTTTTTAAGGTCGCAATTCATCAGCGTTCCGTTAAGAGCGTTACTTCTGTATATACCTATTTTAAGCGAAGAATCGTCTTTGACGACCGCCGCCACCGTTGAAACATGGCTATTCGGATCGCCTGCTATGTATTCCGTAAACGAGTCTTTACGCAGTTTTACCTCTCTTTCGTAAACCTTGTCCTGTTCGCAAAAAAATTCAAAAGGTAAATTTCTCGCTATATCGTCTTCGAGAACGTAGCCGTCGAGGCGTTCGCCTATAAGTACGCCGTGCCTGTATTGCTGAAGGCGAACGTTGTTGTTTTTTTCAAACCGGTAGACGAGTCCGTTGAATCCGTCTTTGGTATAATACTTGCCGACGTATAATACGTCGCCGTATTTTACAAGCGTCGGACCGTCGGACACCCCGTTTTTACACACTTTGAAAGTGTATTCCGTGCCTTCGGGATTATATACGGCAAGTTCAAAAAGATACTTCCGGTCTTCGGAATATTTTCCTATTTTGACAATCTTTTCTTTCGAAAAATATTCTATGCACGGACCGCCCCAGTCGTCGCCGTCGTGCATCGACAAAATATAATTCTTTTTGCCGCCTTTCAATTGAAATTTTTCATAGACAAACTTTTTCATCGGCTTTATTACCTTATCTTTGTTTCAGCGAGAGCAAACTGTCCACAACCTCGTATTTCAGCGTTTCGTCCGTAATTTCGAAATGTCGCTTGCCGCACAAAACTTTTTCCTTTTCGGGGAATTTTAACTTATCTACGTCGTTCGTGCCTTTGGTTTCGGCAACGAAATAGAGTTTATGCTCTTCGTTTGCTTCCTGTATAACAACCATCCAGTCGGGGTTATAATTTCCGAAGGGAGTATCAACCACGAATTTAGACGGTAATTTTGCATACAGAACAACGCTGTCGTCCTCATCGCATGCTTTTGCAAACTGCCTTTCGATTGCCGAATCGAATAACACATGGTCGAACGGAGTTTTGTCGGGGTTGGAAATATCGAGAACGTTCGCGTTTTTATACCCGTAAAGTTCGGTATCGTCGAAAATATCTTCCTGCGAATAGTATTCGTTGTCGAGTTTACGATAACGTATTCCGTCCAAAAGGTTCTCGCTTTTTGCTTTATTTATCGCAACGGACGCATATTTGATAAATACTTCGGGGTTTACGTAGAAATCGGAAAGCCTACCCGATTTTGCTACGACTTCTATCACGGTAGAGCGGAGCAGTCCGGTGGCATCCTGCAATCTTCTTATTAAATCGGGGTAAAAGGTCTGCTCGTATTCGTTTATATTCGCAAGATCTCCCGATTTTACGGTATCGGAATTATAGTTTACGCCGCTTTTGTCGAGTTTGATTTTTACACGCTCTCTGCGCACTTTTTCAGGCTCGATTTTCGGCATATTTGCGACGTTTTCAATAGCCGCCGCCTTCATTTTGTCAAGCGGCAGGCGAACGGAATAAATGGTTTTTTGTTTGATTTTATTCCACATTGCATTGAAAACGTCCGAAGCGATAACCTTGTCGTTCTTCGAAATTTTAATCTTTTCGTTTTTGTTCTTGATTTCGATCGTTTTTGCAAGTTCGTCTATCTTTTTAATGATGGCATCTTTGCCCGCGTTGAATTCGGGCGGAACTTCGAAATCGTGCGCTTTTACGTCGATATAATACTTATCCGTCGGCTTGTTGTTTTTACCTATATAATCGTTTTCTTTAAGGAACTTGAAAAGTTTTTCGGATTGTTCCTGAGAAATATCGTATTCTTCGGTTTCGGACGTTTTTACGGTTATACCCGTAAAACTTACCTCCTCTATAACGCCGAACTTATAGCCGTCTTTCGTGAAACCTTTCTGAAGGTTTTCGGCAAAATCTTTATACGATTCGTTCGCAACGACCGTCAGAACGTTATACTTGTAATCCCGAACTCTGTTACCGCTCTGGTCGACCGCGATTCTTAAACCCCTGCCGACTTTTTGACGTTTATCGTCTTCGCCGCGGGTTTCGGTTAAAGTACAAATCTGAAACACGTTCGGATTGTCCCAACCCTCTTTAAGCGCGGAATGCGAAAAAATAAATCTCGTCGGTTCGGATAAACTCAACAACTTTTCTTTATCTTTCATGATAAGGCTGTAAGTCGTATCGTCCTTTTCGGTAGTTCCGTTCGTGTCTTTGTAATTTTTGCCGTCTTTCGAAAAATAACCGCTGTGTACCGATTCAGCGTCGAAACACATATCGGGGTAAAATTCTTTAAGTTTTTTATATTTGCCGTTTATAAGCGAAGTAAATTCTTCTTCGAACCATTCGGCGTATTTCCCTTTTGCACCGCCTTCGTATAAACGATAATTCGCGACCTTATCGATAAAGAACAACGACAAAACCTTAATGCCTTTGCCTACATATTGCAATTCTTTTTCAAGGTGGTCGGATATTGTAGCGCGGATTTGCGAACGCCTTATCAAATCTTCGTCCACAACGCCGGCCGATTCGCCGATTTTAAGATATTCGCCGTTGGCGAACAGAATATCTTCTTCGCCTTTTTCGGCATTCATGTTATCGACGATATAACCGTTTGATTTGTAATAATCAACCTCGTTGGACAAATCCCACAAATCGCTTTTTATTTTTGCCGTAACGATTTTCTTTTTTATCGAACCGTCCTTTTTATCCCGCACGAATATCTCGATTTTCGCCTTATAGCCCTTGTCGCACGTTACGTCGATAAGTTTTACGTAAGGTTTTGCGGTCTGTTCGTCCGAAACGACCGAATCGACCTCGATAGACTTTACGAGATGTTTGTTGTATGCGTCTACCGGAGTAAGCCTGTACATAAGGTTATAAACTTCTTTATGCGTTGCGGAATATCTTAACTTACAAAGCGGGTGCAGGCTTTTAATCGCCTCTTTAGCCTTTTTCGTATTGTCTACCGATTGCGGTTCGTCGATAATAACCACGGGATTTGTGGACGCGATTAAATCGATAGGTTTATTGCCGCTGAGTTTGTCCGACGCCCTGTGAATAACGTTCGCTTTGCTTTCTTTCGAGGTGTCGTCAAAACTCTTTCTGAAAGCGTCGATATTGATTATCATTATCTGAATATTCGAACTTTCGGCAAAATTTTGTATTTTGCTTAACTTGGACGAATCGTAAACGAAATAATCGTAAGCGACATTATCGTATTTAAGGCTGAAATGCTCCTTCGTTATTTCAAACGATTTCGCTACGCCTTCTTTTATGGCAATGCTCGGCACGACTACGATAAACTTCGTAAAACCATACCGCTTGTTAAGTTCGAGTATGGTTTCTATGTAAACGTAAGTTTTACCCGTTCCGGTTTCCATTTCCACGGTAAAATTGTAGTCCTGCAAATCCGCGGACTTTTTAATGCCGTTTCTTTCCTGAACGGCGCGGACGTTTTCCATAATCTGCGCGTCGGAAATCGTACATTTATTTGCATGCCCGACAGTGTACGTCAAACCTTCGTATTGCTGAATTCCGCTTATTAAATCAATCGTAAAAAGCGATTCTTTGCGTTCGCATCCGCTGAAAATATCCGCAACGGAATTCACCGCTTCTGTCTGATATTCCTGATCGATGAATTTTATCTTCATACGGTTGCCCCTTAAATGCAAAGAATTTTCTCAACGCCGCCGCGTTCGAGAGTGTGCGTTGCGTTGATTTTTTCGTTATCGTCGGCAAAGCCGCTTTCTTTGAACACCACGCAGTGCGGATTAAGCCGAGCAATCGCTTCAACGTCAGTCATGGTAACGCCGTCGGCTAAACAGATTATCATATAACCTTCGCCCACGTCGTACATCGTTTTGCCAGAAACGACGGTTTCTTTCATCGGCTTATCGAACACGCCGTATTTAAGCATAATTTCGTACGCCACAGACAAATCGTCCCTGCCGTCTTTTATCGTTTTTGCGTAATCATAAAGGCGCATTTCGTCAAGTTTTTCGGCGTTGTTCCACGGAACGATATTTGTGGAATCGAGCCTGAACACCTTAAATCCCGTATCGAGATTAAGAGTTGTCAACGGATTTTCTTCTTTTATCTTCGCGCCGGCGCGGCGGATACGCTCTTCGCCTATATCGCAAATCGTCTTATAGCCGGCTTTATAGGCTTCGCTCTTTTCGTCGCAAAGTTCAGGGAGTTGTACCATAATGAATTTACGTTTGCCGCCGTCTTCGGCGTTAAGTTGCATAACGGCATGCGCGGTTGTTGCCGAACCCGAGAAAAAGTCTAAAATGATGTCATTCTTTCTAGTGAAAGATTGAATATGACTTGCCACAATTGATACCATTTTAGGTGTATCAAAAGGTATGCCTAACTCATCCAATAGTTCTTTATCGCTTCCACCATTATACAATAATGACGGGATATTTTCATACATATTATCCTTGAGTAGATATTTCCTGCGTGGTTGAGTTGTTTCATCTTGTCCAAATAGTATTAGGTTTTTCTCTAACAATTCTTGCATCGTACTTTTCGGGTTTCTCCACCCCATAGGCGGAACGGGACACTCTTTCTTTGTTGCTGGGTGCACCAATGGAGAAAAGTAATCATCTGGAGCTTTCTTTTTGTTAGGCCACGCCATTGATACAGCCTGATATAAATCCCCATTGTCATCAATTCGACAGTAAGCCCGCTCCCCTCCACTAAGACCCGTTTGTTGAGACAGCCATTTCTGAAAATCTTCATTAATATCTTTAAGTGTATAACTCACTGATTTTTTCTTAAAAAGACATCTCGCTTTTTTAATCATTGCCTCCGCATAAGCTTTAGGCCTTAACATGCCACATTGTTTAAAGAAATTTTCTTTATTTTTTGCATAAAGCACAATATATTCATGCTGTTGAGAAACACCTCTCGAATCCCCTTTAGGATTACGTTTATCCCAAACAATGGTTCCTAAATCATTGTTTTCTCCAAATATTTCCATACATGTTTTCTGTAAGTTAACAATTTCATTTTCGTCCATATTAACAAGAATCACGCCGTCGTCGGAAAGCAAATCTTTTGCAAGTTTAAGGCGCGGATACATCATATTGAGCCAATCGGTATGGAATCTGCCGTTGGTTTCGGGGTTCGCGGTTGCCTGTTGACCGGTAATTTTTTTGTAGTTTTCGATACTGTCCTTATAATCGTCGTGATAAACGAAATCGTTACCGGTATTATACGGCGGGTCGATATAAATCATCTTGATTTTGCCGAAATACGTTTTTTGCAAAAGTTTTAACGCTTCAACGTTATCGCCCTCGATATAAATATTCTGCGTATTATCAAAGTCGACCGATTTCTCTCTGCAAGGTATAAGCGTACCCGTGGACGGCGTCTGCGCAAATTTTATGCAGTTTCTTTTGCCTACCCAATTGAAAGAATATTTTTCGTTGCTTGCGTCAACTTCTTCGCCGAGCAAAGTTTTAAGCATATCGAAATCGATTTTCCCGTCAGTAACAATCTCGGGGAATAATGCCTTCAATTTTTCGATATTTTCATTCAACAAATTCATCGATTCACCACTCATTTTTTCCATTGTATTTCACCTTTTCTTTTTATTATTTGCGCTCTGTTCATAATCAGGACTTTACCGTTTAACGATTCCAGCGTGGGATATTCGTCTTTGCGGTGCCTGTCGGAAAATATTCGGCAATAATTTGTACCGCAACAATTCCCACCTAAAACAATATAATCAATATAAGGATATTTTTTCCAAACGTCAATAAAATCTTTTGTGCTTATTATATCAAAAACACGTTCCGTGTCTGTATTTATTTCTCCGAAAATCGTATTGTCTTCAATAAAGAAAAAACAGCCCCCATAGTTCAGTCCTTGAAATCTTTCATTTTGCTTGTAAGTTTCAAACTTCATAGCGTGATTTTCAAAGTTTTTTATTAAATTACTAAACAGATAGGTTAGCGAACTGTCTGTATCGATTTCACTATGTTCATAATTTGATTTTGGTAAATTGTTTTTATCCGGAATCATTTTCTTCATCAGTTGGCTTCCGTGCCCACTTGATACTTTCGATGCATCATAGCAGAAGTGTTCGGCAATATAATATTTCCCATCAATTATAGCATACCCGTCCGGACTTTCACTCGGTTGGATGCTCGTAATGATATTTTCCGTATTAGCCCATTCAGTCGAAGTTGTATCTTCGTCGATAAAAATATCCCCCAGCATATACTTATTGATAAACTCTATTATTTCATTTTTGCTCATCCAATATCCCCCAATTGTTTTTCTATTTGTTTTATTTTCATATGTATATCCATTTTCTCCTGCATGGAATCCGCTTGATTATAATCGTTTTCAAGTTCTCTCTTTTGTATAGTTAATCGCCTTATCGCCGCGGATTTTGCTTTTATTGTTTCATCAATCGTTTCGGGAATTCTTCCTGTCAGTTTAACGTATTGTTCCGCCAGACATATATTGCAGACGTTATCGTAAAAATCTTTTAAGTTTCGTTTATCATAAGTAATTTTGGAAAGTAATTGTTTATGTAAATCGTCGACGGCGAAAGTATCGGTCAGATAAAACTTTTCGATAACGCTTTTGTTTTTTTCTGCCTTATTTTTTCTTTTCGCGGCGCAACCTATCGCATACCTTCCGTCATAATCGTAAACGATAATTACGGGATTCTGAAATACGGCGTTCAGCAATTCGTTCGCCTGCGACAAAAGTGCATCGGTTTTAAGCGTAACGCGGCAGATAAGAATTTCCGCGTATAAATAATCGTCGTTGTCTACGCCCCACATTCCCGTTACGTCGGCATTAAGTACGCCTTTAACGTAAAACGAAGCAACCGATTTTTCTATTACACGTTTCGTTTTTGCGTCTGCGCTTAAATTTTCGCATATCTGCTTTACTGCGATTTTTACGTTCGTTTTCCCTTTTTCCGGAATATTCAGATATTCGATTACGTCCATCATTTAACCACCAAAAAAGTTATCAGTTCAAAATCGTTCACGCCCGATACCTTATCGGTCAGCAACGAACTCTGCCCGAAACCGAAAAGCGACTCTATGCCTTTCTTTTCCACGATACCTTTGATATCGTTTACGACTTTTTCAAGCAACTTCGTATATTTGCTCATATTTGTCGCGCGGTCGGTTTCTTCGTTGAAAATATCCACGAGTTCCGGCAAAACTTCTTTATTGTTTGCGCACAGACCTTTATATAAATCGAGAACGATTTTGGGGTTAGTATATTTAACGAGAATTTCACCGTTTTCTTTGACGTACACAAGATAATACGGATGAATAGACGAACTGTTCTTTTCTTTCTCGGTGTATTTCGTCTGTTTAAGGCAGAAAATCACGCCGGGGCAACAAGAATCTTTCATCTCTTCGGGAATATCCGTAACCGCATATATGCCCGTGGGATATTTTTCGAGCATTGCGGGGTGTTCCTTATTGAATTTGGAAAGCGCAAGCACGTAATCCGAAAGCGTAAAATCCGTAAGAGAAATTCCGCCTTTCAGATCGTCGAGGTCGACCACTTCGTTCTGAAGTTGTTTCAACTGATCTGCGCGGTATTCAAGATCTTTACTGCCGACGTTAAGCAAATCGTCTTCGCCGGTTGCCGTAACGTCAACCATAACCATTCTGCTTTTAACCCTGTTTTCGAGTTTGATATACTCGTCGAGATCCATACTCGGCCAGAAGTTGACAAGTTGAATTTTATCGTTTTTCGATCCGATACGGTCGATACGACCGAATCTTTGAATTATTCTTACGGGGTTCCAGTGAATATCGTAGTTTATAAGGTAGTCGCAGTCCTGCAAATTCTGACCTTCGCTGATACAGTCCGTTGCGAAAAGTATATCAATCTCCTTATCCGTCTTGAAATGATTCGACACGGGCGAAAAATATGCAAGTACGGAATCGAACGAATTATTTACGCATTTAAGGTTGCTTGCCACAACCGACGAACCCGTAACTATACCCGAATATATGCCGAATTTATTCAACGCCCAGCCGGCAATATTATCATATAAATATTTTGCCGTGTCCGAAAACGCCGAAAACACGATTACCTTTTTATTGCCTTCGTTTATCGGGTTCTTGATTTTAAGCGCGATTTGATGTTTTAACTCTTCGAGTTTCGCATCCGTTTCGGGATTGATAAGGTCGGCTTCTTCTTTCAGATATGCGAGTTTTTCTCTATCTTCCGTCAAATCCTGCTTGAATTTTATCAGATCCATATCGGCGAGTTTTACTTTTATTTTTCCGCCGATTTCCATTTCTTCGTCTATAACAGGGGTGAGTTCGTCGTCGTCATCATCGTCCCAACCCGGCTCGTACGCTTCATCCGTCCCCGAATTGTCTATCATATCGAGATACTTATTGACTTGTTCCAATATTCTCGTAACCGTCAATCCGAACGAATTAACGCCCGATTCAAGACGTTTAAGAATATTTATGCGCATTAAGTTAACAAGGTTTTTTTCACGGTCGAGTTGATTGAATACGCTCTTGCCGTCTTTAACGAGGGTTTTATATTTTTCTTTATATTCGTCGGCCTTTTTTGGCAAAACGTACATAAGCGGAGAATATATCGCCAGATGCAGCATAAGTATCTGCTCGTTCATTTCGGAAATCTTAGGGAATTTACCCGTCAGGTCGGCTCCGACGTTTACCGAAATCGGTTTTAATCTTTCGGGGAATTTACCTATCGCTTCGGTATCGTAATACTTCTGTATATGTTTCCTGCTTCGCGCAATCGTATATGTGTCGAGCAAATCGAAAAAATCCATACTCAGACTGTTAAGCAATTCGTCGGTAGTCTTTTCTTTTGCGTCTTTTTTTGCCCACGCGTTAAACGCACCCTGTGCGATTCGTAAAGTAGAATCTATCGACACGATATTCTTTCCTTTCTTTTCAAGCGCGTCGTCGGTATCGGCAGTAATTATACTTATCTGATTTTTCAGGTCGGACAATCTGTTGTTGACGGGAGTTGCGGATAACAACAAAACTTTCGTCTTTACGCCTGATTTTATAATCGATTCCATCAGACGAGAATATCTCGTAACGCGGTCGTTACTCGACGGCTTGTTTCTGAAAGCGTGCGATTCGTCTATTACGACAAGATCGTAATTACCCCAGTTTATTTTCGTCAGGTCTATATCGCCCGACATCCCTTTTAATCTCGAAAGGTCGGTATGGTTCAGCACGTCGTATCTGAATTTATCGTCTACAAGCGGATTTGTTACGGTATTCTGCTTAAAGCCTGTCCAGTTATTTCTTAATTTTTTGGGACAAAGCACCAGCACGCGCTCGTTTCTGAGTTCGTAATATTTAATCACCGCCAACGCTTCAAACGTTTTACCCAAGCCTACCGAATCCGCAATTATACACCCGTCGTACTTTTGTATTTTATGTACCGCGCCGACTACCGCATCCTGTTGAAAGTTATATAACATACTCCATATTTTAGAGTGAGTTATTCCCGTGGATTCTTTTATGCTTGCATAATCGTCTTCGTGGATCAGTTTCTCGCTGAAAAGATTATATAAAGTTACATAATACACGAGTTCGGGCGAGTTTTCTTTGTAAATATTCGAAATGTGCTTAAGGAGTTCGCTTTTTACGTCTTCGGTAAAAGATTTATCTCCCCATGCTTCGTCGAACATTTTCTTGTATCCCGAAACGGAATCTTTATCGTCAAGCGCGACGGAGAAATTGAACTTCGCTTCGTTTATATATCCAAGTCCAGGCATCGAAAACTCGAAATTTGTACTGTTGATAACATAACTGTCACCAGTAACGTTATCGATAAGTACGCAGTTATTATTGAAAAAATGATCTTCGGTAACCGATTTGACGTCGAATTTTTCACTAAGAATAAGATAGCATTGATTCGCGACGTTATTTTGGTTAAGACTGTTTTTAAGAGTTATTTCCAATCCGAATTCCGAAACGTTTTTTTCTCTTCCGCTCATGGCAAGAGTAAACTCTTTTACTTTTTTCGCATCCGCCGTTACTTTTTTTATAAATGCCGGCTCGGTGAATAAAAATTTTACCCTGTTCGTTTTCAGTAAAACGTCTTTAAGTTCGTTCAGAGCGAATATTGTAAATATTCTCGACGGGATATATATCGTCGCTCCCGCTTCGGTTTTTTCTCTTATAAAATTGGCTATCGCGCCTTTTTTCGTTGCATCTATCTGAATCGGCATAACCCTCTTGCCCCTTTTCCTTCTTCTTATGACTTTAATTATAACATATTTTCTTTTTCATATTGCTTATCCTCCTACTTATACATTATAAAATATTTTTTTATTTTTTTCTA
>ENA-OOXT01001023-OOXT01001023.1-human-gut-metagenome-genome-assembly--contig:-NODE-1023-length-19498-cov-2.220439_pt1 | contig 19498 bp, 8 predicted proteins | sample MGYA00241590_ERZ501349 | MGnify/ENA primary metagenome ERZ501349 (study PRJEB25962, sample SAMEA2042838) | human gut metagenome | biome: human gut; feature: human-associated habitat; material: faeces...
AAGCCAGGCGGAACTTTCCGGGGCCCTCGGCATCGGTCCAAGGTGAAGTCCAGTTGTAAGTACGGGCATATACGTAGTAAGTGCCCGCCTGGGGAATGTTGATTTCTGCCGTAGCATCCACCACAGGGATGCCCATGCCATGTGCCATGAGATAGGGCGAACCCATTTGATCCATGAACTGCTGGTCGAGCACCCAGCCGCCTCGCTGGCTGAAGCTTTCTGCTTCGATGAGCAGTTCTTCGGCTACAGCCACAAGGCTACAGGCTACGGCTATGCATGTCAATAAGATTTTTTTCATCACAGTACAGCGTTTTTATGATTATTGTCTACTATCTTCACAGAGGGAACAGATTATCTCGCCATTTTGTAAATTTCATTGCCTGCCATCAAAAAAGCACCAACTCCATAAACCTCCGTCATGTCACGAGTCACTTTCTTCGGGTCGGCACCGATTTGCTGCACATAACCCAGTTTCCCATTCGGTTCCACAGCCGAGACTAATGCATTCCAGCCTTTTATCATTACAGGAAGATAAATTTCCTTATCCAATAAACCTTCGTTTATTCCATAAGCAATGGAATAGACAATGAAAGTAGTGCAACTTGTTTCCGGTGATGGATAAGAGGCAGGATCCAAAAGACTGGCATGCCAGAAACCGTCCGGATGCTGTAATCCGGCAACACGGGTAGCCAGTTTTACAAATAATTCCTCATAGAATTTGCGGTTCTTATCTTTCTTGGGCAGTTCCTTTAATATTTCAACCAGACCACCAAGCACCCAACCGTTGCCACGTCCCCAGAAAATCTTCTTGCCGTTGGCTTCTTTCTGTCCGATGTATCGGCTGTCGCGATAGAAAAGGTCTTCGTCTTTATCATACAGGTGATTGTAGGTAGCACGGAATTCACTGTCGGCGAAGTGCATGTATTTACGGTTGCCGGTCAGCGTGTAGAGCCGCGTGTAGACTCCGGGCGCCATGAAAAGGGCGTCGCACCACGTCCAGCGTTCGATCGTGCTGCCTTTGCTGTAATCGAGATCCATGCTTCCGTTGGAAGGATTGTTCAAAACCCAGTCGGCGCGGGCGATAGTCGGTTTCAGCATATTCTCGTTCTTTTCCTTATTATAGAAATCGATGTAGGTTTGTGCGATGCAAACGTCATCGGCATGATACATCCGGTTGGCAACTTGCCAGCTCTGTCGGTTGAAGATTTTCCGGAGCCAGTCATAATATGTATTGTCTCCACTTAGTTCCGCCCAGTCGAACATCCCCATATAAAGTGCTCCGGCGATCCATCCGCGCGGTTCGCTCTTGGCATATTTGTTTTCGGGATAATCCTTGATCTGCCAGTCCGCCACCCGCCGGGCAACTTCCATGATGCTTTGCCGGTCCCAGCCCGTTTCCGTCGCACTGACAGCGGCTGTATTTGTCGTTTCGGCCTGTGCCGGCAGATTGTTCACTAAACAGGTACAAGCGCAAAGTGAGAGGCCTGTACAGATGTACTTGATTGTAGTTTTCATGATATTCGTTCTGTTTCTTTTAATTCTGCATCAAAAATAGGAAAGATAAGGCTCAGGATATAATAATATCATCTCAAAATGAGTAAAAAATGTACCAAATTTTATGATTATTAAAAAGAAAGGGGATGTCCCTTTGGCTGGAACTTCCCCTTTCATCCTATAAGTGTGTTTTTACTTTATAGCTATTAAATGCTTAGTATCCCGGATTCTGTGGAAATTCGGCTCCTGTGTTAGAGTCGATGATGGTCTGCGGGATCGGCCACAAGGTGTGATGTTCATCCATAGTGTTGCTGTGCGGGTTGTATTTCTTTACGCGTTCAACCAGCTTGCCTGTACGAACCAACGTAAATCGGCGTAACTCTTCACCAACCAATTCACGGATACGTTCGTCCAGTAGGAAGTCAATTGTGGCATCTTTAGCTGTAATTTCCGGTGCATTGGCTCGTTTGCGTATTACATTGATCGCGTCTGCGGCTCCTTGTGCATTGTTTTGCATCAAGCGTGCTTCAGCCAATAGCAGATATGTTTCGGCAAGACGGAACTTCATACGGTCTTTATTGTTACCGCCATAGCTCAAATCCTCTGCTTTTCCGTAGAAGAATTTCGTGACAGCCGGGTATATGGTGAATTTTGTCCATGTCTCTTCTGTGATTTCGGCTTTCTTTCCATATTTATCAGAAGAAGCATCGTTGTAATACCAGTTTCTCTTGATGTTATATTCCGAGTTACGAATATCGCTTGAAGCGAAGAAGTCGTTGCTGTCGATCCACCATTTGAATGGGACGATCTGTGCCAAACCACGTCCGCCTAAAGAGTCTGCCAACACAAAGCCGTCTTCGTTGTAGTATTTGGGAACCCAAGCACGTTTTGTCCAGTCTTCGTTTGCTCCGCCGCCTCCGGTCGTGTTGTATTCGAGTTGCATAACCCAGATGCTTTCCATATTACCGGAAGTACGGTTCTGGTTATATTCTTTGAACATATCGGAGAACGGATCTCCGGCTTTGTCTTTCTCCGCACCGAAGCGTGAAGTCATCAGATGGAAGTAACCGCAATCGATTACAGCTTTTGCTGCTGCTTCCGCTTCTGCATACTTGCCTGCCATGAGGTATACTTCCGAAAGCATATGCTGGGCAGCCCATTTTGTTAACTGTCCAACTTCGACCTTATCGGGATCTTCCGGAAGATTTGCGATTGCAAACTGCAAGTCTTCGATCATCTTGCCTAAAACTTCCGCTTTCGGTGTGCGGGTAAAGTCTATCCGGAAGTCTTTTTCAATTTTATCAACATATGGAACATCTCCGTACAAATATACCAGATACCGATAAGCATAAGCGCGGAAGAAGCGAGCGATAGCCTGATAGTAGGCTTTATCGGTCGGTTTGTCCCAATTTACATTACCTTCCGAATATTCGAGGATTTCATTGGCAGAGGCGATCAAACCGTATCCCCAGTTCCAATAGGATGTGACAAATGTTGTGGATGGTGTATAAGACAAGTTTTCGAAAGGAACCAATGAACCGTCTCCATGCCCTGTGTAGACAATGTCTGTTGCTACCTGAAATGATTCGTACGGACAAGCTTGTCCCTGGCTTGTTGTTGCTCCTCCCCATGTGTTAAATTCGGAACGGGCCCAACCGTACAACCCGTTTACTCCGACTTCAAAACCATAGCTGCTTGTGTATGTATTGTCTGGAGATAGCGAGCTTTTTAGCTCTTCATCCAGAAAACCTGAACAACCGGTTGATGTCACCAATAAAAATGCAGCAGCGGCAGTTGCTAATATATTTTTCATATCCAAATTCAATTATATTATAATGTTAGAAAGTAAGATTTAATCCAAACATGTAAGAACGGGCTGTCGGGTAGGTAACGAGAACATTTCTGTTAGCATCGCTATCTTCTAAGTTCAGCCAGTTGTCGATGTTACTGAAAGTATAGAGGTTGTTGACACTTGCATTGATACTCAGCGAGCTGATTCCAATTGCACTTAATGTTGTCTTCGGGAACGTGTATCCGATCGTGATGTTCTTGATATTGACGTAATTCATTTTTTTGTAGAATGAATGTTTATCGTAAGGAACATAAGCAGGAGATGTCATTTCGTTTGTCGGATTTTCCGGTGTCCAGTAGTCCATACCGCTTATGTAGTTGTATGTCGGCATCCAGCGGTCGAAGTTGTAGTCATGTAATTCTTTTGTCTGTCCGAACACTCCGTTCAGCAAGAAAGAGAAGTAGATGTTTTTGTAATCGAAGCGGTTACCCATTGACAGCAGGAAGCTGGGCAGTTTGGAACCGATGATTTTCTTGTCATCGGCTGTGATAGAGCCGTTTCCGTCTTTGTCTTCCAGTTTAGCAGAACCGGGGACAGCGCCTTTTTGGTATTCTTTTCCTTCTTCATTCAGGAACTTGCCGCTTTCGGCATCCCAGCTGATCGTATGTCCGTTTTCAACATATGTTTCGTTTTCCTGCCATGTCCCAACGACATTGTAATCGTAGAATACGCGCAGCGGTTCTCCGATGAACCATTTGTTTGTGATATCGTCTTTGCCATCACCGCGCAGTTCAATAATTTTGTCGCGGTTCAGCGAGAAATTGACGTTTGTGGTCCAACGGAAATCATTGTTTTGGAAGTTGACGGAGTTCAATGCGATTTCAACACCCTTGTTACGGGTTTTACCTACGTTGTCCATAATGGATTTGTAACCGTTCATGTAAGGAACTGTACGGCTCATCAACAAGTCGCTTGTGTTGACCACATACATGTCAATGTTACCGGAAAGACGTCCGTTGAAGAAACTGAAGTCGATACCTGCATTGATCGTGCGTGAGGTTTCCCATCTCAGGTTTGGGTTCCCAACACCGTTTGTAGGCAGGTAAGCTCCGTTTACAACCGTTCCGTTGTCGCCCCAAATGTAGTTGGTCAGTGTCAAACGGTCAAGCGTCTGATAAGGATTGATGGCCTGGTTACCGTTTGAACCCCATGAAAGACGGATTTTCAGCATGTCCAAATAATTTGTCTGGCTTTCCATAAACTCTTCGGAAGAGATATTCCATGCTGCGGCAACGGAAGGGAAGAATGCATATTTGTTGTTCTTTCCAAATGCGGAGTAACCATCGGAACGTCCTGTCAGTGTCAACAAATACTTGTTGGCGTATGAATAGTTCAAACGTAACATATAAGACAGCATTGCCGTTTCTGTCAGTTTGGATGTGATTTCTTTATTTTTCTCGGCACCAGCCATATTGTGGTATTCGGAATCGTCGTTTACAAAACTTTCACCTGATTCTTTTGCTTCCTTTTTGGTTGTTTCCTGCATACTGAACAAGGCGGTGGCATCAATTTTATGCAAACCGAATGTCTTATTATATTTCAAGAGATTTTCCCATGTGTAATCATAATAGTGGATATTCTCTATAGAAGCGGAACCATTCACCTTTTTACCCGAAAGAGTATTTCTTCCGTAATAAGATCCTACAAAATTATTGCGGTAGTTGTAACCGAAGTTTGTACGGAATGACAGACCGTCAATCGGGAATTGAATTTCTGCAAAAGTTGAAATGAATACATTACGATTTGTTTTGTCGTTCGTCGCATCAATATTGGCCATTGGATTGTAGAACAAAGTTTGGTCCATTGGATAGTCGACGTAACGATCATTTTCATCTTTATAAATGCCATAAGGACTCATTTTCAACCCAGCCTCCAAATAAGGTTGCTCTCCGCCGAATTCTTTTTGGATCGCTTGCGTTCCCATTCCGACAGTTAACCATTTATTTAAAACCTGTGTAATGTTCAATGCGATGTTAGTACGTTTTAAACCTGTGTTTTCCATAACGCCATCTTCTCTTAAGTGAGAGATTGATGCCATATAGGTTGTAGCTTCCGTCCCTCCGGAAATGCTGATCTGATGACTGGTGGTTAAAGCATTACGGAACATGATGTCTTGCCAGTCCAACTCAGAACCGTTCTGATAGTTCGCACGTTCACTCGGATTCAAAAGTACAAGCGGATCGAGTTGATCTCCAGAATAACCGTATTTCATGCGGTTGTAGTCTTGTGTGTATTTTACATATTCGGCTCCTTTCATCATATCGATACGATGTTGTGCTTGTTGCATGCCGACTTGTCCTTTATATGAGACTGTTGGTGCTCCTTTTTTACCTTTTTTGGTCTGAATCAGGATTACGCCGTTTGCACCGCGTGAACCGTAAATGGCAGCTGAAGATGCATCTTTCAATACAGACATATTCTCGATGATATCCGGATCAATGTCACCTAAAGATCCGCTGTAAGGGATACCGTCCATGACGATCAGCGGAGAATTGTCCGCACTCAACGAATTTTCACCGCGGACACGCAAAGACTGGTCTTCACCAGGTTTGGCGTTGCTGGTTGTCACGTTCATACCAGGGATTTGTCCGGCCAATTTATCCATCAAATTGTTTGTCGTAACCATCTGGAGTTTTTCTTCGCCAACAGCCACGATACCGCCCGTCAAGTCTGATTTGCGTTGCGAACCGTAACCGATAACGACAACGTCGTCCAAACCGATCGCATTGTCTTTTAGAACAATGTTCAATGTTTTTGCTCCTGTAATCTTGATTTCTTGCGTTTCACAACCGATGTAAGAGATAGCGATTGTCGAGTTCTGGGGAACGTCAAGGGAGAAATTACCATCTATATCGGTAACAGTACCGATCGTCGTACCCTTTACAACAATGTTAGCCCCGATAATCGGAAATTTGTCAGCTTCCGCGATAACTGTACCGGAAACTTTGACGTCCTGCGCATATACCTGTACGGATATAAACGCCATAAAGAGTAATAATAAGGAAAGAAATCGATTCTTCCCGTTTGCCTTTTCATTGGGAGGCAAATTCCCTCGTAGTTGTCTGTTCATGCCTTTCATAATTTATTAGCACATTAAACAATTAATAATTAACTTGTCGATTCTATTTGTTTTTTATGTCAAAAGAATGAAAGATGCAAGCCAAGCACGTGTATTTTTATTCCAAAAGGGGATAAAAATATACCAACGTGCTAAAAAACATTTATTTTGATGAATTTTGATAGATGCATTCTTAGTCTTGAGATTTTGTTTCCTGATATTCTGTCGGTGACATTCCATAGACAGCCTTGAAGCTGCGGGCGAAATACGAACGGCTACTAAAACCGATGTGCTGGGCTATTTCGGAAATATTCATGTCCGATTCCTTTAAAAGTTTTGCACCTGCCTCCAGACGGATATTTTTAATCAACTCGATGGGAGAAAGTCCGGTTACGGTCTTTACTTTCCTGTAAAAGTTAGTCCGGCTCATTCCCAATGCCTCATAAATGACTGATACATCAAGTTCGGGATTCGATATATTGGCTTTTACAATCTCAATATACCGAGTGAGGAAATCATCGTGCTCTTTTGGCTCTTCTACTCCAAACTGTTTGAGGGAAAATGTTTCCCCATACATCGTCTTCATTTTCTCGCGTAGGGAAAGGAGGTTCCGGATACGGGCTTTGAGTAAAGATATCTGGAATGGCTTGACGATATAGTCGTCTGCGCCGGCATCTAGGCCTTCCTCGATCTGTGATATCATTGACTTGGCGGTAAGCAAGATAACCGGTATATGGCAGTAGTTCTGGTTTTCCTTGATACGTTTACAAAGTTCGAGCCCGTTCATTTCTGGCATCATGATGTCGCTGATGACAATATGGGGATATGACTCCTCAATCATCGCCAATGCCTCTTTGCCATTGAAAGCCTTAACCACGATATAATCGAGGCTGAGCTGTTGTTCCAGATATTGAAGCACTTCCTGATTGTCATCGGCCAGCAAAACCGTCTGCTTATTTTTGTTCTGGGTCTCTTCGACCAGCAAATCGAACTTTTTACTGATTTCGGCGGACTTGGATAGGACGGGAGATTCGTTCTTCCCTTCTTCCTGTTTTTCGGTGTCGGGAAGAAGGAACATAAAGCGGGTGCCTTCCGTTTCTGAACTTTCGGTCCAGATGCAACCGTTATGCTGCAAAATGATGGAGCGTGTCAAGCTGAGCCCGATACCTGTACCGGAAATCTGCCGGTGTATATCTTCTTGTGAACGATAGAAAGGTTCGAAAATCTTTTCTGCTTCCTGTTCGCTGAAACCTTTTCCGGTGTCTATCACCTCGATAAACAGGTATCCAGCTTCTATCAGGATGGAGCTGTATTGAGCCGGGAAATGGGGGAGCAGTTCACATTCCGCCTGTGTGACCGTGTTGACACGGATGGTCACCTGTCCTTCCGAAGGTGTAAATTTGAAGGCATTGGAGAGCAGGTTGAAGAATACCTTTTCGATCTCCGCTTCGTCAAAACAAACCTTATATGTTTCCGGTAGCTCGTTGTCCAACACGAAACGGATCTCCCGGTTGTCAGCCACGCTCTCGAAAGAGTGATACATCTCGCGGATAAAGGAGGAAAAATTAAAACTGGTCTTTTGTAGGACTGTTTTGCCCGCTTCGTATTTTTGTATATCCATCAGATTATTGACTAAAAGCAACATCCGTCCGGTATTCTTTTTGATCAACTGAAGTGTCTCCTTTATTTCAGGCGAGAAAGATACGTACTGCATCAGGTCGTTTAGCGGGTTAATGATGAGCGTCAGGGGAGTACGCAGTTCATGTGAGAAATTGGTGAACATACGCATCCGTTCCTCATGCAATTCGTTGACCTTATCCTGCTCCATCTGTTTGTAGCGAAGTTCCCGTTCCCGTTCGTGTTTATCGTGCTGATGACGAATGATTCTCACGATGACGAATGTGATTATACAAAAGTATAAGAGGTAAGCCCACCAAGTCTTGTAGAAAGGCGGATCGATTGTGATGCGTAGTGTTGCTTCTTCGGGATTCCATATGTTGTCGTTGTTTGAGGCTTTGATCCGGAATGTATAGGTGCCGGGAGCCAAGTTGCTGTAATAAGCCTCCCGTCGGTTTCCGACCATGTGCCATGCCGGATCGGCTCCTTCCAGCTTGTAGGCATACTGGTTCCGTTCGGAATGGATAAAGTTTAACGCCGTGTATCTGAACGTGATGTTATTCTGATCGGAAGTGAGCGTAATCTCCCCGTCCTCAATGTTTCCAGTCACGTCGTCTTTATTATTTACAATCAGGGAAGTGATATCTACTGGCGGAATGTTGGGATTCACCATGATCTTGTCCGGATTGAAGAAAAGGACCCCTTTGTCTCCGGGGAAATAGATGCTGCCGTCGGCAGAAATGCTGTTGCCTGAAAATCGTGTAAACTCCATTGCCGGGGTATCAGCTATTTTCATTTCACTGAAAGTATCGGTTGTGCGATTCAGTTTATATATGGATTTTCCTGTCGTTACCCAGATATTTTGGTGTTGGTCGATTGTAAGTGAGTTAATATAGCTGTCGGACAGCCCGTCCTTTTTCTGATAGTGTTTGGCCAATTTCAGGTTCCAGTTCAGGCGGTATAAGCCGTTTTTATTGGTCGCAATCCAGACGTAGCCTTCGTTGTCCTGCGTAATGGCCGTGATATTTCCCAACTTTTCGAATTTGGGATCCGGTTGCAGTTCGGTGGAAAGGTTGCGGACGGTTTTTTTCTTCATGTCGTACAGGTAAAGGCTGTCAGACAATGTACCGAACAAAAACAGATTTGGTTCAAGTTCATGGATAACAGTAACCCATTTGAAAGAGCGGGAAATGCCGTTGGCCATGAACCGGTTGGTTTGCTTTCCTTTGTCGACCATCACTAAGTTCTGGCTGCTGTTTGTCGGTATCCAGAGCCGTTTGCTTTTATCGATGTATAGGGAGAAAATGTCGTTGTGCTGGAAGTCGTATAGCTTTTTATACTGTTTATCCCGAATGGAAAACAAATAGACTGACCCGAAATGGGTAGAGCACAAGATCGAGTCTCCTTGTATCAGGATCGATTTGATGATATTAATCTCATAATTCCCTTCGTGAAGAGGTTTGATGGGATAAAGCTGTTGTCGCCCGTTTTCCGGGTTATAGTAAAACAATCCTGCACCTTCTGTTGCAAACCACATGTTCCCGTCTTTGTCTTGTTGACCTTTGCCGATGATGCCGGCATATTCGTTTGGCGTGATATAGGAAACCGGCCTGTAAAAGGGACTATGATAATTGACTCCTGCTGAATAGGTCCCGATCCAGAGTGTCTGATCTTTGTCGATCAGCATGCTGTGGATGGAGTAGTGGCTCAGGCCTCCTTTCCCGGCGATATTGATATTGGCAGGAGTGATGGTGAGTTCTTTTTTATTCAGTATGTTTAATCCCCGGAATGTTCCGACCAGAATGGAACTGTCGCCGTAGGAAACGAATGTGCGTATCGAGTTGTTATTGAGGTTGGTGTTATCCTTGTGCAACCATGTAAAGGTCTGTTTGTTTTTGTTGAAGAGGCAAATTCCGGTTTCGTCTAGTCCCAGCCATATATCCCCGTTGTTGTCTGGTAATATGGTTGCAATGATACCGTCGATGGGTACGTGTTTTTTTAGTTTCCAGTTTTCGGAATAAATGTACAAGCCGTTGCTCTCCGTTCCGATATAAATGTCCTTGTCCGGAGCCTGTGCTACGGAATAGGTCGGTGAAGGGATTGCTATGTCGGGGAAGACCGTTTCGACCGTCTGGTTCATACTGCATTTGAATACGGATCGGTTGCAGAAAGCATAGACATTCCCGTCCGAATGTTTTAATAGGCGGTTGATGATATTGGTGGTGCATTCCTTGTTGATGCTTTTGGGGTAAAAACGGGTTATCTTTTTGGTTTTATAATCGATACAGTTGATCCCGTTCGAAGTTGCGATCCAAATATTCTTCCGGTTGTCCTCGGCAAATCCCCGAATGTAGTTGTCTGTTAATGTTGCATTATTGTTGACTTCGTTTTGATAGACAACGAATTCGTAGCCATCGTAGCGGTTCGCGCCGTTGCGCGTCCCGAACCAGATGTAACCGTCCGAATCCTGGAAAATATCAAGAACGGAAACTTGCGACAGGCCATCTTCTACTCCCAGGTGGGAGAAGAAGAAATTTATGCTATATACAGGAGGTGCATATAGCATAACCATAATATATATAGTGAATGCGGTATAGAATCTTTTTATCATCCGTAGTTTCATGGTTTATGAGTAAAGACGCATGACTGTATATCTTTTATACCGCAAAGATAGTGATTTGGAGACGATCTTGAACAGGATTGAGATGATTTTACACGGTTAAACAAGTTGATAAACCTATTTTTGTAACTCAATCAATTAAAACATCATGAATAAACGAGTATTGAGTTTAACCTTGTTGCTGGTCTGTTTCAGTTTGGTGATGCAGGCCGAAGGCCGGATTGTCGAGCCGTTTAATTTCGGTTGGGTATTTAAGAAAGCGCCGGCAGGTAAGGAACTGGCCGTTAATGCGCCGAAATGGGAGAGTGGATGGACCGAGGTCGAGATTCCTCACACGTGGAATGCAAAAGATATGCAGACGCAGTATGACCAATTCTACGAAGGACCTGCCTACTACAAAAAGCACTATTTCTTTCCTGCTGAACTGAAGGACAAACGCGTCTTCCTGCGTTTCGAAGGTGTGGGAGCTGTTGCGGAGGTGTATGTGAACGGTTCTCTTGTGACAACTCATAAAGGAGCCTACTCTGCTTTTTCATGCGAGATCGGTACGGCGCTGAAACCGGGGGCGGATAACGAGATCATAGTGAAAGCCGACAATGCGTCACGTCCGGACGTGATTCCTATCAATCATGTGCTTTTCGGCGTTTATGGCGGGATGTACCGTCCGGTTTGGTTGATCGTGACAGAGCCTTATAATATCTGCGTGACCGATTGTGCTTCTTCCGGTGTCTACATCACCCAGAAGAATGTTTCCAAAAAGCAAGCGGATGTAAAAGTGAAAGTGAAGTTGGATAATGGAACGTTGCAACCGGCTCCGCTCACCTTACAGAATACGATTTATGATCAAGAAGGGAAACTGGTAGCAACCCAGAGCCGCTCGTTTGACCTGACACCGCAGGGCGTACAGTCGTTCGAAGCCGATTTCAAGATCAAGAATCCTACATTGTGGCAAGGGCGGAAGAATCCTTATTTATATAAGATCGTGAGTCGCCTGATCCGGAATGGGAAAGTGATAGATGAAGTGGTACAGCCCTTAGGCTTGCGCAAATACGAGATTGTTGCAGGCGAAGGGTTCTATCTGAATGGCGAGAAATATCCGATGTACGGTGTTACCCGCCATCAGGACTGGTGGGGGCTGGGTAGTGCGTTGAAGAATGAAAATCATGACTTCGACCTGGCTACTATTATGGATATCGGTGCGACAACCGTCCGTTTTGCTCATTATCAGCAATCAGATTACCTCTATTCGCGTTGTGACAGCTTAGGATTGATCATTTGGGCGGAGATTCCTTTTGTGAACCGTGTCTCCGGACAGGAAGCCGAGAACGCCCGTAACCAACTCCGCGAACTGATCCGCCAGAGCTTCAACCATCCGTCCATCTATGTTTGGGGGCTACATAACGAAGTCTATCATCCGCACGAATATACAAAAGAATTGACCCGATCCTTGCATGATCTTGCGAAGACGGAAGACCCCGACCGTTACACTGTTTCGGTAAATGGCTACGGGCACATGGAGCATCCGGTCAACTTGAATGCTGACATACAGGGAATGAATCGTTATTTCGGCTGGTACGAAAAGAAATTGCAGGATATCGAACCGTGGGTAGAAGGCTTGGAAAAGAACTATCCGGAACAGAAATTGATGCTGACGGAGTATGGAGCCGACGCCAACATTGTCCATCAGACCGAATATCTGGACAATTCACTGAATTGGACGAAACCTTTCTATCCGGAAACTTTTCAGACGAAGACACACGAATACCAGTGGAGCGTGATCGCCAAGCATCCGTATATTGTCGCTTCTTATTTGTGGAACACTTTCGATTTTGCCACTCCGCTGGCTAATCGCGGCGATCTTCCCGCCCGTAACATGAAGGGCATGGTCACTTTTGACCGCAAGACGAAGAAAGACTCTTATTTCTGGTACAAGGCGAACTGGAGTGAAGATCCTGTCTTGTACTTGACACAGCGCCGGAATGTGGATCGCGAAAAGAAAGTCACTTCTATCACCGTTTATTCTAATATCGGAGAACCTAAAGTTTTCTTGAACGGCCAAGAGTTGTCCGGTATCCATAAAGGTTATACAGACGTACATTATATTATAGACAATGTCACCTTGGCAGACGGAAAGAACATTGTGAAGACCGTTGCAAGCAAAGACGGCAAGACATACGAAGACACTATCGAATGGATGTATACCGGAGAGAAAAAACGGGAAGCGGACTCCTTTTCCATCAAAGGTGTACATGCAGGGTTTGAATAAAAATAACATACTAATTAAATATAGCTGACCTTGACTATAAAAGCCACTAAAGCTTATCTGGATCGTGTAGCTTTAGTGGCTTTTTGCAAAAAAACAAAATCGCCAGTAAAATATTTCCTTATACAAGGAGTTATATTAATTCATTTCGCTATTTTTGCAAGAAACCGTATCAGAGATAGCAGATGGGTAAAGGAACAAAAAGCATAGCCTTTTATTTGATGATGATCCTGGTCTTTGGCTCACTCATGTATTTCATAGTCAAAGAAGGAGAAAGCCAGCAGGTCGGAACAGCCGTTCAGACCATGCAAAATGCTCCCCAAACTATGGGGGAGGGATTTCTTGTGTTCTGGGATTCGGTTACTCGCCATATCCAGTCGTCGATGGGAATCCTTCTTCTGCAAATTATTACCATATTAATTGTCTGCCGCTTGTTCGGTTGGATGTTTCAAAAGATCGGCCAACCCACCGTCATCGGTGAAATCGTAGCTGGTATCGTACTCGGTCCGTCTGTGCTCGGCCATCTTTTGCCGGGGGTATCTGCGTTTCTTTTTCCACTCGAGTCATTAGGTAATATCACCATATTAAGCCAATTCGGTCTTATCCTTTTCATGTTTGCCATCGGTATGGAACTGGATATCGGCGAAGTTCGTAAAAAATTGAAGGAAACTATCCTGATCAGCCATACCAGTACGATCGTGCCGTTTTTCTTCGGTATGCTGACTGCTTATTATGTCTATGGATCTTATGCTCATAAAGGAACACCATTCCTGTCGTTCGCTCTATTTATCGGGATCGCCATGAGTATCACGGCTTTTCCCGTTTTAGCCCGGATTATCCAGGAAAAAGGGTTGACCAAAACACATTTGGGAACTATCTCATTGGCAAGTGCTGCCAACGGAGACATTACTGCCTGGTGCCTGTTGGCCGTCGTGATTGCCATCGCTCAGGCGGGTAGTATGCTGAGTGCCGTTTACAATATATTATTCTCCATTCTGTACATTCTTTTTATGTTTCTTGCTGTTCGTCCTTTCTTACGGATGATCGGGCATATATACCATAATAAAGAAGTGATTGACAAAGCACTGGTGGCCCTGATGTTCCTGTTACTGATCGTATCCTCCTATTTTACCGAGATATTAGGGTTGCATGCTCTTTTCGGCGCCTTTATTGCAGGCGTGGTCATGCCAGGGAACATCAAATTCCGCAAGATCATGACGGAAAAGGTGGAAGACGTATCATTGGCGCTCTTCCTGCCGCTTTTTTTCGTTTCGACTGGACTGCGTACGGAGATCGGTCTGCTGAACACACCGGAACTTTGGGTCATGTGTGGAATCTTCATCGTAGTGGCTATTATCGGTAAGTTCGGGGGTGCTTTGTTTTCCGCTCGTTTTGTCGGTGAAAGCTGGAAAGACAGTTTTTACATTGGGGCTTTAATGAATACACGCGGTCTGATGGAGCTGGTCGTGTTGACGATCGGTTATGAGATGAAGATATTGCCGCCTTCTATTTTCGTCATGTTGGTTTTGATGACCCTGGTCACGACCTTTATGACAATCCCGTTGGTTTCTTTCATTAAATTGTGTTTCAAGACACGTGAAAAGATTAAGGAACATCAGGTTTGTGTGGAACCGGCCGACGGGATATTTAAGGTTCTCCTTTCATTCGGACGTGCCGGAAATGGACAGATTATGCTTGATGTGGCTCACCAGATGTTTGCCCGTGGAAAGAACAAACTGGACTTGACGGCGCTACACCTGACCGTCGGGTCCGATGTCAATCCGTTACATACGGATAATTTTGAGGAAGTGAGTTTCGGACCGATCTTGTATGGAGCCAAAAAATTAGGTATGCACATCCATACACGCTATGAGGTTTCGAATAACGCCGGACAGGATATTTGCGACATCGTCAATAACGAAGGATTTGACTTCCTGCTGGTCGGTTCCGGCATCTCCATGAGCGACTCGCCGGACGATATCGCGGCTACCCGTTACCGTACTTCCTTCTATAACCGTTATTTCAAACGCTTCAAAGCTCCCGAATCCTGGTTTTATCCTGGTGCGTTGCTGAAAGATAAGACTAAGATGTTTATTGCCCGCAGTAATTGCGACGTCGGTGTATTTATTAACCGAAATTTCGTGAAGGCCACCAATACGTTGGTGGTTATCAGTTCCGAAGAAGATCTCTTTCTGCTCGACTACACAAGGACATTGCTGAAAGCGACTCACGGTTCTGTCGGTATTGTAGCCAAGATGTCCACCACAACACCCGGACATGATCAAATTCTCAAAGAGCTTTGGGATTTCGTCTCGTCCATCCCACAAACCCAGCTGTTACCGGATAAAGACCTGACGCCGGGATTGTTCAATAGCTATAACTTCATGCTGATCGGCTACAACACTTGGAATGACGTATCCGAACACCGTAAAGAGGCCCTTCAAAAGATGCCGTCAACATTGATTTTGAACAAGAACAGACGGAGTTCTTCGGATAATTGATTTAAGCCTATGCATTTGCAACGGACTTTTTATTTATATGTGAGTTTTTTCTTCTATCTTTGTGCGAAACCAATCTCAAAAAATCATGGAGTCGCTAAATCTAATAAAGAATGACCCTTGGCTGGCCCCCTATAAGGAGGCAATAGAAGGACGGTACCAATACGTGGTAAACAAAGAGAAGAACCTGACCGGTAACGGCAGACAGACGTTGTCGGAAATGGCTTCCGGGTATCTCTACTTCGGATTGCATAAGACAAAGAGTGGATGGGTTTTTCGTGAGTGGGCACCCAATGCTACTGCTATATATATGATTGGGACTTTCAACGAATGGAAGAAGGACGATCGGTATAAGTTGCAACGGTTGGGCAATGGCATTTGGGAGATTGCGCTTGCTGAAGGTTTGCTGCGTCATGAAGACCTGTTCAAACTCCTAGTCGAGTGGGAAGGAGGCTGCGGGGAACGTATTCCTGCATGGATACGGCGTGTCGTTCAGGATGAAAATACCAAAATTTTCAGCGCGCAAGTATGGAATCCGGAGAAACCTTATGTGTTCAAGCATAAACGGTTTAAGCCTAATGTCTCTCCATTGCTGATTTATGAATGTCATATCGGTATGGCTTCGAATGAAGAGAAAGTCGGCAGTTACGACGAATTCCGTCGTATGGTGCTGCCCCGTATTGCGAAGGAAGGATATAATGCCATTCAGATTATGGCTATCCAGGAACATCCTTATTATGGTTCGTTCGGTTATCATGTCAGCAGTTTTTTTGCCGCATCTTCCCGTTTTGGTACGCCGGAAGAACTGAAACAGTTGATAGACGAGGCTCATAGTATGGGGATTGCTGTGATTATGGATATCGTACATAGTCATGCTGTCAAGAACGAAGTAGAAGGCCTCGGACGTTTCGATGGATCTTACACGCAATATTTTCTGGGCGGTGCCCGTCGCGAGCATCCGGCATGGGATTCCCTTTGTTTCGACTATGGAAAGAATGAAGTGCTTCATTTTTTGTTGTCGAACTGCAAATTCTGGCTGGACGAGTATAAATTCGACGGTTTCCGTTTTGATGGCGTGACCTCGATGCTTTATTACAGTCACGGACTGGGCGAAGCATTTTGTAATTATGCTGATTATTTTAACGGTCATCAGGATGGTGATGCTATTGCGTATTTGACGTTGGCTAATAAGCTTATCCACGAAGTCAATAAGAATGCGATTACGATTGCCGAAGAAGTAAGCGGAATGCCCGGATTGGCTGCCAAATATGAAGATGGCGGTTATGGCTTCGACTACCGTATGGCAATGAATATCCCCGATTACTGGATCAAGACGATCAAGGAAAAGAAAGACGAAGACTGGCATCCTTCTTCCATCTGGTGGGAGACGACGAACCGCCGTGCTGACGAAAAGACAATCAGCTATGCGGAAAGTCATGACCAGGCGTTGGTGGGTGACAAGACGATCATTTTCCGTCTTATCGATGCCGACATGTATTGGCATATGCAGAAAGATGATCACAATTTTATGGTGGAACGGGGTGTAGCTTTGCATAAAATGATCCGTCTGGTCACGGCCTCCACCATCAACGGTGGTTATCTGAACTTTATGGGGAATGAATTTGGCCATCCGGAATGGATCGATTTCCCGCGTGAAGGAAATGGCTGGTCGCATAAGTATGCACGCCGCCAATGGGATTTGGTCGATAATATGGATTTGAAATATCATTTCTTAGGCGATTTCGATCGTGAAATGTTGGAATTGATCCGTAGCGTGAAGAACTTCCAGTCCACTCCGATACAGAAAGTTTGGGATAACGATGGGGATCAGATTTTGGCTTATATGCGAAAAGACTTGGTGTTCGTATTCAATTTCAATCCGACAAAATCGTTTGCCGATTACGGTTTCCTTGTGCCTAAGGGTGAATATGAGGTGGTACTGAATACCGATGCTAACCGATTCGGTGGCTTCGGGCTCGCGGATGATACCATTCATCATTTCACGCAATTCGATCCATTGTATAAAAAAGAGAAAAAAGAATGGCTCAAATTATACATTCCGGCACGCAGCGCTGTTGTATTGAAGAAAGTAAAGAAAGCGAAATAATTTGTGATTTATAATTTGTGATTTGTGGTCAATGCGTAAATCATAAATTATAAATCTGATAAATCAAAAATCAAATATGTTATATCCAATGACATTTAAGCCTATCCTCAAGAAGATTATCTGGGGAGGCTCTGACATTTGCCCGTTTAAGGGCATCACTCCGGTGCAGGAAGGTATTGGCGAAAGTTGGGAACTTTCACATGTAGAGGGCAATTATTCTGTTGTAGATAATGGTGCACTTGAGGGTAAAACGCTAGATGAACTGATCCGTACATATGGCAAGCAACTGTTAGGGGAAAAGGTGGTCGAACAATTTGGTTCCATATTCCCTTTGTTGATCAAGTTTATCGATGCACGCGATAATTTGTCTATTCAGGTTCATCCGGATGATGAATTGGCAAAGAAACGCCATAATTCTTTTGGCAAGACAGAAATGTGGTATGTGATCAATGCTGCCAAAGGTGCCGGCTTATATTCAGGCTTTTCAAAGCAGATCAATGCGGATGAATACGTGAAACGTGTCGAGGATAATACGATCATGGATGTGTTACAACGATACGAGGTGAATCCTGGCGATGTATTCTTCCTGCCCGCGGGCCGTGTACACGCTATCGGAGCCGGTTGCTTTATTGCTGAAATCCAGCAGACGAGCAATATCACCTATCGTATATATGATTATGACCGTAAGGGACCGGATGGCAAAGGGCGTGAATTGCATACCGAACTGGCAAAGGATGCGATCGACTATACCTTGTATCCGGACTACCGCACCCATTACAAAGCACATACGAATGCGACTGTAGAGCTTGCAGCCTGCAAGTATTTTACAACGAATTTGCTGGATGTCGATACGATCATGGTTCGTGATTTCTCCGAACTGGATTCTTTCGTCGTTTATATTTGTATGGAGGGTAAAGCTTCTATCCGTGACAATAAAGGCAATGAAATTTATATTCACCAAGGACAAACGGTCCTGATTCCGGCAGATACGGATGTCGTGACGATTTCACCGGTTCCGGGTGCCAAATTTATGGAGACGTATATTGGATAAGACCCATAGGGTTACGCCCTTTAACCTTATGGGTTAGGAGGCGTAATGCATAGGGTTATGGAATAGATAGAATGCCGCAGGTTTTTCCGGATTATCCGGAGACCTGCGGCATTTGTTTTTATTCGATTGTCAACTCTAATCTCTCTAAGGCTTTTTCGTCTGATGAACCGCCGTAAAGTATCTGATATTTTCCGGGACGGACTTCCATCGTTTGTGTATTGTCGTTAAAAGAGTGGAATGCTTCGGGTGTCAGCTCGATGTTGACTTCCTGGCTGTCGCCAGCTTTTACGTGTACACGCAAGAAAGCCTTCAGCGCTTTGATCGGCCCTTCCGGATCGTTCGGATTTTTGATGTAGATTTGTGCGACTTCGTCACCATCCATTTTGCCGGTGTTGGCAATGTCGAACGTCAGTGTGACAGATTGGTCTTTGGTAATCTTGCCAGAAGACAGCTTCGCATTCCGATAGGCAAAGTTCGTGTAGCTCAAGCCGTATCCGAACGGATAAAGTGGTGTTTCGGTCATATAACGGTAGGTACGGCCTTTCATGCTGTAATCTTCAAAGTCCGGCAACTGGTCGATCGATTTATAGAATGTGACTGGCAAGCGACCTGACGGATTGTAGTCGCCAAACAGGATGTCGGCAACCGCTGTCCCGGCTTCTTGTCCGCCATACCAGGCATTCAGAATGGCGTCGATGTTGGCATCTTCCCAGTTTAAAGCCAGGGCACTACCCGTACAAAGCACGTAGACAACCGGTTTACCCGTTGCTTTCAGTGCTTTTACCATTTCTTGTTGTACTTTCGGTATCTCGATATTGGTGCGGTCTCCTTTCTTGAAACCTTCCACGTTGACCGGCATTTCTTCACCTTCCAAGCGAGGCGAAATACCTCCGACATAGACAATCACATCTGCATCTTTGACTTTAGCGGCAGTGGCG
>ENA-OOXT01001034-OOXT01001034.1-human-gut-metagenome-genome-assembly--contig:-NODE-1034-length-19338-cov-8.967899_pt1 | contig 19338 bp, 16 predicted proteins | sample MGYA00241590_ERZ501349 | MGnify/ENA primary metagenome ERZ501349 (study PRJEB25962, sample SAMEA2042838) | human gut metagenome | biome: human gut; feature: human-associated habitat; material: faeces...
TTATTGTCCAAGGTGTTTTATAGTCGTTTGCGTTATTCAATTTACAAGATACAGCTGTTCGTCTTGCGTTCACATTCGTCCCGCAACGAACTTTTATATGTTAGCACAACTTTCTCCCTTTGTCAAGAACTTTTCCAAATTCTTACAAAGTTTTTTGTGCGCCGCCCTCATGGACAGCTTGCTTATAATACCATCCAAAGTTCGCTTTGTCAAGGGTTTTTTACATTTTTGGCCGTCTTTTTTATTGTTTTCTACTCAGAGACGACCGTCTCTGGAGGAAAGATTGTTGCTGATCTCCGTCAGGGCGTCCCCTGCGTCAATGCTGGTTTCGTCCTGCATTGCCAGATCTCCCAGACTGACCATGCCGCAAAGCCTGCCGTTCTCCATGACGGGCAGCCTTCTGATCTGCTCTCTGCCCATCAGCCCCGCCGCAAGGGCGACCTCCATGTCCGGCCGGGCGGTGATCACCTTCGCCGTCATCACGTCCCGGACGGGCGTGGACGAGGCCGACCGTCCGGCGGCCAGACACCGGGTGACGATGTCCCGGTCGGTGATCAGGCCGCACAGTCTCCCGTCGCTGCCGCACACGGGCAGCGCCCCAATATTGTAGCGGTCAAGCGTCCGCGCCGCCACCGCCACGGATTCCTCCGGATTGATCCGGATGACCGGATTTGTCATAACATCCCGCAATTTCATTGTCATTCCTCCTTTTGGACGGAGTATTGACATGTTTTCGGCGGTCTATTCCTTATATACAGAAAATACGGGAGAGCCGGCGGCTCTCCCGTACATAATTTTATGGAATTATTCCTTTACCAGCAGCTCCGCGATCTGGATGGCGTTGGTGGCAGCGCCCTTGCGGACCTGATCGCCGCAGCACCACAGGCACAGGCCGTTGTCGTCCGTCAGGTCGGGGCGGATACGGCCGACGAACACAATATCCTGATCGGAGGTGTCCAGCGGCATGGGGTACTGCTTGTTTTTCAGGTCGTCCACCAGCTTGCAGCCGGGAGCCTTGGCGATGACCTCCCGTGCCTGCTCCACGGTGACCGGCACGTCAAAGTGGCAGCTGACGGAAATGGAGTGGCTGCGCACCACAGGAACGCGGACGCAGGTGCAGCTGACCTTCAGTTCAGGCAGGTGCATGATCTTGCAGCCTTCATTCTGCATCTTCATTTCTTCGCTGGTGTAGCCCTCGAACTGCTCGCCGCCGATCTGGGGGATCAGGTTGAAGGCGATCTGGTGGGAAAACACCTTCGGCTCGTAGGTCTTCCCCTCCCGCAGTGCCTCCACCTCATTCATCAGTTCAATGGGGCCGCCCGCGCCAGCGCCGGAAACCGCCTGATACGTGGAAGCGGTCATGGTGCGGATGGGTGCGATGGTGTTCAGGGCGTTCACCGCCGTGACGGTGATGATGGTGGAGCAGTTGGGGTTGGAGATGATGCCCTTGTGGTTCTTCACGTCCTCGGGGTTGACCTCCGGCACGATCAGCGGCACCTCGGGATTCAGGCGGAACGCGGAGGAATTGTCCACGAACACCGCGCCGGAGGCCACGATCGCAGGGGCAAACTTCTTGGCGATGTCATTTTCCGCCGCGCCCAGAACGATGTCCACGCCCTTGAATGCTGTGTCGGCGGCTTCCTGAATGGTCACGTCCTCACCGCGGAACTTCACGGTTTTGCCCGCGCTCCGGGCGGAGGCCAGCGGAACCAGCTTCCCGACGGGGAAATTGCGTTCCTGCAGAACCTTGATCATTTCCTGTCCCACAGCGCCGGTCGCGCCAAGGACGGCTACGGTATAGGTTTTCATATCTTCATTCCTCCCACACATTATTTTACAAAGCTGTTGTACAGAACCCGGATGGCTTCCTTGAAGTCCTTGTTGTCCACGCCGAAGATGATGTTCAATTCGTCAGGGCCCTGGTTGATCATACGGATGTTGATGCCGCTTTCGCCCAGCGCCTTGAAGATCCGGCCGGAAATGCCGGGACGGAAGGCCATCTTCCGGCCGACGGCGGCGACCACGGCAATGTGGTGGTGGACGTCCAGCGTATCCGGCTGGGCTTCCTTTTTGATCTCCGCCATGATGGTGTACAGCTCCTTCTCCACCGCGGCGGTGGGAAGCACGACGGACACGTTGTCAATGCCGTTGGGAACGTAGTCCACGGAAATGTTATGCCGTTCCAGCACCGACAGAACTCTGCGCAGGACGCCGACCTGATTGCTCATGCCCCGCTTGGTCAGGGAGATGATGGAAAAGTCCTTTTTGCCCGTAATGCCGGTGATGAACCGGTCGGGGTCAACGTCGCCGGAGAAGGACTCCTGAATCATGGTGCCGGGGGCCTCCGGGTCGTTGGTGTTGCGGATGTTGACGGGGATGTTCTTTTCCCGCACCGGGAAAATGGAATCCTCGTGAAGCACCTGCGCGCCGGAATAGCTCAGCTCCCGAAGCTCGTCGTAGGTGACTTCCGGGATAGCCTGCGGATCGTCCACGATCCGGGGGTCGGCCATGAGGATGCCGGACACGTCCGTCCAGTTTTCGTACACATCCGCGTCCAGCGCCGCCGCGGCCAGTGCGCCGGTGATGTCGCTGCCGCCCCGGGAGAAGGTGTGGATGGCGCCGTCGGGCATGGCGCCGTAGAAGCCGGGGATTACCGCGCCGTAGCCAAGCAGCACCTGATTGCGCAGCGCCTTGTAGGACACCTCCCGGTTCACGGTGCCGTCCATGTTGAACATTACCCAGTCTGCCGCGTCCACGAACTGGAAGCCGAGGTAGGCCGCCATCAGCTTGGCGGAGAAATACTCGCCCCGGCTGACCAGCTCCTCCTGGGTCACTTCCTTCGCGTCGATGCGCTTTTTCAGAGCCTCCAGCTCCGGCTCCAGCGCCAGGTCAAGCCCCAGCTCATCCCGGATGTCTAAGTAGCGGGAGGCAATCATGTCAAAAATGCTGCTGCAATCCACGCCGTACTGGACGTGGGCATAGCACAGATAGAGAAGGTCGGTCAGCTTGTGGTCGCTGCCGAACCGCTTGCCCGCGGCGGAGACCACCACGACCCGGCGCTCCGGGTCGGCCAGAAGGATATCCCGTACCTTGCGGTACTGGCCGGCATCCGCCATGGAGCTGCCGCCGAATTTGACTACTTTCATTTTCTGTTCCTCTCTGTCACTCTCAGTCATCCGCGAATTGCCGCGGCGAATGCGTTGGGATTCTCTTTCAGCCATGCGTGCATTGCGGCAACGGATACCGGCGCGGTCACCGCCGCGCTGCCCCAATGCTCCTTTATCTCGCCGCTCCAGTTACCGCGAACGTACCATGTCAGCTTCTCGTCGTTCACTGCCGCCGCATGGCCGCCGTAGGGGGCGTAGAAGCCCTTCCCGGCAAGAACGTCCACCAGATCCTGCACCACATTGTATGCGGTGGGGTACCGACCTGCGCCCTGACCGAAGAAGCTCATGCGCTGGGAAGTCTCGCCGACGAAAGTGATTAAATTGTAGTTCATTGGAACGGCGGCTTCCGGCTCGCCATCTTTGACCAGCGTGGGCTGGACGTAGGCGCTGATGACGCCGTTTTCCCGCTTGCCCGTGGCGATCAGCTTGCACACAAGGCCGTGGGCTTTGAAGTTCTCCACGTCTTCGGCCTTGATATTGCGAATGCCCGCCACGGGGACGGTTCCCTTATCCAGACTCACGCCGAAGGCAATGTTGGCGGACAGAATGGCCTTGTGCCATGTGTCGATGCCGTCCACGTCGGTGGATGGGTCGGCTTCGGCGTAGCCCAGCGCCTGCGCCTGTTTCAGCACATCGTCATAATTGAGACCCTGACGGGTCATGTTGTCGAGAATATAGTTGCAGGTGCCGTTCATGATGCCGCCGACCTCCCGGATGCTCTGCACCCGGCGGGCGCGTTCCAGCTCGGAAAGCCAGCCGATGCCGCCGCCCACGGCTGCTGTGCAGCGGAAGCAGACGCCCTTTTCCTGCACCAGCGGCAGCAGCTCGTCATAGAAGGTGCATACCAGCGCCTTGTTGGCAGTTACCACATTTTTCCCCGCCTCAATGGCGGCGCGGACATAGTCGTAAGCAGGGTGCAGCCCGCCCATGACCTCCACCACGGTGTCGATGCTGCCGTCCTCCACAATGTCCCGGATGTCCCGGACGGTCTTCGCGTCGGGAAGCTGCATATCCTCCCGGCGCAGAACCTTGACGACCTGCATATCGTCTCTGCCCCGGGTAAGCTCATACACGCCCCGGCCGACGACACCGAAGCCCAGCAATCCGATCTTCATCAAATCATCCCCCGTTTTGTCTGTATGTGCGGTGATTTTTGGTCAGTGTGTAAAAACGGATGTGTCCATCCCGAAAACACTTGCTTTTTGTCGGAAAACAGTATATCATATACCTGCTCAAATTTCAACCACGCCAAAAAGCCAAGGTTTTCCCGGTATTCCCAAACTTTTTGTGCAATTAGCAAAGAATCGATCACAGGAGGATATTATGCTCTATCATTCCACCCGGAGCGAAGCCCACTTTGTGGACAGCGCCGAGGCCGTGCTGGAGGGTCTTGCCCCCGACGGCGGCCTGTATATGCCCGAGAGCATTCCCGCGTTTGACTGGCAGGCTTGCCTGCGGGGCAGCTCTACGGAAATGTCCGCGAAAATTCTTGCCGCCCTGCTGCCGGATATTCCCGATATGGATACGCTGGTTCGCCGCGCCTATCAGGGGAAATTTGAAACCGAAGATCTGACCCCCACCGTTTCCGTAGGCGGTTATTCCGTGCTGGAGCTGTTCCGGGGGCCTACATCCGCTTTTAAGGACGTGGCGCTTTCCATGCTGCCCCAGCTGCTCACCGCCGCGAAGGCCGTCAAGGGGATGGAAAAGGACATCCTGATCCTCACCGCCACCTCCGGCGACACCGGCAAGGCCGCTCTGGAGGGCTTCCGGGACGTGCCCGGGGTGCGCATCTGCGTATTTTATCCCGACGGCGGCGTCTCTCAGGTGCAGCGTGCCCAGATGGTGACCCAGGAGGGCAGCAACGTGGCGGTCTCGGCCGTCCGGGGCAACTTTGACGACGCCCAGACCGGCGTGAAGAATATTTTCGCCGCCTGTCAGGGCCGGGAGCTGCCCTACGCTCTGTCCAGCGCCAACTCCATCAATATCGGCCGTCTCGCGCCCCAGATCATGTACTACTTCCGCTCCTACCGCGACCTGCTGGACGCCGGGAAGATCAAGCTGGGCGACGAGGTCAACTACTCCGTCCCCACCGGCAACTTCGGCGACATTCTGGCGGGGTATCTCGCCAAGCGGCTGGGTCTGCCCGTTGGGAAGCTGATCTGTGCCTCCAACGCCAACAACGTCCTCACCGACTTCATCCGCACCGGCGTTTACGACAAACGCCGCCCCCTGCTGAAGACCACCTCCCCCTCCATGGACATTCTGGTGTCCTCCAACTTGGAGCGGCTGCTGTACCTGCTGTCCGGGGACACCGCGCTGGTGTCCGGGCTGATGAACAGCCTGAACCGGGAGGGCGTTTACACCGTCCCCGGCGAGCTGCTGGCCACGATCCAGAAGAAATTCTGGGCTGCCTACTGCGACGACGCCAAAGCGCAGGAGATCATGGGCCGGGTCTACCGGGATTGGGGTTATCTGTGCGACCCCCACACCGCTTCCGGCTGGGCGGCAGCGGAGGAATACGTCTCCCAGACCGGCGACAATCGCCCCATGGTGGTGCTGTCCACCGCGTCTCCATACAAGTTCCCCGCGGCGGTTCTCGCTGCCGTGGGCGGCGATACCTCCGGCAGCGAGTTCGACCAGATGGCGCGGCTGTCCGCCATGACGGGTGTGCCCATCCCGAAAAATCTGGCGGGCCTGCAGGGCAAACCCGAACGCCACACCGGCGTCATCAACAAGGAAGACATGCTGGACTACGTCCTGCATCTGTAAGCCGACAGGAGAAGCTGCATGAAACGAGTTACCATCCGCGTTCCCGCCACCACCGCGAACCTCGGCCCCGGGTTTGACGCCTTCGGCTGTGCCCTGAGCCTGTACACTGACGTTACCTTTGAAGAAACCGACTCCGGTCTGGAGATCACCGGCTGCGACGAAGCCTACACGGGGCCTGACAATCTGGCCTACACCGCCTACTGCGCCGTGCTGGGCACCTTAAGCGAGGAAGTCCGGGGCGTGAAGATCCACATCGACGCCCACATCCCCATCTGCCGGGGACTCGGTTCCTCCGCCGCGCTGCTGGTGGCCGGCGCCATGGGCGCCAACGTCCTGCGGGGCAATAAGCTCTCCACACAGGGCCTGCTCAACATCACAAACGCCATGGAAGGGCATCCGGACAATCTGGCGCCCGCTTTCCTCGGCGGTCTCACCGCGTCCATGGTGGACGGCGGTCTGCCGGTGAGCGTCAGCTTTCCCCTCCACGCCGGGTGGGAATTTCTGGTTCTCATTCCGGATTTCACCCTGTCCACTCCCCTCGCCCGTTCCGTTCTGCCGGAGCAGGTCAACCGCCGGGACGCCATTTACAACATCTCCCACGGCGCGCTGGTGCTCAAGGCGCTGGAGCTTGGGGACGAGAAGCTGCTGCGCACCGCCATGCAGGACAGGCTTCACCAGAACTACCGGAAAAAGCTGATTCCGGACTACGAAAAAATCGAGGCGCTGGTGCGCACCGTCGGCGCGGCCTTCTGCCTTTCCGGCGCAGGCCCCACTCTTTTGTGCATCACCCGCAACCCCGGGCTGGAAGAGAAGCTCGCCAAAAAGCTGGACAGCATCACGGAGCATCACTGGCAGATGCTGCCCCTGCACGTAGAATTTGAGGGCGCACACGTCCTCAAGGCCGAATAAGGCAAAAACTTCGTATGACTTACACATCATACGAAGTTTTTCTTTTTAAACGCCCAGCAGGAGCTTCGCAAACAGGAAATACACCAGCAAGCTCAGGGCATCCACGATAGTCGTGATAAAGGGGCTTGCCATCACCGCCGGGTCAAAGCCCAAACGCTTGGCAAACAGAGGCAGCGTGCAGCCGACGAACTTGGCAAGGATGACCGTCACACAAAGCGTCAGGCACACCACGCCGTTGACCAGCAGGCTGATGCTTTCGTTGCCCATCAGCAGCCGATCGACCAGCAGAATTTTCAGGAAGCAGGCAGCTGCCAGCGCCGCGCCGCAGAGCACTGCCGTGCGGGCTTCCTTCCACATCACCCGGAACAGGTCGGTAAAATGCAGCTCGTCCAGACTCAGGGCACGGATGACGGTCACGGAGGACTGAGAACCACAGTTACCGCCGGTATCCATCAGCATGGGGATAAAGGCGGTCAGCACCGGGAGTAAGCTCAGGGCATCCTCAAAAGAGGTAATGATCATCCCCGTAAAGGTAGCGGAGACCATCAAAAGCATCAGCCACGGGATCCGGTGCTTGAACAGGTCGAAGGGTGTACTCTTGAGGTAGGTCTTTTCCGAAGGGGTCATAGCGGCCATGATCTCCATGTCCTCAGTAGCCGCGTCCTGCATGACGTCCATGGCGTCGTCGAAGGTGACGATACCCACCATCCGGTTTTCCCCGTCCACCACGGGCAGGGCAATGAAGTTATATTTGGAAAGGGTCGCCGCCACTTCCTCCTGATCGGTCTGAGTAGTGACCGAGATCAGGTTCGTTTCCATGATGTCTTCGATCTTGGTCTCGTCGTCTGCGGCCAGCAGAAGATCCTTTACCGTCACAAGACCGATGAGCGTCCTGTCCTTTTCCGTAACGTAGCAGGTGTAAATGGTCTCCTTATCCACGCCCTGACGTCGGATGCGGAGAATGGCCTCCTCCACGGTCATGTGGGGGCGCAGGGAGACGTATTCCGTGGTCATGATGGAACCGGCAGAATCTTCGGGGTAACGCAAAATCTGATTGATAGAGCTGCGCATTTCCGGGTCGGCGTGCTTTAAGATACGCTGCACCACGTTCGCGGGCATTTCCTCAACGATGTCTGCCGCGTCGTCCACGTACAGCTCGTCCAGAACCTCCTTCAGCTCGTTGTCGGAGAAGCCACGGATGAGAAGCTCTTTGGCCTCCGGCTCCATTTCCACAAACGTCTCCGCCGCCTGTTCCTTGGGAAGCAAACGGAACATAAGGGGGATCTGTTTTTCGTCCAGCCCGTCAAAAAGTCCGGCGACATCCATCGGATTCATGGTCGCGAGGATATCCCGGAGAGTTGCATATTTTTTCTCCTCCAGCAGCTTCAGGAGGGCTTTTTCCACAATTTCAAAACGCTCTGCCATTCGTAATTCCTCCTATTCATTTATTTGTGAGATGAATAGGCAATTTACGCAGACAAAATAACTACAGACTCACCCGGACGGCAAGCCGCACTCTACTTCGTCCAGGTATATTGCCGTTGCCGCCAGCGTCCAAGAGAATCCCTCCTTTGAAGTCACAGTTTCTCTTATTTTACCCATCTTTGACGGAAATGTCAACCTTGACGGAAAGAAGTTGGGATAGTAAAATGAAAATATATCGCTTTTACTATCCGCCGGCCGCACCGGCGGAAAAAAGGAGGAATTCCCATGCTCCGGATTGCCGCCGAGGAAGACGTAAGCGCCATGCTTGCCATTTACCGGCCTTACGTTCTGACCTCTACCGCCACATTTGAATATGACCCACCCAGCGAAGAAGAATTCTTACGCCGCTACCACGCCATCACCACCCAGTTCCCATGGCTTCTCTGGGAGGAAGGCGGGCAGATTCTCGGCTATGCCTATGCAAGTCTGCCCTTTACCCGGGCGGCATATGCCTGGTGCGCCGAACCCACCATTTATCTCAAATCTCAGGCACGGGGAAAGGGCATCGGAAAAGCGCTGTACGACGCGCTGGAAGCGATCCTCGACGCGCAGGGGTATTACCTTCTTTACTCCCTCGTCTGCGGGGAAAACGAGAACTCCATGCGCTTCCACGAAAAGCGCGGCTACCGCACCGTCGCTCATTTCCCGGCCTGCGGCTTCAAGTTTGGCAGGTGGCTTGACCTCAACTGGATGGAAAAGCGGCTGAAGGGCATCGATCCCCCGGGCGGCGTCCCCGTCCCATGGCAGGCCGTTATGCAAAACGCAGAATTCATTCATCAATATTTAGATAATTTTTCCCTTTCCTAATCAGGGAAAATATGATATTTTATCAGAGTGGATAGATGTCCCCAAACATCTGCGCAAAACCGAGAGAGGCACTAACGAATCTCCGGGTCAACGGGAGATTCTCAAAAATCTACATAAGGAGCTGTGACCATGTATTTTCAGAAAAAGCGCGTAATTGCGATGCTGCTTGCCGGCGGCCAGGGCAGCCGGCTCAAGGTTCTGACGGAGAAAACCGCCAAGCCTGCCGTTCCCTTCGGCGGCAAATACCGTATCATCGATTTTCCTTTGAGCAACTGTGTCAACTCCGGCATCGACACCGTTGGTATTCTGACCCAGTATCAGCCCCTGGAGCTGAATGAGTATATCGGAAACGGACAGCCCTGGAACCTGAACAAGACCCATTCCTGCGCGCAGGTTCTGCCCCCCTATGAGCGTCACGACAAGAAATCCGGCTGGTACAAGGGTACCGCCAACGCCATTTATCAGAACATCGACTTCGTGGACCGCTTCAACCCCGACTACGTGGTCATTCTCTCCGGCGACCACATCTACAAGATGGACTACGCCGCCATGGTGGCCTACCACGAAAAGCATAAGGCTTCCTGCACCATCGCCGTGCGCAGCGTCCCTCTGGCGGAGGCTTCCCGCTTCGGTATCCTGAACACCAACCCCGACAACACCATTTACGAATTCGAGGAAAAGCCCGCCAAGCCCAAGTCCACCAACGCTTCCATGGGCATTTACTGCTTCAACTGGCAGGTACTGCGGGACGCCCTGATCGCTGACGAGGAAAACCCCAGCTCCGCCAACGATTTCGGCAAGAACATCATTCCAAGCCTGCTGGCCGACGGTCACAAGATGATGGCCTACCCCTTCGACGGCTACTGGAAGGACGTGGGAACCATAGACTCCCTGTGGGAAGCCAACATGGATCTGCTGGGCAAGGAACCTGCCTTCCAGCTCCGGGGCGACAAGCGCTCCACCATCTACGCCCGCAACTCCGCCATGCCGTCCTCCTACATTGACGAGCAGGCCGAGATCGTCAACGCCTTCGTGGCCGAAGGCTCCGAGGTCTACGGCACCGTCCACCACAGCATCATCTCCATCGGCTGCACCGTCGGTGAGGGCGCGCTGGTAGAGGACAGCGTCGTCATGCCCGGCGTGGTCATCGAGTCCGGCGCCATCGTCCGCCACGCCATTCTGGGCGAGGACTCCAAGGTCTGCAAGAACGCCATCGTGGGCGGCGCTTACGCCGACGGGGAAAAGAAGAAGATCAGCGTCACGTCCAAGGGCGCTGTCGTCGAAGCCAACACCGTGCTGAAGCCCGGTGACATGCTGTAACAGGAGGAAAAATGCAATGAACGTAACCGGTATTGTATTTACCAACGACGCAAGCCTTGGTGAGCTGACCACCAAGCGCACCATGGCCTCCCTGCCCTTCGGCGGCCGCTACCGTCAGGTAGACTGGGCGCTGTCCAATCTGGCCTGCGCCGGTGTCCGCCACATCGGCATCATCTCCCGTCACAACTACCAGTCCCTGATGAACCACATCGGCGACGGTGAGGAGTGGGGGCTGGAGCTGGAGGAGGGCGGTCTGGAATTCCTGACCCCCTACGCCCAGTCCGAAGTCCACCGCTACCGGGGCAAGCTGGAGTCTCTCGCCAGCGCCATGGACTTCCTCGCCTACGGCTCTGATGACGAGCTGGTCATCATGACCGACTCCGCCATTCTCTCCAACATCGACCTGACCAAGGTCATCGCCGCCCACGTAAAGAGCGGCCGGAACATCACCGTAGTCACCAAGGCCGGTATCTGCAACGGGGAAAAGATGATTGATCTGGCCATGAAGCTGGACGGGAAAGGCAACGTGACCGACATGCTGGTGGACTTTGCCGCCCCCGCCGATTATGTCGCTTCCATGGACATCTTCGTGGTGGGCAAGAAGTGGCTCATCCAGCAGACCAAGGAAATGATCGCCCGGGACAAGTTCCACATGGATCGTGACCTCGTTCTGGGCGGCTGGCAGCGGGGCAAGGTCTCCGTCAATGTCTACCAGTTCGACGGTGCCGCCCTGTACAACGAGTCCGTGGAGGAATATTTCAAAAACTCCATGGCGCTCATCGACCGGGACATCCGCCACGACATGTTTGGCGGCAATCATCCCATCTACACCAAGGTTCGTGACCGTGTCCCCACCTACTACGGCGAGGAATGCCAGATCGCCAAATGTCTGGCGGCCGACGGCTGTATGCTGGAGGGCAACGTCAAGGAAAGCATTCTGTTCCGGCAGGTCACCATCGCCCCGGGCGCGGACGTGGAAAACTGCGTCATCATGAACGACTCCGTGGTGGGCGAGGGCGCGGAACTGAAATACGTCATTCTGGACAAGGACGTCACCGTCACCCCAGGGGCAAAGCTCATTGGGACAAAGAAGAGTCCTGTCATCGTCAAGAGGGGGGAAACCGTATGAAAATTGCCATCTGCGCCTCTGAGGGCGCACCCTATGCCAAGTCCGGCGGACTGGGCGACGTAATGGAGGCTCTGCCCTCCGCCCTGGCCCGCATTGCGGGCAACGAGGTCGTTCTGTTTCTGCCCTACTACCACAAAATCAAAACCAACGCCGCCTATATGGTGGAGCGGGTAGCCGAGATCCGGGTGCAGCTGGGCTGGCGGCAGCAATACTGCGGCATCATGAAGCTGACCAACCGAAATGACGGCGTGCAGGTCTATTTCCTGGACAATGATTATTACTTCGGTGCCCGAACCGGCGCGATTTACGGGGACATGGACGACGGCGAGCGCTTCGCCTTCTTCTCCCGGGGCTGTCTGGACGCCATGATCGCCCTGAACTTCATCCCCGAAATCATCCAGTGCAACGACTGGCAGACCGCCTGCATTCCCATTTATCTCAAGGCCATGTACCACGGCACCTTCTATAAGACCCGCTGCATGTACACCATCCACAACATCGAATATCAGGGCTGGGCAAACGCCGGGTTCTTTGACGATGTGCTGGGGCTTCCCTGGGAGTACCGCTCCACCCTGGACATGAGCAACTCCGTCAACGTGATGAAGGGCGCCATCGAGACTGCTGACCTTGTGACCACCGTGTCCGAGACCTATGCCCGGGAGCTGATGTATCCCTACTATGCCCACGGTCTGGACAGCGTCCTTGCGGGCAACGCATGGAAGCTCACCGGCATCACCAACGGCATCGACGTGAACACCTTCAACCCGGAGACCGACCCCGCCCTTCCCGCTCACTACAATGCCGAGACCTTTGTAGAGGGCAAGGCCGCCGTGAAGGCCGCCCTGCAAAAAGAAGTGGGTCTGCCCGTCAAGCCTGACGTGCCGCTGATGGTCATGGTCACCCGGCTGGCCAGTCACAAGGGTCTTGACCTGCTGTGCTACATTGCCCGGCGGCTCATGTGGGAGGAAGACGCCCAGCTGCTGATCCTTGGCACCGGCGAAGCTCAATACGAGAGCTTCTTCAGAGATCTGTCGAATCAGTTCCCCGATCAGGTTTCCGCCCAGATCACCTTCAATCTGGGGCTTGCCGCCCGGATTTACGCTGGCGGCGACATTTACCTGATGCCCTCCAAGTCCGAGCCATGCGGCCTGAGTCAGATGAACGCCATGCGCTACGGCACCGTACCCGTGGTTCACGCCACCGGCGGCCTGAAGGACACCGTTCCTCCTGCCGACGAGAACGGCGAGGGCGGTCTGGGCTTCACCTTCCAGAGCTACAACGCCGACGACTTCTTCGCTTCGCTGAAGCGCTGCCTCGGCCTGTACAATCACAACCGGGAAGCCTTCCGCGCCCTGCAGAAGCGGGACATGGAAAAAGATTTCAGCTGGGACGTCCCCGCCGGACGGTACATGGAGCAGTTCCGGAATATGCTGAGCTGGTAAAATACTCCAAAATGCAGCAAATGCACCGTATGGCCGCAGCCATACGGTGCATTTTTCGTGTTTTCTCCAAACAGCGTTTTATTCCTGCCGCCATGTCATTTCATAATCCTTTTCGCCGGTTGCTTCATCCATTCCTTCCCGCAGAATTTTGAAGCCCTCCCTTTGGTAAAAACGAATCGCCCGCATGTTCTTCTGGTACACATTCAGGCGCAATTCCGTCTTTTTCGTCTTTACAAAGTCCAGCAGGCGCTTCCCTATGCCCCGCGACTGCATTTCACCGGAAACAAAAATGCCTTCGATATATTCCCCGTTCAGCCCTATAAAGCCCCATATTTCCCGGTCATTTTCGTAAACATAGACTTCTGCCCGGGGCAGCATTTCTTTTACCGGGTCAAAATTGCTTTTCCAATACTGTGGGGAAATAAAGCAGTGCGCCCTCAGATTGGCGTCCAGCCATATACCGGCTACCCTGTCCATATCTGCATTTTGCAATTTTCTTATCATCATTCATTCTCCTATCTTCCCGTCCAGTACAGTATACCAGAAAAACCGGGAAAGTCCATCCTTCATCCAAAAAGGCATGGGTTTCTCAAGCGCTTTCCCAAAATATCTTTCTCCCACGCTTCCCTTTTCCGGAAAAATGGTTTATAATGGACAGAACGAGTTTATCATGAGGAGACCGCCATGAGAATCCTTTACGACAGCAAGCAGCCCCAGTTCAAGACCCCCTTCGGCACCCTGACGCCGGGGCAGGTCTGCACCCTGCATATCCATATTCCCACCTCCGTCCTGACGACGAAGGTCACCTGCGTCTTTAATCATGAGGACGGCTCATGGGCGCAGAACGCCGTTCTGGCATTCCAGATGAAAAAGGGCGCGTATGACGTTTTTGAGGGGCAGTTTTCCATCCCCTGCCCCGGCCTGTTTTTCTACTATTTCGTCATCGATACACAGGGCGGCAGCTTCCGCCTGTTCAAGCAGGGGGACGACACCAACATGGAAGCCGGGGATCTCTGGCAGCTGAGCTGCATCCCCGCCGACTTCACCACCCCGGACTGGGCGAAGGGCGCAACCATCTATCAGGTTTTCCCCGACCGTTTTTACGCCAGCGGAAGGGCCGATGTGACCGGGAAGCTGAAACCCTACACCATCCACAAAAACTGGTACGACGAAGTGGACTGGAAGCCCACCCCCGATGGGCAGGTGCTGAACAACGACTTTTTCGGCGGCAATTTCCGGGGCATCACTGAGAAAATGGACTATATTGCCGGTCTCGGCGTTACCATTCTCTACCTGAACCCCATTTCCAAGAGCTTTTCCAGCCACCGCTACGACACCGGCGACTACAAGACCCCCGACCCCCTTCTCGGCACCGAGGCGGATTTTGCCGCCCTCTGCGATGCGGCCCACGCTCGGGGCATCCGGGTCATTCTGGACGGCGTGTATTCCCACACCGGCTCCAACAGCCTGTATTTCAACCGAGAGGGCGCGTTCCCATCTGTGGGCGCGTACAATTCCAAGGAATCCCCCTACTACAGCTGGTACACCTTCTACAACTGGCCGAACGTCTATCATTCCTGGTGGGACTTTGACACTCTGCCCACGGTGAACAAAATGGACCCCGCTTTCGTCCGCTACATCATCACGGACGAAGATAGCGTCCTCGCCCATTGGCTGCGGCTGGGGGCGGATGGCTACCGGCTGGATGTGGCGGACGAGTTGCCTGACGAATTCATCAAGCTTCTCCGCAACCGCATCAAGGAACTGAATCCCGACGCCCTGCTTCTGGGCGAGGTGTGGGAGGACGCGTCCAACAAATGCGCCTACGGCAAGCGCCGCACTTACTTTACCGGCGGCGAACTGGACAGCGTGATGAATTACCCCTTCCGCACGGCCATTGTGAACTTCGTCAAGAATCTGGACGGCGGCCGGGGCTTTAAGGAAACCGTGATGTCCATTATGGAAAACTACCCGCCCCAAGTGGCGGCCTGCAACATGAATCTGCTGGGCACCCACGACACCCCCCGCATTCTCACCGCGCTGGTGGACGATTTTGACGGTTCCCGGGAAGAAAAGGCCAAGCGCCATCTGTCCCGGAACCTGCTGCCGGTGGCCGTGGAGCGGCTGCAGATGGCCTCCTTCCTGCAATACACCCTGCCGGGCAGCCCCAGCCTGTACTACGCCGACGAAGCCGGGATGGAGGGCTACCGCGACCCCTTCAACCGCCGCACCTACCCATGGGGGCGGGAGGACCCGGAGCTTCTGGCCCATTTCCGCCGTCTGGGGCAGCTGCGGAAAGCCTATGACGCGCTGCGTCTGGGGGACATTCAGTTCTTTCAGGCGGAAGATCGCCGGATTGGCTTCACCCGGCGCTATGGCGGCAGCGTGCTGAAAATCTACTGCAACCGCTGCGGCGACCCCTGGGACATCCCCGCCGGGAAAATTCTCATGGGTCACAACCTGCAAACCGTAGCCCCGGACTGGCTGACGCTGGCGCCCAAGGGCTTCTGCATCGTGGAGGGATAACGTGGAGACAGAGAAATTTGTATCCGGCTACTGCCGTCAGCTGGACGGCAGCCGCATGGTGGAAGTCGTTCTGGAGGACGGTGCAGTCACCGAGACGGACTGCTGCTACGGCAGCTGCGTCTACCAGAGCAACTGCACCATCGCTAAGGAAATCGACCAGCTTCAAGAGCAGTGAAAACATAAAATGGCAGGTCTCCCGCCGGAGACCTGCCATCATTTTTTGATATTTTATTCTGTCGCTGCACTGGCCTTCGTCGGTTTGAAGGAATACCCCTGCTTCTTCATGCAGTGGAAATAAGCGGGGAACAGAAACAGATCAGCCATCACCCATGCCGCGGGGCTGGCGAAGCACGCCGCCGTATACCCCAGCACCGGCACCAGACAAAGCCCGAAGGCACCTCTGGCAACCATCTCGAACACTCCGGCGAACACCGCAAACTCCGAGTAGCCCAACCCCTGAATGGTGAAGCGGAGCAGATTGACGAACAGCAGCGGAATGGCAAACGCCGCATTAATGATCAGGAACTGCTGTCCCATCGGCACCACCATGTCGACGCTCGCCCCGTCCGCCGTATCCAGGAACAGTGTGGTCATGGCACTGCCGCCAAACCAGGTGATCACAAAAATCGCAGCGGAGATGATAATGCCCAGTACCGTGCAGTCCTTGACCCCCTGGTGAATCCGATCCAGCTTCCCCGCGCCCAGATTCTGTCCGGCGAAGGTAGCGGCGGTGGTTCCCATGGCGTCAAAGGGGCAGACAAGGAGCATGCTCACCCGGCTGCCCGCCGCAATGGCCGCCATGGCGGTCGCGCCCAGACCGTTGACCGCCGTTTGCAGCAGAATGCTGCCGACGGCGGTGATGGAATACTGCAAGCCCATGGGCAAGCCCATATTCAGCAGCTTCCGGACATAGATTTTCCGCAGCCGCAGATCGTCCTGCTTCAGATGGAGAATCGGAAACTTCTTCACGATGAAATACAGGCACAGCACGCCGGAGATCAGCTGACTCAGCAGCGTCGCCCAGCCTGCGCCCGCGACGCCCATATTCAGCGTCAGAATAAACACGATGTCCAGCGCCACGTTCAGCAGGCTGCACATAATCAGGAACACCAGCGGCGTTTTGGAATCTCCCAGCGACCGGAGAATACCCGACAGGAGATTGTACAGCATGGTCGCGGGGATGCCCAGAAAAATCACGAAAATATAGTCGTAAGCATAGGAAAACGTATCCGCAGGGGTGTCCATCCAAAGGAGAATCTGGCGGCACAGCAGCGTCGTGACCAGCGTCACCGCCGCGGCGATGACGCAACTGAGCCAGATCATATTGCCGACGAACCGGCGCAGCCCGTCAAAATCCCGCTGTCCGAATTTCTGCGCCACGGGAATGGCAAACCCGGCGCACACGCCGTTGCACAGTCCCAGCACCAGAAACGTAATAGAACCGGTAGAGCCGACCCCCGCCAGCGCGTCCACACCCAGAAATTTACCCACTACGATGGTATCCACCATACTGTAAACCTGCTGAAACAACAGTCCGAAAACCAGCGGCAGCATAAAGGAAAGTATCAGCTTCATCGGCGACCCGGTGGTCAGGTCCTTCGTATGCATATCTGCCAAGTATGTCACCTCATTTTTTGCTTTTTGCACAGTATTCTATATCGATTTTTGTGCAAAGTCAATATGAATTTTCCACGGGAATTTCCTGAAAAATCGACGTTTTCTCCGGCTGGTTTTTGTTGGAAGTTCCGATTTCCCAAATCACGAAAACCGCCCCGGCTACACGATGGGAAGCCGGGGCGGATGCAGTATGAAATGATTTTCCGTTACCGGTGATCGCCCAGGAAAAATACTGCCATGGTGCCGGGGCCGGAGTGGGAGCCGATGACAGCGCCGGTGTAGTTGATCAGCACTTCCTTGACGCCGTACTTCGTCTTCAGAATGTTCTCCACATATTTTGCATCCTCGATGCAGTCGCCGTGGCAGATGAATACCGTGCTGTTGTCGTAATTGCCGCCCAGCTCGCCCAGCTTATTTGCAATGGCCTCCAGAGATGCCTTGCGGCCGCGCACCTTGAACATGTTGATCAGATGTCCCTCATTGTCCACGTGAAGCACAGGCTTTACCTTCAGCATGGTGCCCACAAGGGCGGTGGCAGCGCTGATACGACCGCCGCGTTTCAGATACATCAGGTCGTCCACGGTGAACCAGTGGCACAGATGGAGCTTCGTGTCCTCCACCCATTTGTGCAGCTCGTCCAGCGTCATGCCCTCATCCCGCTTTTTGCAAGCGTACCACACCAGCAGTCCCTCACCACGGGACGCGCAGAGAGTGTCAACTACATATATCGTCCGCTCCGGATACTTTTCCCGCAGCTCCTCCGCCGCGATGACGGCAGACTGGTAGGTAGTGGACAGGCCGGAAGAAAAGGCCATCACCAATACATCCCTTCCCTCTGCCAGATGAGGCTCCATGGCGTTCAGCCAGCGGTCCGGGTTGACTGCGGCGGTCTGAGCACTCTCTCCGGCGCGCAGAGCCGCGTAAACTTCCTTAATGCTGTCGTCGCTTTTATCCTCGCGCACCTGCCCCCGGAATTCCATGCTCAGAGGAACGACGGTCAGATTCAGCTGCTCATACGTTTCCGGCCGCAGGTCGCAGCAGGAATCGGTCACAATATTGTAGTTAGGCATGAGGTTCACACTCCTGAAAATAATAGGGGAAACGGTATCATCCGAATCTTGTTCTGATTGTATCATATTTTTCCGGTCAAAAGCCACGCCCCCCAGGAAGAAAACAGCCGTATCTTTCCTCCCCGCAGTAGAATGTCCTACTCTACCGGCAGTAGAAACGGGCCGGAGGGCACTTTTGAGCTGGAAATGGGGGCTGTATTCCGCGAAATCGGTCTGTTTTATTATATTCGCAAACGTGCCCGTCCATTTGGAAAAGTGGACTCCATCCCGCCGCGGGTGCCGCTGTCCGCACAGCCCAGCCGTGCCTCAGGCAGTGGCCCAGACCGCATCTATAGAGCTTGCGGCAGACCTCCGCAGAGGTCCGCCGCGCAATTGTTGGGGGGTTACGCCTGAACAACAGGCTTCGGCTCGCCGAGGTTCTCCACGTTGGAGTCCCTGATCAGCTTCTTGGGGCAGACCGTGGCGCACAGGCCGCAGTTGTCGCACTTGGAGTAATCGATGCGGGCAAGATTCTTTTCCACGGTAATGGCGTCCTTGGGGCAGACCTTCTTGCACAGGCCGCAGCCGATGCAGCCCACGGTGCAGCCGCGGGTGGTGACAGCGCCCTTGGCCAGAGACGCACAGGCGATGACCACGTTCCGGTCAGGCTCCACGGGGACGATCAGATGACGGGGGCATACGCTGGCGCAGGCCATGCAGCCGACGCACAGGTCTTCGTCCACATGGGCAACGCCGTTGACGACCTTCATCGCGCCGTATTTACACGCCTTGACGCAGGTGCCGTAGCCCAGACAGCCGAACTTGCAGGACACAGGGCCGTTGCCGCCGATCTTGGAGGCGGCCAGACAGTCCTTCAGGCCCTCGTAGTTGCCCTTGATCTTCGCGCCCTTGGTCAGATTGCCGTCCGCGTCATAGATCTTCTCGCCGGAGCAGCGCACCAGCGCGACCTTACGGGTGACGGCTTCCGCCTTGACGCCCATGATGGCCGCCATGGCCTGCGCAGCTTCGTTGCCGCCGGAGGCGCACTTTCCGATGGGCGCTTCGCCCTTGAGGACGGCTTCGGCGTAAGCACCGCAGCCGGCATAGCCGCAGCCGCC
>ENA-OOXT01001055-OOXT01001055.1-human-gut-metagenome-genome-assembly--contig:-NODE-1055-length-19029-cov-3.317698_pt1 | contig 19029 bp, 18 predicted proteins | sample MGYA00241590_ERZ501349 | MGnify/ENA primary metagenome ERZ501349 (study PRJEB25962, sample SAMEA2042838) | human gut metagenome | biome: human gut; feature: human-associated habitat; material: faeces...
ACTATGGCAAGTCTGTCAAGACCCGTCTGCTCAATCTGATGAACGAGACAGGCTATAAATATTTGTATCTTCTTGCAAGATACTTCAACGAGCGACTGCTGTACAGGCTATCTGTAAGTCAGTACAAGGACAACTTTCTGCTTAAAGGCGGTTCTTTGCTTTATGCGATGGATGGCCTTAACGCTCGTCCGACCATAGATGTGGACTTCATGGCAGAAAGAATAAGCCGTGACAGAGAGTTCTTAACAAAGGTGTTCCAGGAAATTTTGGGCATAGTCTGTGATGAGGATGGCGTTACGTTTGATACGGAAAACATAACGATGGAGCCTATCACTGTGGAAAAGAAATATCCTGGTACAAGGTTCTTCTTCACGGCACACATGGACAGCATTGTCCATAAAATGTCCGTGGACATAGGCTTTGGAGATGTCGTGACACCTTACCCTGCATCCATTGATTTTCCTTTGTTGTTGCCGAACATTCCGTCAGTCAATCTCCAAGCCTATTCGTTGGAGACAGTTATTGCCGAGAAATTCCACACTATGTTGGATCGTGACGAGTACAATAGTCGAATGAAAGATTTCTTCGATTGCTACCAGTTGTTGACAAAACGAGAATTGCACGATGAAACACTATATGACGCTATCAAGGCAACATTTGATAATCGTGAACTTGAATACAATCCGAAACTGAAACTTTTCACAGCCGAGTTTGTTAATGATGCCAATCGGCAGATGCAATGGAAACTGTTTCTTCGGAAGATTCAATGGAAAGAAGAACTCAGCTTTAATGTGGTAATGCAAGTTATCACAGACAGGCTAAAGCCTATGGCTGAAAAATATTGGAAAAATAATTTGTAGCAATACATAATGTCAAGTAAATATGACAAAAAGAAAATGTTTTAGTCAAGCTATTGTAGAAAGTATATCCAAGATTATCGGGGAAACCGTTGATGGATACACTGGTTCTGAAATAGAACTGTTTTTGGCACAATGTTCTATACCAGACATCTCTCCTGGAATAACCAAGTGGAAACGACTATATAGTGCATTAGCTAATATTCAAAACATCCAACAATGCTCTAACTCTATATTACGTTTTATAGGAGCAATATTGGCTCCTGCAAGAAACATTGACAAAATTAATTATAAAGAGATTGTGCAAAAAGTAAATGTCCAATTAGCATTAGTTGGATATATTTTTAATGAAAGCGGAAAATTCAGTGAGTTAAAATCACCTGCGAATAGTGTCTCGGAAGCTCAAAAAAGAGTAAATAAACTGAAGCACGATTTGGAAGAAAGAGGAGTTCACAAATTGATTTTTCAATGTTGCAAAGCAGAACTGATGACCAATAATTATTTTCATGCAGTTTTCGAATCGTCTAAAGCTCTCATAAAAAGAATTCAAGACATTAGTGGTGTTCTGTATGATGGTCAGAATCTTATTGAGCATGTCTTCAGAAAAGACAATCCAATATTGATTATCAACAATTACCAAACACGATCTGAAAAAGACGAACATAATGGGTTCAAGTCCATTCTTATAGGAATATGCAATATGTTCCGTAATCCTGAAGCTCATGAATTGAAAACAGAATGGATTATTGAAGAACAAGATGCTTTGGATATTTTGTCTATGATTTCTTATTGTCACAGAAGATTAGATAAAGCTCAAAAGATAAATATTTGACATCGAACCACTAACAACGCCAAGCTCTCCCATTCGGAGGGCTTTTTTTATGCCCTTTTCCCAAACATGCGAAAACTAACAGAAGAAGCTGATTAAAGTATGATTGAGAGTATGATGTATAATTATAATTTGAATATATCTTAAACTTTGATGGCCATACTTTACAAAATTCTTTTATGTCGGATTTTACTCTTTACTTTGCACTCGCAATTGGCACGTTTGCCACTGCATAGAGTATAAATCATCAATAAAACAAAGTATTATATGAGTCCATTTTTGATATTCGCTATCAGTCTTACCATTGCATACGCCATCTACTATGCGGTGATGATAACCAGAGACCTGTATGGTAAGAAGGAAGAAGCCAAGAGCAACGAGGAAGTGTTTGACATCAGCAACATAACGGAAGAGGAATCCGCAGTAGCCGTCAATGAAAGCGATGGTGGCTTTAGCGTTGCCGACAAGCAATACGACACAAGTTTCCAAGACGGCACATCATACGATGAGGGCTATGGTATGGGAACAGAGAACAACGGAATGAGAGGTTATTCTCCAGAAACGGATTCTTCCGGCAGAGAAGATGATGTTGATGAAGACGAAGGAAATGATGTCAACCAACAGAAGCCGAAGAACGCAGCCGAGTCGTTGCAGGAAAAGATGGATGGGCAGATGGAGTCCACTTCTCCCATATGGATAGACGGACTATGGCAGGACGACTTCACGGAGAGCCTATTGAAACAAGGCGAGACAAAGCCAGGACAACCAAACATCAAAACAATACCAGTCAAGGATGAAATTTAGCCATATCATAAAGAATGTAGTAAGTTCCTTTGTCTTTGCGCTGCTCCCCCTGTCAGCATCAGCCAAATGCGGTAATGTGGACTATAGCTGGGGAGCAGACGCACTAGCAGGGATGCACGACTATGTGGTGACGATGATGCTGTATGTGCTGTATCTGACATACGCTGTCGCTGCTGTGATGGTGATTATATCCGCTTTGCAGATATACATCAAGATGAACACAGGGGAAGATGGTGTTACCAAGTCCATACTGACGCTGATAGGAGCCTGTCTGTTTATGATAGGTGCATCCATCCTGTTCCCAGCATTCTTTGGCTACCAGATTTAAGACTCAACTGCAGAAGAGTATATCATATGAAAGCGACAACACCTTTCTATATAATTATAATAAGGTGTTGCCAAACGAATCATTAACAAGTAAAACAAGAAAGAATGTTTAAGAAAACAACAAACTATCTGAAGAAGAACGCCAAGAGCGTCCTTTCTTCTGGACGCTTGAAAACATTGGCGCTAATGCTCCTTGTGGGCGGTGGCGTTGCCATGGCGCAGAACTCGGCAGGTGACTACACGGCAGGTACCACTGCGCTTACAACAGTGACGGAGGAAATTGCCAAGTACGTACCTATCGTGGTCAAACTCTGCTATGCCATTGCAGGTGTTGTCGCCGTAGTGGGTGCCATCAGCGTTTACATCGCCATGAACAATGAGGAGCAGGATGTCAAGAAAAAGATCATGATGATTGTAGGAGCATGTATCTTCCTCGTAGCAGCAGCACAGGCATTGCCATTGTTCTTCGGTGTGACCAACTAACGAGTGAGAGTTATTCCGTGCATATTCAGTAAGTGAGAAACGACGTGAAGAATGGCAAGAGAAGAGCAGGAAATCCGCTACCCCGATTACCCACTGTTCAAGGGACTCCAGAAGCCCCTTGAATTCATGGGAATACAAGGGCGGTATATCTATTGGGCAGCAGCCACGGCAGGAGGAGCCATCATCGGCTTCATTGCCGCCTACTGTCTGATGGGTATTATTGCAGGACTGATAGTGTTGGTCGTGGCAATCACTACGGGTGCAGGTCTCATCATGTTCAAGCAACGGAAGGGACTACATACCAAGAAGAACGGCCAAGGAGTGTTTATCTATGCCTACAGCAAGCGCATATAAAAATGTGAAACAAAAAAGTATCGACATGACCAAGATGTGGATGACAAGTAGAAAGTGAACGACTGGTAGGCTCATTCTCCCCCAAGGGTGTGGGTCTACCTTTATTTGTTTCAGCGAAAGTATCGCATCTTTGACATAAAAGAATGGTTATGAGCATGAAAGCAAAGAACATTATCATTATGGCATTGGCTGGCATATTGCTGACCGCATGCAAGGACAAGACCTACAAACCACCCACATTGGATGCCATGAGGAGTGCTGACAAGGCAAGAGCTGCTTGGGCGAGAGAGGCAGAAGAACATCCTGCGACCGTGGAAACACAAACAAGCAGGATGGATTCCACTGCAAAGGATAGTGTATCAACCCTTTATAGCGAAGAAAGCTACAATACCTCTTATCAAGAGAATGACAACAAATCATCCAGTATGGGAGAAAATCATCAATCATCCGAAGAAACAGAAGAATAAACGAATATGGTACTATATGTAATCTTATTTTTCGTGGCAATCTGCATTGGCATGGCCATATCGGTCTATGCCTTTGGTACTGGTGGCAAGCGGAAGAAAATCTTTCAGGACATCTACTTCTCCGTGGAAGACACGGACGGTATCGGTGTGCTCTATACAAAGACTGGAGAGTATTCTGCCATCCTGAGAATGGAGAACCCAGTGCAGAAGTATTCTGCCAATATAGACAGCTATTATGAGTTCACCAATCTGTTTGCTGCCATCGCACAGACTCTAGGTGAAGGCTATGCCCTGCACAAGCAGGACATCTTTACCAGAAAGCAGTTCAAGGATGAGAGTGACAAGGACCATGAGTTCCTGTCAGAATCCTACTTCCGCTATTTCAACGGAAGAGAATATACGGATAGTATGACCTATCTGACCATTACGCAGGAGAACAAGAAGAGTCGTCTGATGTCTTTCGACAACAAGAAATGGCGAGATTTTCTGGTGAAAATCAGAAAGGTGCAAGACCAGCTGAAGGATGCCGGTATAAAGTCAGAGTTCTTAAACAAACAAGAGGCAAGTCTGTATGTTGACCGTTTCTTTGCCATGAACTTCCGTGACAAGATGGTGAGCATGACAGGATTCAAGGTGGATGACGAGATGATAGGTATGGGTGACAGACGCTGCAAGGTGTATAGTCTGGTGGATGTCGATAGCGCCAATCTGCCGACACAGATACGACCATTCACCAATATCGAGGTGAACAACACCAGCATGCCAGTGGATCTGGTAGCCTTGGTGGACAGCATACCTGGTGTGGAGAGTGTGGTGTATAACCAAATCATCTTTGTGCCGAACCAGAAGCGTGAGCTTGCCCTGCTAGACAAAAAGAAGAACCGCCATGGCAGTATGCCAAACCCAAGCAATCTGATTGCCGTGGAGGACATCAAGAGAGTGCAAGAGGTGATAGCGAGAGAAAACAAGCAGTTAGTATATACCCACTATAATCTGATAGTGACGGTGAAGCCAGACACGGATATACAAAAGTGTACTAACCATCTGGAGAATGCCTTTGGCAGGATGGGCATCCATATTTCGAAGCGAGCCTACAACCAGTTGGAACTGTTTGTCAACTCTTTCCCCGGCAACTGCTATGGGATGAATGCCGACTACGACCGATTCTTGACCATGGGCGATGCCGCCACCTGCCTGATGTACAAGGAAAAGATTGTGTATAGCGAGGACACGCCATTCAAGGTCTATTATACCGACCGCCAAGGAGTGCCAGTAGCCATCGACATATCAGGAAAAGAGGGACGAAACAAGCTGACCGACAACAGCAACTTCTTTGTCCTCGGTCCTTCGGGAAGCGGCAAGAGCTTTTATGTTAACTCCATGGTGCGCCAAGCCCATGAGCAGGACACCGACATCGTGCTGGTAGATACAGGTAACTCGTATGAGGGACTGTGTGAATACTTCGGCGGAAAATACATTTCCTATACCGAGGAGCATCCTATCACGATGAACCCTTTCAAAATCAAGCGAGAGGAATGGAACATCGAAAAGTTGGGATTCCTGAAAAACTTCGTGATGCTGATATGGAAAGGAAGTCAAGGCACAGTGAGCAAGACCGAAGACAGACTGATAGAACAAGTCATCAACGAGTATTACGATGCCTATTTCACCACCAAGAGAGTGAGCAACCTCTGTTTCAACACTTTCTATGAGTTCAGTACTGAGCGACTGCCGAAGATATGCGAGGAGAACGGTCTGCATGGCATAGACCTGTCATCCTACAACTATCTGTTGAAGGACTTCTATAAAGGAGGCAGCCACGATGTGACACTGAATGAGAATATGGACAGCAGTCTGTTTGATGAGACCTTCATCGTCTTCGAAATCGACAGTATCAAGGATGATCCACTGCTTTTTCCACTGGTGACGCTCATCATCATGGACGTGTTCCTGCAGAAGATGCGCATCAAAAAGAACCGAAAGATGCTCATCATCGAGGAGGCATGGAAAGCCATCGCCTCGCCCATGATGGCGGAATACATAAAATATCTGTATAAGACCGCCAGAAAATTCTGGGCAAGCGTGGGTGTGGTGACACAGGAGATACAGGACATCATCGGCAGTGAGATAGTGAAAGAAGCCATCATCAACAACTCGGATGTGGTGATGCTGCTCGACCAGAGCAAGTTCAAGGAACGATTCGACACCATCAAGGCGATACTCGGTTTGACCGATGTGGACTGCAAGAAGATATTCACCATCAACCGCTTGGAGAACAAGGAAGGACGCAGTTTCTTCCGTGAAGTCTTTATCAGGCGAGGACAGACCAGCAATGTGTATGGTGTGGAAGAACCGCATGAGTGCTATATGACCTACACCACGGAACGAGCGGAGAAGGAAGCATTAAAACTCTACAAGCGAGTGTTGAAATGCAACCACCAACAAGCTATCGAAGCCTATTGCAGGGATTGGGATGCAAGTGGTACCAGCAAGAGCCTCGCTTTTGCTCAAAAGGTAAATCAGGCAGGAAAAGTACTGAATTTAGGGAACAAAAATAAAAAGTAATCAAAGATGAAACGACTTCTATCCATCATAATACTGATAGTCTGTGTGTTGGCAAAGGCTGACGCACAGTACTACAGCGTGAACTATGACAAGCAGACGGTGGCTGCTATGGCAGCTGCATACGGAACGGAAGCCGTGGCAGAGGCATACTATAACGAGCAGGTGCAGAACATATTGAAGCACTATAATGCAGCAGAAGTGGCAAGTGCCGGCATCTTCGCCTCAAAATTCTTGGAACGCAAGGCAATGACGGATTTGGGCATCTGGAACAGTAGCACAGAGAACTACTATTACCGCCGTATCTACAACATGGTGTCGGGCAAAATCATGCCGAAGATATGGACGGTGGCAGGAATGATGCTGAAAAGTCCACAGACTGCCCTGTATTGGGGAAGTTATCTTGTGAAGATATGTGATGACACCAAGAACCTGTGTATGCAGTTTGAGAGTGTGGTAATAAACAGCACCCTCACATTCTCGGACATTGCCTTTCTGCAAATCGACCAGGAGATAGCAGCCATCTTGAAACTTTCAGAGATTGGTAACGTGGATTGGAAGAAGATGTTGGACGATTTGTCGAAGGTGCCAGGCAATTTTACAGTGGACAATCTGAAATCCGACATCGACAATCTGTATAAGGCAGGAGCCAACCTTGCAGGAGCAGGAATGAACAATATCGGCAATGCCCTTTTGCAGAGCAGCCAGTTCAACGACCTCTTCCAAGGCAAGCTCAGTGCAGCCATCGACATTGTGGATAACTATTCCTCGCTGTTCAAAAGTCTCGACAAGAGCGTAGGCAACACCCTCTTGGGCATGATTGGAGGCAAGGACAACGTGGCAGGACTTTTCTCTCTTGCCAACTATAACCTCACCTCATGGATGACGGACTATCTGGATGAGACGGCAGGAAACTACTACACGCAAAGATGGTATATCGCCCGACGAGACCAAGGACGAGAAAAACTGTGCGACTATGTACCGCCCACCGATGACAACAGCATCTTGAAAGGCGACCACTGGTACAGAATCAACACCAAGGATGCCAACTTCTATCCCAACAATAGCCAAAAGGAAGCCATCCTGCAAAACTCGGAGAATCATGCAGGATGGTCAAGAACAAGGGTGCAACAGCTCAACAACCAGAATGATGGCTTTACCTACAGTATCAGCTATTGGTTGAACAGCTACATCATCAGTAGCAAGAAAAAAGGACAGAAACAGAAGGCATACGCCTACGAGATACAGGTGGACAAGAGTTGGAACAGAACAGAAGAAGTGTATGAGGCAGTCTTCGACTCCTACTCGATGGACTTGAACACCTTCAAGGCACAACTGCAAGCCCGGTTGAGCGAATGGAATGACAACGAGGAAGGCTATACCTATTATATAGGCAGTGATGCACGCAACTACTATCAGGCAACCGATGCCGCCAAACTGAAGGGATGCGAGAGCGTGACCATTAGTGTGACATGCAGCGACGGTGTGCAGTTGGGGCAAGGCACCACACAATACAAATGCAAGAGTTGTGGAGGTTCGCTGAATGACCATAGCAAGAAATGCGCCATGACAACATCGGTGACAGAAAACACCCTCGACCTCTCGGACTTGTATAAACAAGAGCAGGAAGCCAATGCCAAGATAGCCTCTCTGCAATCTCAAATCAGTCAGTTGGAAGCCGAGAACAAGTCACTTGTCAAGCAAATCGCCAATGCAAGTGTGGAAGATGCAGCCAAGTATCGGGAGCAATACAACAAGAACAAGGCTTCCATCGAACAACTGAACAAAGAACTTGCCACATGGCAACAGAAACAAAGGGAAATAGAGGAAGCCAAGGCAGAGGCAGGAAAAGACAATGAGGTGGCAACTGATGACTACTATCGCATACCAGCCATTATGAACGACTGCAAGAGTGCCTATAATCTGACTTGGCAAGGGGAAGGAACATGGAGCGGCTATACTTACATCAGAAAAGCCACTATGCCCAACATCAACGGCATCATCACCTTCAAGGCAACATTGAAGATCGCCCGAAAACCAAAATACTTCTTGGGCATCAAGATACACAGAGCTATTCTGCAGATCAGTTGGGAGCTGACATCGGAATACACCAACACCTCGGTAGTGGATGTGATAACACTTGACCCAAGCAAGACCGAGCTGGAGAAGGCGAACGAGGTGAACAAGCGCATCTCGGAAATCGCAAAGGAATATCCGTCGTGCAAGATAACCACCGAATATGCCAAGAGCGCACCTGCCGATGACAATAACACCGATGACACCTTCCATCTGCTATGGTCGAGCGACAGATTAGAGATAGCCAGGGAGGTGGACAGCAGAATCACCAAGATATACGCAGACTTGGTATCGTTGGAGAAGATGATGCACTACAAGCGCAACATCATCGACGTGCTGATGGACATCGCTCCACATATCAATGCTGACGAAGGACGACGATTGAGTCTTGTGGAAAAATGCAAGAAACGTTGGTTAAGGAAAGCTGCTGACACCAAACACTCAGATGATTATCACGGCAAGTTTAATGATGAAGACAATGAAAATGAGAAATAGAAAAGAATACAAGGCTGATGCAGCGGAGAGGGTTGCAGGGCCAGTGAGCAAGAAGCGACGAATGGATATTGTGAGAACATTGCTGATAGCAATCTTGCTCCTCGCCCTCCCCTCTAAAATATTCGCCCAATGGGGATTTGATGTTGCCAGCGTAGAAGCCTACATCAATGACCACAAGAAACAGCGGAGCCTGTTGCTTGCACGAAGCACCTTGGAATACAGCAACAAACTGTTGCACGGTTACAGTAAGGACGAGACCAAGGCATACAAGGAACTGAACGTGGACCTGGATAAGTACACCAGAGCGTTCGATGTGATAGATGTGCTATATCAAAGTTTACGAACCAGTTTGAACGTGTACTCCACCTACGAGGGCGTGAGCGACAGAATATCGGACTATAAGAAGCTGTTGGATGACTACAACAAAAAAGTCATCAAACGAAAGCACATCTCGCTTGCCGATACCATACTGATAGGCATCAACCGACGAGCCATAGAGAATATCGCAAATGAAGGCGAATACCTCTACAAAAGCGTGAGCGACTTGGTGCTGTATGCCACAGGAGCGGCAGCGTGTTCTACGGCAGACCTTCTTGTGGTGTTGGAAAGCATCAACACCTCACTTGACAATATAGAGAAGCATCTGAACAAAAGCTACTTTGAGTCGTGGCGATATATCCAAGTGCGCATCGGCTATTGGAAAGAAAAGGTTTACCGAACCAAAAGCAAGCAGCAAATACTGGAAGATGCCTTCGGTCGGTGGCGAGTGGCAGGTAAACTTGGATATTAGTTAAGTGAAGAGTGAAGTATGAAGAATTCATTTGTTAGCAAACAGTGAGAGTTAGTAACCCTTATATATTATAATGTATAGACATGGATAGAAAGAAAACAATGGCAGGAGCTATATTACTGTTGTTGGGCATAGCCATGACAGGCAATGCCCAGAGTTATGTGACATACAATCATGACAGTTCGAAAAAGAACCAGATAACGGTAATGGAAATCGGTAGCGGAAGTCTGTCACCAGAATTGTACTATCAGTTACTGCACAGCAGTTACAAGAAATCGGCTGCGAGTAAGAACAAACTCGGTTTTCGTACCACGGCAGGAATCGGAGCTTACAATCAAGTGGAATATGCCGAAGCCATCGACTCTGCCCTGACCAAAAGAGCAGAGATTGAGGCGTTGAATATGGCAGACCGTCAGATTGACCTCGCCTGGAAAGTGGAAGGAAGCAAAATCAACAGCAAGATGAATGCCTTCAAGAGCAACATCGACCGCATCCTGCCTGTAGGCGGATCCATCGGTGACAAGCAACGCTGGACAGAATGCTATCATGTCTATGAGACAGCCATCAAAGCCACCAAGGATGCCTATATGCCCAATGCCAAGCGTAAGAAGATGTACCTACAGATTTATGCAGATGTGGCAAAACAGAACGAGACACTTGTGAAGCAACTGGTGCAGATGTCGAATGCCAGCAAGACCAAGGAATTGTTGACAGCAAACGGCAACTACCAGACCGCCAACAAACGAAGTATCATCAGCAGTGCATCCAGCAAATGGCGAGAGGCAGGAATGGCAGTGAGAAACAACACATCTTCTGGCAGTAATAACGGCTCGAATGAGGATGACAATGATTTGAAAATAAACAGATAAGGAGTTATGGCAGACAACAGTAGCATATTATCCGACTTCGGCATCAACATCTTGGAAGAAGAAATTGATGACGTGATTTTCCAGACCAACGAGTTTCTGTGCGACGCTACTTTTACAGGCTCAAACGGACCTTTTTGGTGGGTCGTCCAAATGTGTATGGCACTCGCAGCCCTCTTCTCCATCGTGGTGGCAGCGAACATGGCCTACAAGATGATGGTGAAGCATGAGCCACTGGATGTGATGAAACTATTCAAGCCACTGGTGATAAGCATCATCCTCTGTTGGTGGTACCCACCAGCCGATACTGGTATGACAAATAGTGGTAGCAGTTGGTGCGTATTGGACTTCCTGAGTTACATTCCAAACTCCATCGGAAGTTATACCCATGACCTTTATGAGGCGGAAGCCACACAGATAGAGGACAAGTTTACGGAAGTTCAGCAGCTTATCTATACCAGAGACACGATGTACACCAACGTACAAGCTCAGGCAGACATTGCCCATAAGGGAACAACAGACCCGAATCTGGTGGAATCGACCATGGAGCAGACAGGCGTGGATGAAGTGACCAATATGGAAAAGGACGCAGCCAAGCTGTGGTTTACCTCACTGACTGCAGGAGCCGTAGTGAACATCGACAAGATAGTAATGCTGATAGCATTGATTGTCTTCCGTATCGGTTGGTGGAGCACCATCTATTGTCAACAGATACTGTTGGGAATGCTGACGATATTTGGACCGATACAATGGGCGTTCTCGCTACTGCCGAAATGGGAAAGCAGTTGGGCGAAGTGGCTGACAAGGTATCTGACCGTGCATTTCTATGGAGCCATGCTCTACTTCGTGGGCTTCTACGTGCTATTGCTCTTCGACATCGTGCTCTGCATACAGGTGGAGAACCTGACGGCTATCACCGCCAGTGAGCAGACGATGGCGGCATATTTGCAGAACTCGTTCTTCTCGGCAGGGTATCTGATGGCAGCAAGCATCGTGGCTTTGAAGTGTCTGAATTTGGTTCCAGACTTGGCAGCTTGGATGATTCCTGAGGGCGATACCGCCTTCTCTACCAGAAACTTCGGTGAGGGTGTGGCACAGCAAGCCAAAATGTCGGCACAGGGAACACTTGCCCATGTGATGCACTGATAAGGGCAAAAAAGTAAAAAGATAAAATAATAGCAAAATAGCAATGGTAATCAAGAATTTAGAGAATAAGGTGAAGTTGGTGACTATCATCTGTAGTCTGTTTCTGGTTGGATGCGTGCTGATAAGTATCAGTAGCATCTGGACGGCAAAGAACATGGTGGTGGATGCACAGAACAAAATCTATGTATTGGACGGCAATGTGCCTATTCTGGTGCAGCGCACGACGATGGATGAGACACTGGATGTGGAAGCAAAGAGTCATATCGAGATGTTCCATCACTACTTTTTTACATTGGCACCCGATGACAAGTACATCAAATACACGATGGAGAAAGCCATGTATCTGGTGGATGAGACAGGACTGGCGCAGTACAATACACTGAAGGAAAAGGGCTTCTACTCCAACATCATGGGAACGAGTGCCGTGTTCAGTATCTTCTGTGACAGTATCAAGTTCAACAAGGAGAAGATGGAGTTTACCTACTATGGCAGACAGCGCATCGAGCGCAGAACCAATGTGCTGACACGTGAGCTGGTGACGGCAGGACAACTGAAACGAGTTCCGAGGACTGACAACAATCCACATGGATTGCTGATAGTGAACTGGAGAACCTTGCTCAACAAGGATATTGACCAGAAGACGAAGAGCAACTATTAAAGGTAAAAGGGTAAAAAAGTAAAAAGGTAAAAAATAAGTGAAAAGAAATAACGATGAACACAAAAGGATTTAAGCAGATGCTCATTGGGGAGAAGATGCCCGACAAGGACGACCCAATATACAAGGAACGCTATGAGCGAGACGTGAGAGCTGGAAGAAAGTTTGCCAAGATGTGCAGAATCGACAAGGCGGCAGCCAAGGTACAGAGGTTTGCCGACTTGCACAAGACCCTATTCCTGGTCATCGTGTTCGGATTTGTGGGTGTGAGTTTCAGTTTCAACATCTATCGCATGGCAAGAGCTTACCATTATCATGGAGAGCGACGCACCGCTACGGAGCGGCAGGACTCCTTGATAAAGGCTCGCCATCAGAATATGGGGAATGCAAAGAACATAGTAAGGACCAATGAGGATGCACGCCATCCTCATAAAGACAAATAACGATGAAGCTGACAGAAAGAATCAATTTCAGACAACCCAAGTACATGCTACCTGCGATTGTCTATCTTCCACTGCTCGGTGCCTCCTACTTTATCTTCGACCTCTTTGATACCAAGGTGGCGGAGAAGAAGGATGCCAATATGCAGACCACAGAATATCTGAATCCGAACCTTCCACAAGCTCATATCAAGGGCGGTGACGGTATCGGTGGTAAGTATGAGAACATGTTGAACGCCTACGGCAAGATAGAAGATCATAGTGCCGTGGAAAATATAGACCGAGACAATGAGCAAGAAAAAGAAGAATACCAAAGCAAGTATTCGGATGCAGAACTGCAACAGTTGGATGCCGAAGCCAAGAGGCAGGCAGAAATGGAAAAACAGAGAGAAGCACAAGAAGCCCATGAGCGACAAAGAGAGAATGCTGCGTTGGCGGAACTGAACAAGGCACTTGCCGAAGCAAGGCTGAAGGGACAGCAAGGCACACAAGCGAACAGCTCGACTTCTGCAGCCACCTCTCCTACCGACTCGCAAGGCTCAGTCAAGGGCGGTATCAACATTGAAGGCAAAATCAAGGTGAATGAGAATGCCCGAAAGGAAGCGGACGAGAATGACAAGCCAAGTGAGGTGGTGAAAAAGGTGAAGACATCATCGGACTACTTCAATACATTGGCAGTGAATGAGAAAGAGCCGACACTGATCAAGGCTATCATTGACGAGAACATCAAGGCCGTGGATGGAAGTCGTGTCCGCTTGCGATTGCTAGATGATGTGGAAATCGGTGAGATGGTGGTGAAGAAAGGCGCATATCTGTATGCTACCATGAGCGGTTTCAGTTCACAACGAGTAAAAGGTACGGTGAAAAGCGTGCTGGTGGATGACGAGATAGTGAAAATCAACCTGTCACTCTATGATACCGACGGCATGGAAGGCCTGTATGTGCCAAGCAGCCAGTTCCGTGAGACCACCAAGGATGTGGCAAGCGGAGCCGTGACCGGGAATGTGGATATGAACACCACCAATACTGGCAGCAGTTTTTCACAATGGGGCATGCAGACCATGCAGAATGCCTATCAGAAAACAAGCAATGCCATAGGCAAGGCTATCAAGAAGAACAAGGTGAAACTGAAATATGGCACCTTTGTGTATCTGATAAATTCGAAAGACACCAAGAGTAAGTAAACATCAACATCCAAAGAATACGAATATGAATATCAAGAAGACCATTGGCGCACTGATGATGTGTGCGATAAGTGCCACTCCACTGATGGCACAACAGACCTGTGCGGAGAGTTATCAGCCCTGCACCTACCAGGAGATGGAGCAACTGACTGTGAACGAGCAAGTGACTACAGTCATCACGGCAAGCGAACCTATCCGCTTTGTGGATATATCCACCGACAAGATAGCAGGAGACCAACCCATCAACAATACTGTGCGTTTGAAACCCAAGGAAGGAATGCATGAAGATGGTGAAGTGCTTGCCATCGTAACTATTGTGACGGAACGCTATCGCACCCAATATGCGCTACTCTATACCACCAGACTGCAAGAGGCAGTGACGGATAAGGAGATACAACAGATAGAGAAGAATGCCTATAACAATCCTGCGGTTACATTGTCCTCTACGGACATGGCTCGTTACGCTCGTCAGATTTGGAGCTCGGAAGCCCATGTGAACAATGTGAAGACCAAAGCGCATAAAATGGTGATGCGACTGAACAACATCTATTCATCGGGCGACTATTTCTTCTTGGACTTCTCGGTGGAGAACAAGACAGACATACAGTTTGACATAGACCAAATACGATTAAAGCTGACGGACAAGAAGACCACAAAGGCAACCAACTCACAGATGGTAGAGTTGCATCCAGTCTTCACGTTGGAGCAGACCAAGCGTTTCCGCTATGGCTACCGCAATGTGATAGTCATTCGGAAGATGACATTCCCGAATGACAAGCAATTAACCATCGAAATGACGGAGAACCAAATCAGCGGTCGCACCATCTCATTGAAAGTGAACTATAGCGATGTGTTGTCAGCCGACTCATTCAATCCGATTTTTCTAAAATAGCAATCATATCCAATGGAAGAAAGCAAGGAGCTACAAGGATTTTACAAGATATTCAGGGCGGTCATCTACATATCCGTGTTGATGGAGTTCTTTGAGTATGCTATAGACCCAAGGGCGATAGACGGCTTTGGCGGTGTGGTGTGTGACCTGCACGACCGTATCAAGCAGTGGTTTATCTACCATGACGGGAACCTGGTGTATAGCAAGGTGGTGACATTCCTCTTGGTGTGCATCACCTGTGTTGGCACGAGAAACAAGAAACACTTGGAATTTGATGCCCGAAGGCAGGTGCTGTACCCCTTGGTGAGTGGCGTGCTGCTGCTGATATTGTCCGTGTGGCTCTTCGGCTATGCAATAGACACTCGTCTCTATGCCCTAAGATTGAACATCATCCTATATATGGTTGCAACCATCATCGGAACGGTGCTGGTGCATGTAGCCTTGGACAACATTTCGAAGTTCCTGAAAGAAGGACTGATGAAAGACCGTTTCAATTTTGAGAACGAGAGTTTTGAGCAGTGCCAGAAGGAGGAATATAACAAGTATAGCGTGAATATCCCTATGCGCTACTACTATAAGGGTAAATTCCGCAAGGGATGGGTGAACATCGTAAACCCATTCAGAGGCACCTGGGTTGTGGGTACGCCTGGTAGCGGTAAGACATTCTCCATCATCGAGCCATTCATCCGTCAGCACAGTGCAAAAGGTTTTGCTATGGTCGTTTACGACTACAAGTTCCCTACCTTGGCTACCAAACTGTACTATCACTATAAGAAGAACCAACAGTTGGGGAAACTGCCTGAGGGCTGTAAGTTCAACATCATCAACTTTGTGGATGTGGAATACTCCAAGCGAGTGAACCCGATACAGCAGAAGTATATCAATAACTTGGCAGCAGCGAGCGAGACCGCAGAGACACTGCTAGAATCCCTGCAAAAAGGAAAGAAGGAAGGCGGTGGCGGTAGCGACCAGTTCTTCCAGACATCAGCCGTCAACTTCCTCGCCGCCTGTATCTATTTCTTCATCAACTATGGCAAAGAGCCATACGACAAGGATGGCAAGATGCTGATAGCAGAGAAAGTACTTGACCCGAAGACCATGCAGATGAAGCCGACCGGAAAGGTATTTAACCATGCAGGAGAAGAAGTGGAACCAGCCTATTGGTTAGGCAAGTATAGCGATATGCCCCATATTCTGAGTTTCCTGAATGAGAGTTACCAGACCATCTTCAATGTGCTGGAGACCGATAATGAGGTAGCACCATTGTTGGGACCGTTCCAGACCGCCTTGAAGAATAAGGCGATGGAGCAATTGGAGGGTATGATTGGTACATTGCGTGTCTATACCTCTCGCCTCGCCACCAAAGAAAGCTATTGGATATTCCACAAGGACGGCGATGACTTCGACCTGAAGGTCAGTGACCCGAAGAACCCAAGCTATCTGCTGATAGCCAATGACCCAGAGATGGAGAGCATCATCGGCGCATTGAACGCCCTAATCCTCAACCGACTGGTGACACGAGTGAACACAGGACAAGGCAAGAACATCCCAGTGAGCATCATTGTGGACGAGTTGCCTACACTCTACTTCCACAAGATAGATAGACTGATAGGTACAGCCCGAAGCAACAAGGTGAGCGTCGCCTTGGGATTCCAAGAGTTGCCCCAGTTGGAAGCAGACTATGGAAAGGTGGGTATGCAGAAGATCATCACCACCGTAGGCAATGTGGTGAGCGGTTCGGCACGAAGCAAGGAAACGCTGGAATGGCTGTCGTCCGATATCTTTGGAAAGGTGGTACAGCTGAAGAAAGGTGTGACCATCGACAGAGATAAGACGAGCATCAATCTGAATGAGAATATGGACAGTCTTGTGCCAGCCTCCAAGATTTCTGATATGCCGACAGGATGGATCTGCGGACAGACAGCAAGAGACTTTGTGGCTACCAAGACCGGCATGAATGGCAGTATGAACATACAGGAGAGCGACGAGTTCAAGACCAGCAAGTTCTATTGCAAGACCGACTTCAATATGGCAGACATCAAGAAGGAGGAAAGCGAGTATATGCCACTGCCAAAGTTCTACACCTTCAAGAGCCGTGATGAGCGAGAGCGCATCCTCTACAAGAACTTCGTGCAAGTTGGTGAGGACGTGAAAGCCATGATAGCAGAGGTATTCAACAAGAAGAACGCCAAGTGACAAGCCAATGACACCCCAAAAAGCAAAACAAGAACAACATCCATGACGAAAAAAACAAGAACATACATCATCCTGACACTCTTGTTACTGTGCCAGAGCATCATGGCGCAGAACAAGACACCCACCAACGACAGCCCAAACCAAGCCGACTTGGGCATTTTCGCTTTGCCTCCCTTTGAGCGAGCTGTGCGCTGTATCAAGTATTATGAGGGATGGCACGACATCAAACGCAACTATCCCTATATCGGATGGGGACATCGGATATTGCCGCACGAGAAGTTCAAGAAGAACCTCACTTATCAGCAAGCCGATTCCTTGTTGCGCTCAGACCTCACCAAGTTATGTGCCATGTTCCGCAAGTATGGTAAGGACTCATTGCTTCTTGCAGTACTTGCCTACAATGTCGGACCCTATAAGATATTAGGGAACAAAAGATTTCCCAAGAGCCGCCTCCAGCAAAAGATTGAGCGAGGAATGCGTGACATTGAGAAAGACTACCTTGATTTTTGTAGATGGAGAGGCAAGTACATACCGTCCATCAGAAGGCGGAGAATGACGGAACTTCAACTTTTATACATTCCATAAAAAAGCAATAGCACTTTATCGGTCATTGAAGTAGTACTTCATTGCTTGTCGAAGTTATACTTCATCGGTACTTGAAGTATATTAGCCTAACAGCATACAAAAATCGCATAAAACAGGTATTTGTTTATGTAAAAATTCTGAGATATTAAAGAATTTAGGCTTAAATAGTCTTAAATTTGCATGCCTGTATTGATATTTCCTGCCATTTCTTGTCTTTTCTCGATAAATTTTCGTATTTTTGCACTCGGATTGTATAGCCAGACCGCAGTTGTCGCTGTAAGACGAGTTCTTTCATGATAACCGAGTCGGCAGCCTACGCCGTGCTGAGTGTAGTGAAGTCAACCATGACATATCTATACGAAAGCGGGCTTTGGGTGGGAAGACAATCCAGACATAATGAAAGGCGTTTATCGACGCTGTGTTTAAGACGGACCGAAATCTAGCAAATTCACGGTAATATTATTGTCTTGAACGTGGTCAACGGTAGATGTCCGGGTGTGATTATATCAATCCCGTGGAGACCTGTAAGCATGGATTGTACCCTTTCGGGCGCAGTCAGATGTGTTATATAGGTCTCTTTACGGACATGATTTTCATATCGGCGTGGGCTCTGACGTTGTCTGTTCGACAATAATAGGCAATTGCTAGAGCCTCGGTTCGTGGAATAGACAACAGGACGATTCCACGCTTTTTTTTCTGTCGCAATTTAACGGATTTCTGTCTAGAAAAAAGTTAGCACCGATATGAAAGTCGATGAATGGACATCAGAAGATGTGCACACCCCAGGAGGTGGTGAATTCCCTCCTTGCGCTGGACTTACCTCCAACGCCCTCCCCGAAGCTCAAAGCATTGTTTCCGCTGAGAGTTCACAAACAGGGGTGTCCACCAGAAGTGTCCATATATTAAGTAAATCTAAAGTACAAAAGGAGGAAGATATTCCTCATTGGTATGCTTTACGCACCACCTATGGTAGAGAGAAAAAAGCGGCTCATATAATATTGTTGTGTTTTTAACAATCTGT
>ENA-OOXT01001069-OOXT01001069.1-human-gut-metagenome-genome-assembly--contig:-NODE-1069-length-18870-cov-9.743077_pt1 | contig 18870 bp, 20 predicted proteins | sample MGYA00241590_ERZ501349 | MGnify/ENA primary metagenome ERZ501349 (study PRJEB25962, sample SAMEA2042838) | human gut metagenome | biome: human gut; feature: human-associated habitat; material: faeces...
GGGAGAGGTGGACGAGCGAAGCGAGGACGGAGAGGGTATACCAGGGTGCAGTACCCTCTCCGTCACCTTCGGTGACAGCTCCCCCAAAGGGGGAGCCAAGGGGCTGCCTCCGTTCGCTGTTTTTCGACCGCCTATTTAAGGCGTGGCCGCCGCCCTTCCACCGGAATTTGCCCGCCTCCCTTGCAATTATCCGTCGGATTTGCTATACTGGTGGCAAACGAAAAGGAGTATATTCTATGGGTGGTTTCTTTTCTCTGGATTCCAAATTCATGCAGGTCATGAGCCGGGTCGCCGACCTTATCATTCTGAATGTGATCTATCTCGTGACATGCCTGCCCGTGATCACCATCGGCGCGGCCAGCACGGCGCTGTACACTGTGTGCTTCCGCCTTGGCACCGCCCGGGAGGGAAGTCTGGTGAAGGGCTACTTCCGGGCGTTCCGGGATGAATTCCGCCAGGCGACGCTGATCTGGCTGTTTCTGCTGCTGTTCGGCGCGGCCTCCTGCGTCAACATCATCCTGTTCCTCGGCACCGGCGGCTGGATGCACTATCTGTTTTTCCCCTTCGTGCTGTTCCTGGTGGTCGTGCTGATGATGGTGAGCTATGCCTTCCCGCTGATAAGCCAGTTCCGGAACGATACCAAGTCCGTCCTGAAAAACGCGCTGATCTTCAGCGTGGCGTACCTGCCCCGGACGGCACTGATCGTGGTGGTCAACGTGTTTCCGTGGGCGCTGCTGCTGACGAACCTGTATATGTTCTTACAGGTGGGCTTTATCTGGGTAGTCGTCTATTTTGCCGCCGCGGCTTACATCAACACCCGCCTGCTGAAAAAAGTATTTGCTCCCTACATGGAGCCTGATGAGGAAGAAAAATGATCGTGCGTAAAACCGCTTTGGAGGAAGCCCGGAGAGTCAACGAGCTGTTCGCCATCTGCTTTGAAATGCCCTACACCAACTGTCCCGCCGACCCGGAGAAGGACGACGCCATCCACTGGGCGGCCTTCGACGAGGACGGGGAAATGATGAGTACCTTCACCGTCTCCGATTTCACCGTGCAGTTTGACGGCAGCCCCTGCAAAATGGGAGGCATCGGGGGCGTCGCGACCCTGCCCCAGTACCGCCGCCGGGGCGGCATCCGGGCGTGCTTCCGGGAAGCACTGCCGGATATGTACGGTTCCGGGTATGATTTTTCCTATCTTTACCCCTTCTCCACCGCCTACTACCGGAAATTCGGCTACGAAAACTGCGTGCAGAAATACGGCTGGGCGGTGGACCTGTCCCTGCTGAACCCGCCGAAGGAGGGCGGCAGCTTCCGCCTTGCGGAAAAAGGCTGCCCCATGACCGCCGAGATCCGCGCGCTGGACGCCATCTGGGAGTCCCACTATAATATGATGGTACTGCACGGCGATGAGAACTATGACTGGACGCGGAAGTGTGACCCCGCGGTGAAGCAGGACTTCACCTACGTCTGCTTCGACGCCGCCGGGAAGCCCAACGCCTACACGACGTTCCGGCTTGCCAACGAGCCGGACGGGCGGAATCTGGTTTGCAGCCGGTTCTGCTTCGCGGACAAGGGCGGCTTCGATGAGCTGATGCGGCTATATAAGAGCCTGTCCTCCGACCACCGGTTCGTGAAATTCTCCACGCCCGCCAACCCGGCCATGCAGTATTTTATGCCGGAGTGGTCGCTGGGTGCGGTCAGCTGGAGCGTGCAGAGCGCGGGCATGGTTCGCGCCGTGAATGTGAAGTCCGTGCTGGAAAAGGCGCGGTACATCGGCAGCGGCACCGTCTGTGTGGCAGTTCAGGACAGCCAGATCCCGGAAAACAACGACAGCTTTGCCGTCACATTCACAGACGGCAGAGCAGCGAGCGTAACGCGGGGCGGAGAGGTCGACGTAGTGATGACCGTCCCCACCTTCTCGGCGCTGATCGCGGGCGTCTGGGACTTTGCGGAAGCCCGTGGGGCACTTCCGGGACTGGAAGTCAAACGGGAGAATCCCTGCCTGAATCAGGTATTTTTCCGCAAGCCCCTGATGATTGCCGACTACTTTTGATACTATTTCCTGATTGCGGAGCCTTTGGTGAAAAAGACGCAGAAAACCTCCCTGACCGTTTGGTCAGGGAGGTTTTGTTGCTAATTGGAATTACTTCTGAGCACCGGCGATCTGTGCGGCGACTTCAGCGGCGAAATCGTCGGCCTTCTTCTCGATGCCCTCACCCTTGACGTAGTGAACGGCGTCAACGAAAGTGACCTTGCCGCCCAGCTTCTTGGCGGCGTCGGCAATGTAGCCGGCCACGTCGCCCTTATAGAGGTCGGAGCGGACGAATTCCTGCTGCAACAGGCAGCTCTCCTTGTAGAAAGCGGCCATCTTGCCGGCAGCGATCTTTTCCTTCACGGCGGCGGGCTTGGAAGCCATCTTGGGGTCGTTGTCCATCAGAGCGACCTGCACGGCCAGCTCCTTGTCCACGTCGGCCTGCGGCACCTGAGACTTGTCCCAGTACTTGGGGCTCATAGCAGCGATCTGCATGGCGACGTTCTTGCCGATCTCGGTGGCGTCAATGCCGCCCTCCACGGCCAGATTCACCAGAACGCCGTGGGTGCCGCCCGCGTGAACGTAGGCAACGGAGGTGTTGTCGGCAAAACGGGCGAAGCGGCGGATCTGCATGTTCTCGCCGATGGACATGACCTTCTCCTGCATGATCTCGGTGACGGTCAGGTTGGAGCCCGGATATTTGCAGGCCTTGAGAGCGTCCACATCAGCGGGGTTCTCGGTGGCGACGACGGTAGCCAGATTCTTTACCAGATCCATAAAAGCGTCGGTCTTGGCGGCAAAGTCGGTCTCGGAGTTGACCTCGATGACGACGCCGATGCCGTTTACGACGGCAGCATAGGCAACGCCCTCGGCGGCGACGCGGTCGGCCTTCTTGGCGGCCTTGGCAAGGCCCTTCTCACGCAGCCAGTCCACGGCGGCGTCCATATCACCGTCGGTGGCCTGAAGAGCCTTCTTGCAGTCCATCATGCCGACGTTGGTCATTTCACGGAGCTTCTTAACGTCCAGTGCGGTAAAAGCCATTTTCGTATCCTCCTAAGTGCTTATTTATTCAGCGGCGGTCTCGGCGGGCGCTTCGGCAGGAGCCTCGGCGGCGTCCTCACCCTGACGGCCCTCGATGGCGGCGCTCGCCATGGCGGAGGCGATCAGACGGATGGCGCGGATGGCGTCATCGTTGCCGGGAATGACGTAATCGATCTCATCGGGATCGCAGTTGGTGTCCACGATGGCCACGATGGGGATGTTCAGCTTGCGGGCCTCGGCGATGGCGTTGCGCTCCTTCCGGGGGTCAACAATGAACAGCGCGGCGGGCAGCTTCTTCATTTCCTTCACGCCGCCCAGATACTTCTCCAGCTTCTCGATCTCGGCCTGATGCTTGATGACTTCCTTCTTGGGCAGCATGGCGAAGGTGCCGTCCTCTTCCATCTTGCGCAGCTGAGCCAGACGGTCGATACGGGTACGCATGGTGCGGAAGTTGGTCAGCATACCGCCCAGCCAGCGGGCGTTGACGTAGTAACCGCCGCAGCGGGTGGCCTCTTCCTTGATGGCATCCTGCGCCTGCTTCTTGGTGCCGACGAACAGCACGTTGCCGCCGTTGGCGGACAGGTCACGGACGAAGGAGTAAGCCTCTTCCAGCTTCTTTACGGTCTTCTGCAGGTCGATGATGTAGATCCCGTTGCGCTCGGTGTAGATGTAGGGCGCCATTTTGGGGTTCCAGCGGCGGGTCTGGTGACCGAAGTGTACACCGGCCTCCAGCAGTTGCTTCATAGATACGACAGCCATTTTACAATTTCTCCTTTTGTTTTTCCTCCACCCCGATCATCCCGGCAGCCCGTCCTTCCGGACACGGGGGCGACCGATCCCCGGGTGTGTGGTTTTGAAATGTCACGGGTCAAAGCCCATGCTGAGTCATTATATAGGATGGAACGCGTAATTGCAAGCATTATTTCCCAAAAAACGCAAAAAAATTCCGGCGCGGGGAAAAGAATTGCGCCGGGGCTGCGCTATCTTGGCAGCCCCGGCTTTCCTCTCGGCACCCGGCAGTCGTCGGGCTTCGCCTCCACCAGCACGATGTCCGGGCCGATGCGCTTGATGCAGTTCCAGGGAATGATAAAATCGTCCCGCCGCCCGAAGCCCCCCGGAAACCGCGCGGGGCATGGGACGACGATGGCGCAGACGTTCCCGCTGGGGATCTCCACCTGCACATCCGTAACAAATCCCAGCCGTCGCCCGTCGCTGACGCAGATGACTTCCTTGCATTGCAGCTGGGTGAATCGCATAGACATAATCCCACCCTCCTCTGGAAAAGCCTATGCACCAGGAAGAAGGAGTATGACTGTTCTACGAAACGCTGACGGATTTGCGCATGGCGCCAATGGCGCCCTTTTCCAGCCGGGACACCTGCGCCTGGGAGATACCCAGAGCGGAGGCCACCTCCATCTGGGTCTTCCCGTCGTAAAACCGCAGAGAGAGAATCTGCTTTTCCCGGTCGTTCAGGGCGCGGAAGGCGTTTTGCAGGGTGATATGCTCCATCCAGCCGTCCTCGGTGTTTTTGGTGTCCCGCACCTGATCCATCACCGTCAGCGGGTCGCCGCCGTCGGAATAGACCGGGTCATACAGACTCGCAGGGGCGCACACTGCGTCCAGCGCACGGCTGACCTCCTCCAGAGGGATTTCCAGCTCCTTGGAAATTTCCTCCAGCGTCGGCTCTCGCCCCAGGCGGGTGATCAGGGCTTCCTTACACTGAAGCACCCGGTAGGCCACATCCCGGATGGAACGGGAGACCCGGATGACACTGTTGTCCCGCAGGTACCGCCGCACCTCTCCTGCGATCATGGGCACGCCGTAGGTGGAAAAGCGCACCTGCTTGTCCGGGTCAAAATTGGAGATGGCCTTGATAAGGCCGATGCACCCCACCTGAAACAGATCGTCGGGGTTTTCGCCCCGCTTGTCAAAGCGCTGTATGACACTGAGAACCAGCCGCAGATTTCCTTCGATGAGTTTTTCCCGGGCGTCTTCGTCGCCCGCCTGCGCCCGGCGGAGCAGGGCGTCCATTTCCACCTGAGACAAAACGTGAAGTCTCGATGTGTTGACGCCGCATATCTCTACTTTTCCCTGCATGGCAGCCTCCTGTGTGGTGATACTGGGAAATGGAGCTTCCATTCCCGTTCCTCTCCAGTATTCCCCGGAAGCGCCAAATCATTCTTTGGCGGTTTTTCACAAATTTTTCACAGTTGAGAGAAAGCGCCAATGGCTTTCGACAGCATTTTTTTACAGGAAGACAACTTTTCCCCGATGTTTTTCCGGTAACGGCTTCCTTCCGACGGTGACGTAACACGTCCCGTTTTTGGGCGGAGAACGGAATATGCATGGATATATGCAGACTTTTCCACAAGAAAAGCAAAAAAAGAAAAGAGCAAAAAATCCTGTTGATAACTCAGAGTTTTCCACAATCTCCACAGGTTTTTCCACAGGGGTTTTCCACAGGCGGGGCATGCTGTGGATATGCAGTTTTGGTTCACATAAAAAGATCCGACACGCTTCGACGGATTTCCCACTTTTCCGCGGGTCGTGGATTTTACCATGAACATTTTTTTGTGCAAAAATTAGGGCTTGACAATTCTCCGCGCAGTCCCCGGCGTCCGCCCACCGGGGCGGGATGGCCGGGGAGAAGCTTCTTACGCCCGGAACGGCAAAAAATTTTGAAAAAAGGGTTGATTTTATCGCGTCAAGGCGTTATAATGCGTATCTGTATGGAAAACGAACAGAAGGAGGTGGAATCCATGCCTAATATCAAGTCCTCTAAGAAGGATGTCATTTCTTCCAAGATCGCTTACGAGAAGAACAAGGCTGACAAGTCCGAGCTGAAGACCAACCTGAAGAAGTTCGACGCCGCCCTGGTGTCCGGTGACAAGGCTGCCGCCGACGCTGCTTACAAGACCGCCGTCAAGGCCGTCGATCAGGCTGTCAACAAGGGTCTCCTGCACAAGAACAACGCTGCCCGGAAGAAGAGCAGCATGACTCTGAAGCTGAACAAGCTGGCCTGATTTCTCTGAAAATATCTCCTTCCGAGCAGTGCTTGGAGGGAGTTTTTTCATTTTGTAAGGGGAAACTCTGAACAAATCGCCGATCTGTTCAGAACCGCCCGTAATGTGCTATAGATTTTCCCGGGAGGTGTAACCATGGCAAAACTGTCTGACCCCGTCACGATGCTCAAGGGCGTGGGGGAGGTGCGGGCAAAGCAGCTTGCCCAGCTGAATATTTTCACCCTCCGGGATCTCATCTGCCATTTCCCCAGAGGGTACGAGGACCGGACGAAGCTGGTCCCCATCGAAAAGCTGGAGCCGGATGTCCCTGCCTGTTTTCGCGCCATGGCGATGAACACTCCCCGCACCAGCCACATCCGCAAGGGACTGGACCTGACCAAGGTGCAGGTGGCGGATTCCACCGGGCGGCTGAACGTGACGTTTTTCAACAGCCGCTTTGCCGCCCAGCAGCTGGAATATGGCCGGGAGTACATTTTCTACGGCGCGGTGAGCGGGGATTTCATCGGCTACAGCATGACGAACCCCGTGTTCGAGGCGCCGGAGTCCCAGCCCGTGACCACCCGGCGCATTCTGCCCATTTATCCCCTGACCGCGGGACTGACCAACGCGGCGCTGCTCCGGCTGGTGCAGCAGGCGCTGGCGGTGTGCGACCCGCCGGAGGAGATACTGCCCGCCGAGGTGCGGGAGAAATACGGCATTCTGCCTGCCGAGCGGGCATATTTTGCCATCCACGAGCCGAATTCCATGGCGGAGGCGGAGCTGGCGAAAAAGCGGATGATCTTCGAGGAATTCTTCGTATTCTCCGCAGGACTCGCCCTGATGCGCGCCGCCCGGAAGGAAAAGAAGACGGAACCCTATACGGATTTCGACATGGCGCCCTTTTATGACAGCCTGCCCTTTACCCTCACCGGTGCCCAGAGCCGGGCGGTGGGGGAAATTCTGGAGGATTTCCGTCGGGGCGTACCCATGAACCGGCTGGTACAGGGAGACGTGGGCAGCGGCAAGACCATGGTGGCGGCGGCCACCGCCTACTGCGCCGCGAGAAATAGCGCTCAGACCGCTATGATGGCGCCGACGGAGATCCTTGCCGAGCAGCATTTCGCCTCTCTGAGCGCCCTGTTCGTCCCTCTGGGGGTATCCGTGGCGCTGCTCACCGGCTCCATGACGGGAAAGCAGAAAAAGGACGTGCGGGAGCGCATCGCCGCCGGGGAAGTTCAAGTGGTGATCGGCACCCACGCGCTGCTGTCGGAGTCCACCCGTTTTGAACATCTTGGGCTGGTCATCACCGACGAACAGCACCGCTTCGGCGTGGGACAGCGCAGCCGCCTTTCCGCCAAGGGGGAGGACCCCCACCTGCTGGTGATGTCGGCGACGCCTATCCCCCGGACGCTGGCGCTGATCCTCTACGGCGATCTGGATGTATCCATTCTGGACGAGCTGCCCCCGGGACGGGAGCCGGTGGACACCTTTCTGGTGGGGGAGAGCTACCGTCCCCGGATCAACGCCTTTATCCGGAAGCAGGTGGCGGAGGGACATCAGTGCTTCGTGGTCTGCCCGGCGGTGGAAGAAAACGAGGAGCTAGGCATCAAGGCCGCCTCCGTCTGGGCGGAGACCTTGCAGCAGACGGTTTTCCCCGACCTGCGCATTGCTCTGCTCCACGGACAGATGAAGGGTGCGGAAAAGGAAGCGGCCATGGCGTCCTTCGCCCGTGGGGAAGCGGATGTTATGGTGGCGACCACGGTCATCGAGGTGGGCGTGGACGTTCCCAACGCCACGCTGATGGTCATTGAGGACGCCGACCGGTTCGGTCTGAGCCAGCTGCACCAGCTCCGCGGCCGGGTAGGCCGGGGCAAGGCAAAAAGCTACTGCATCCTCACCACCCACAACCGCAATCCGGAGACGCTCCAGCGCCTGAAAGCCCTGTGCAAAACCGCCGACGGCTTCAAAATCGCTGAGGAAGACCTGCGTCTGCGGGGTCCCGGAGATTTCTTCGGTTCCCGGCAGTCCGGCCTGCCCGCATTCCGGGTGGCGGACTTAGGCTGCGACCTTGCCGCCATGAAGGACGCCCAGCAGGCATCGGCAGACTGGATCGACGCCTACGGCGCGTCGGACACCCCGGAAGCAAAGGCTCTCAGGCAGCGGATCGGCGACTTGTTCGCTCGCTCCGAGGGTACAATGAATTGAACGAACAAAGCAGGACACACTTTTGTGTCCTGCTTTTTGCTGGATTATTCCGTCTGCGTGACATTGCTTTCCCGCCTTGCAGTTACGCCTGCTTCGCACTGTCCAGGGACTTGCCGAAGACGAAAAACCGCTGATAGAGAAACTCCGTGGAGAAATTCAGCAGCATATTCACAATTGTTACCAGGTATTCGTTCCACGCCAGACTGCCGGCCAGATAATTGCCCAGAAGGGTGGACAGAGGCGTGAAGACCGCATAATAGGCGGCAACCTTTGCCATGGCTACGGGCACGTTGGCGGCGGATTGGAAGGTAAATTTCCGGTTCAGGGTAAAGTTCCAGAGTACGCTCAGGCACAGGGCAATCAGGTAGCAGGGCCAGTATGGGAAATGGGTAAATTCATTCAGCAGGGCGAAGCTTCCCATTTCGATGAGACCGGCGCTGATGGAGAAAAAGGTGAATTTCAGGACACGGACGAATTCTTTCATGAGTACCTCCAAAATCATTCCATATGGTCTTTGCGGCGGAAGCGGAAAAGCTTGCCCATTAACGAATTTTTTCTTGCCTGCTTTACTCCTCGCCGGATGCTAATTTTTGCCGCCGGCACAGCCGGTGGTTAAGTTTGATCAAGCAATTAGGGCAACACCGCATAAATCGGCAAGGAGGCATAGCAGAAGATTTTGTGCCAGATCAAAGTTACAAAGCCGGAGGAATACTGTATGTATTTCCCAGCTTTGTAACTGCGGAGCTGGTGCAAAAGACTCGCTGTGACCCGCAGACGCATTTGTGCGGTGTTGCCTTAATTATACTGTAAAAAGGGAGAAAAGTAAAGGCAATCAGGGGAAATTACAAAAAACCATTTTGAGTATTTTCTGAATCCTATTCATGGACACAAAAGGCGTTGATACTAAAATCTCCACATGGGCTGTGGAAAAGTGCGCCTTATGTTCCAGGATGAGGCAGGCTTCGGCCGCATCAACCATCCCAAGTACTGCTGGTGCGAAAAAGGCATCCGACCATGCGTTCCATGTCACCATATTCGGGAATACCGGTATGCCTATGGTGCGATGGAGCTGCATGGCACAAATCGGGAACACTGGAAGTGCCTGATACTATTTCCTGATTAAAATCAAAGATTTTAATCAGGAAATAGTATTAAAGCGTTTAATTAGGCTTTAGTATTAGTATGAATCAAAGCCACCGGCACGGTGCATCCGTCAAGGGAAAGCAGGCAGATGTATCGTGCTGATGTTTTTTGGGGGGCAAAAATCTCTCCCGGGGCAGTTTCAAAACTGCCCCGGGAGGTTTTCGTTATTTCTGAACGGTCAGCGTGAATCTGGCCTGAATGGGTTTTGCGTCTGCGGCGGCATTTTCCGGAGTAACGTCCAGAATCACCGTGTACCTGCCGGGTTTCAGGGAAGCGAACGCCTTCGCCGGGATTCTGACAACTCCCCCGCTGACTTCTATCCCTCCGGCAGCTTCCACCGCGTTCCGGAGAGCGGCGGTGCTTCTGGAATTCAGGGTGATCTCTCCAAATTCTGCCGTCGCCGGGCTGGTGATGCTCAGCACCTGCACCAGCGGCGCGGTCTGGGACTGATACACCGTCCGGTTCGAGAGCTTCGCCAGTCTCAGGACGCTCTGGGTAACCCGGATGCTCAGGGTGCTGCCTGTGACCTCCTGACCGCAGAAGGTCAGAACCGGGATCACCTTGTAGGTCGTTCTGGTGGAATACGTGCAGCCCTTTGCCATGGTCAGGTGCACAACGCCGTCAACCACCTCAGCCGTAAACAGCTCCGCGTCCGCGCCTTCCAGCCGGATATCCGTAACGGTGCCCTGAGCGTTGGTCAGCCTGGGCGTATAGACGATCTCACTTCCTTGCCCATGCTCGTTACGCTCCCTGGTATTGTCACACTGGTCAAACCGAGACAGTCGTAGAAGGCACTGTCGTCGATGACGGCTACGCCATCCGGAATCGTTATGCTAGTCAAACCGCTGCAGGCCTCGAAGGCAGATTTCCCGATACTGGTCACACTTTCCGGAATCACCACGCCGGTCAAGCGACAGCAACCATAGAAAGCTGAGGTGCCAATTTCTGTTACGCCATCCGGAATTGTTACGCTGGCCAAGCCGATGCAGCCGTAGAAAGCTGAAACGCCAATTTCTATCACTCCGGATTCTATCACAACCGCGGTTATTTCTCCCCAATATCTACTCCAAGGAGCCGTCGTGTGGTCAGTTCCATCATTGGATTCCTTTTCTTTTGAAAAATCTGCAATATCCCCGCTGCCGGAAATGGTCAGCGTGCCATCCCCCGTAAGTACCTAGGTCACGTTTATTCCGCACTCGCCGGAAGCGACCACGTCCCCGTCATCCGCGAACAGGGCAATGTCCTCCACGGTTTCCTCGGTGGCTTCCTCAGTCTCCTCTGTGGCTTCCGTGGGCGCAGAAGTTTCCTCGGTAGGCGCGGTCGTTTCCTCCGTGGGCGCAGTCGTCTCCTCGGCAGGCGCTTCGGTGGGGGCCTCCGTCTCCACGACGGTCTCGGTCGGGGCGGTGGTCTCCTCCGTCCCTTCGGTGTCCGCGAAAACCGGCGTCACCAGCTGGAACGTCACGGCGACCGCCATCAGCAAAGCCAGCAATTTCTTCATGATGCAACCTTCTTCCCTTATTTTCGACCGGTACAGCTTCCCCCAAAACAGGCCGCCGTACTCAGTCCCACAATGCTGTTATCAGCATACCACTGAACCGCGCAAATTGCAAGGGATACAGGTAAAAATAGTACAATTCTACCGTTTTCTCCCAGTTCCGCCGCCAACGCAAACCGAATAATTTCTGCCCCGGCCTGTACAGACCGGGGCAGCTGCATTTTCATAATATCTACTTCAGAAGATGATTCCGGTCAATGGCACTGCCGGCAAAGGCGCACTGGATCAGCTGCCCCAGCGCAAAGATGCACAGGCACCAGAACGGGAACGTATAGCGAAGGAAGCATGCGCACACGACATAGGGAATCGCTACCAGAACCAGCATCCACAGACTGTACTTCCACTCCTTGCCCATCAGGATCAGCGCGTTCACGGCATTCTGCCACGGGGTGAGCCTGACAATGGCGCACAGCGGGAACCAGTAGCTTTTCAGCAGGAAAGACAGGACGCCAAGGCAGACAAGCGCGGCGATCGCGGCCTCCCGAAGCCCCAGAAACAGGAAAAACAGGGGGATAGAAACAGGCGCCAGCGTCAGAACCAGCCAAATCAGCAGCTTTTCAAAGAAGTTCTCCCGGAATCCGGCAAAATACTCGCCCCACATGTGGATCACCGGCATCTCTCTCCAGTAGAGCATCAGCACCCTCGCCATGCCGGAAAAGGCCGCGGGGATGGTAACGACGGGAATACACAGCAGGACTGTGACGACATTCAGCTCCAGCAGCTGAATGGCTCTGCTTACCACCAGCCGCTCAAAACGCGCAGGGGCGCCGGGTGCTTCCGGCGCTTCTTCGCGGCGTTTTCCGTTTCCGTTCCATAGTCTGTCATACAGCGACATATGCTTATCCCTTTACGGCTCCGGCGGTCAGGCCGGCGATCATGTGTTTCTGGAGGAAGATGAACAGCAGGACGATGGGCAGCGAACCGATCACGGCAAACGCCATCATGCCGCCGTAATTATAGCAGTACTCCCCCAGAAACGTTTCCGCAATGCCCACAGGCAGCGTTTTCATCGAGGCATCCTGCATGATAATGAGGGACATCATATAGTCATCCCATGCGTTCAGGAACGTATAGATGCATACAGCGACAATGCCGGGCTTCACCAGCGGGAACAGGATCTCCACCAGCGTGCGCATTTTCCCGGCTCCGTCGATGCGGGCGGATTCGTCCAGACTTTTGGGCACGGTGTCGAAGAAGGACTTTACCAGCGTGACCGCCAGCGGCAGAGCAAAGGTCGTGTCGGAAAGGATCAGGCCGGGGTAGCTGCTCAGCAGCCCCAGCTTTGTATAAAAAATGTACAGCGACGCCAGAATCACCACGATGGGGAACATCTGAACCGACATGACCGCGCTGAGCAGTGCGGATTTGCCCCGGAACCGGTAGCGGGAAAAAGCGTATCCCGCGGGAACCGACAGCACCAGCGTCGTCAGCACGGTTCCGACCGCAACGATGACGCTGTTGCGGAAATAGGCCACATATTTTGGCGTCTGGGCGATCTGGATGTAGTTGTCCAGCGTGATATCCACGGGAACAAAGTGAGGGGGCAGAACGGTCAGGTAGTGGGTCGGCATCAGGGAGCAGATCACCATCCAGTAGATCGGGAACAGCAAAAGGATGATCGTCAGCAGCAGCGCCCCGTATTTCAGCACACTCGGGAGTTTTTTGCGGATCTTCATATCTTGCGGCACCTCCTTACAGGGTATCTGCGTGGTTCTCGTTTGCCTTGTTGCTGATGAACGTCAGCACAAACAGGAATACCATCCAGATTACGCCGATGGCTGCGCTCTCGCCAAAGTTATAGGACTGGAACGCCGCCTTATAGGCAGCGATGGAAAGCGTCGTGGTCGCGTCCACGGGGCCGCCGCCGGTCATATTGTTGATGATGGTAAACTGCTGAAAATTCTGCGTGATCGCCAGCCAGACAGATGTGAACAGAACGGGACGGATGGAGGGCAGCACAATGTGCCAGAACCGCTGGAACGGGTTGCCGCCGTCGATACAGGCTGCTTCCAGCAGGGAACTGTCCACAGACTGAAGGCCGGCCAGAATCATCACGGTCATATACGGCAGCTGTTTCCATACGCAGGCCGCCACTATGGAGATCATCGCCAGCGTGGCGTCCATGGTCCAGGAAAGGTTCATGCCATCTATGATCCCCACCTTCATCAGCAGATAGTTGATGACGCCGTACTGCTGCTGTAAGATCCATCTCCAGACCAGCGCGACGACGACAGAGGGGATCGTCCACGGGATCAGCATCATGCCCCGGAAAACAGCCCTGCCGCGGATCTTGCTGTTCAGCAGAAGGGCAACGCCCATTCCCAGAATCAGCTGGATGCTGACCGTAAAGAAAACAAACACCAGAGTATGGAAAAAATAGGTGAAAAATTCACCTTTTTTGAACAGGGCAATATAGTTTTTTAGCCCCGCCCAGGTCGGAGACATCAGGTTGCGCAGGCTGCAGTCGCAGAAGCTTGTCCAGATGCCCCGGAGGATGGGGATGGCAATGACGCAGGACAGAACGATCAGTGCCGGGGAAATAAAGCCCACGGCCACAGCCTGATCTGATTTCAGCCGGGTCACGATGGATGGTTTTTGCATGGAATTGTTACGTCCCATATGCAGCTCCTTTCTTGCGGGCACCCTGAAACCGTCTTTTTCCGTTTGAGAAGGGTCCCCGCATAAAAGGTTGTCCGGCAGGGTTCCTACCGGACAACCCAAGTTATGTCCAAGCATCCATTACTACTGCAATGGAACGGCGGGTATTACTGGCCGTACAGCTCTCTGACCTCGGCATCCAGATCCGCAAGGACAGTGGCGGCATCCGCGCCGGTCGCGAGTCGGGCGACGGCGTCGGTGATGGCTTCGTCAGCATCCGCAAAGCCCATATCCATAGCGGGCAGGGAGCGGCACTGCTTCATGGCCTCAACGTAAGCTGCGGTGAATTCGCTTTCCACGTTGGCAAAAATGTGATCCATAACGGAGGTACGGGAGCTCATCTTGCCCTTGCCGTAGTCGAACATGATCTGAATGGTATCCTCGCCGCCAAGGAACTCAGCAACGACGCCGGCGGCCTCCATGTTCTTGCAGGACTTGAACACGACCAGAACAACGTCGGAAACATAGCCAACGGACTGACCGGCAGTGGCACCGGGGATGGGGAACGCGCCGATCTCATCCAGGAAGGCTTCGCCCTTGGAGCTGGCCTGCACGAAGGAAGCGGTCTGAGATTCCAGATCCCAGAAGAACGCGAGGTTCCCGGAAGCAAACAGATTGCGCATTTCCTTGAAGCTCAGGCCGACAGGAGACTGACCGGAGGTGTACAGCTCCTGAATTTCGGTGAAAGCCTTCAGGTTGGCGTCGCTGTTCAGGACGATCTTGCCGTCCGCATCGATGAATTCACCGCCCCGGGCCCACAGCCACGGGAAGATGTTGTAGCCTTCGGCAACTTCCAGACCGGAGTTGACCAGACCGAGACCGTAGATCTTGTTGCCGTTCTCGTCATTGCCCAGCGCGGCGACCTTGGCGGAAGCCTCCAGCAGCTCATCAAAGGTGGTGGGGACACTCACACCGGCCTTCTCGAGCAGGGTCTTGTTATAGAACATGGCGTAGGGCTGGCCGAAGTAAGGCAGCGCGACCAGAGAGCCGTCAGCGGTGGTATAGCTGCTCAGGGAAGCCTCGCCGTAGTCGGCCAGAGCCTCTTCGCTGATGTAGGGCTTGATGTCCGCCAGACAATCCAGCTCCATCAGCTGGGGCAGCCACTCAGCCTTGACCATGGCCACGTCGGGGGTGTTCCCGGCGGAAGCCTGAAGCAACAGGGTGCTCAGCGTATCGGCATAGGAATTGCCTACAGGGTTGATTGTGATGGTGTCGCCATACTGCTTGTGGAATTCTTCATAAATCGCGGTATAGCAGTCCGTCCAGCCGGAGTCCACGTTGGACCAGCTGTCAAAATTAATGGTAACCTTTTCTCCGGAAGCGGCGGGGGCGTTTCCGGCAGGCGCTTTTGTCTCCGTATTTCCCGCAGCGTTCTTCGAGCCGCAGGCCGCCATGGACAGAATCATCATGACAACGAGCAGCAGAGCGAGCATTTTCTTCATTTTTGTTTCCTCCTGTTTTCTGATATGAGCATTTGTGCCAATTATCGCCGCACCCTAAACTCAATTTTAGTATAATGTGGAGTGAATTTCTATTCAATGTGGAAAAAGCGAGGCAAAACGGGAAAAAGTCAGTGTTGTAAAACAGGAAGATATATGATATAATTTAAGATTGGTGTAGAAGTTGTCGTTTTTTCTCAAACGATCGGCAAGCCATCCGGAAAACAGCACTTACCTGCCAAACAGAAAAGCCCTGATAAAATCGTTTCGACCGAACAGCGATTTTATCAGGGCTTCTTTAGTTCCTGATTCCGGACGTAAGAATCCGGCAGATGTTTTCCCGGGCTGCCCGCATTGCCGGTACCGTAAACGGGGCACGGGCCTCGAAACTGATATGCCCTTCGTAGGCACCGTCCGCCAGCTGTTTTGTCAGGGCGGCCAGCTCCGCCGACACACCGGCAAACGGCAGGAGCCGGTCCCTCTCCGCAATGTGGACGTGCTCTATCTCGTTTCCGTATACGGCAAGCTCGTCTGGAGACTCTCCATTACAGATCATGTGATACAGGTCTGCCATCACCCCTACATAAGGATGCGCCGCCTGCCGGCAGATCTCTGCCGCTTCCGGCAGGGTATTCACCGCATTGCAGACCTGCCTGCGGAGTCCCTCCAGCAGCAGCCGGATCTGGTATTTTTGAAAGGCGGGAGCCACTGTCCCGCGAACCAGCTCCACGATTTCCGCCCGCCTGTCCTGACAGCTGCCGTAGGCAGTCCATGCGGAAACGCTGGCAAACACAACTTTCCGTATTCCCAGCCGGGAAGCACGGCATAAGGCGTGTTCCAGATAGGCGGAAATTTCCCCCGGGTTTGCTTGCCCGCCCAGCAGGGGCATCTGATCCGGGAACAGGTTGCAGGCGGCCGGACTGCGAAGCCCGCTGCTATGAATAACATCCGCGAGCCGTTCAAATTCCCTGTCGGAAAGGGCCGCCACATGGCACAAGGGCAGCTCGACGTACTGAAAGCCCGCTTCCGCGATCACCGGGATCCGACACATACCCACCGGGTCGGTGTCCGGCGTCTCAAGGAAGTTGGTACATACTCCGAATTCTAAAGGCATTTTTTTATTATATCCCCTGTCAGCTTCTCGTGTCAATGTTATTTTTCAGAATTGGCCAATTACAAATTGTGACCTTGTGAATCCCGGGGAAATGAAGAATGATATATACTGTCAGATAGAATACAGGGATGTCAGCAGCTGCTCGAATTCCGCCCGGTTGGAGACCCCTGCGTCCCGGAAGATCCTGCTCCGGCGGTAGCGGATCGCGCTGCCGCTCATAAAGAGCATTTCCTCCATCTGCTCATAGCTCTTTCCCTGCAGAATTGCCATGACGATCTTCTGATCGATCTCGTCCCGGTTAGACAGGCAGTTTTCAAAGCGGATCAGGGAATTGATGGTAGGGTTCGTGAAGAAATTGTTTCCGCTCTCGAAGGTGGAGACGCACTGGCTTCCGGCCTGAGGAAGCGCCTCCTTCAGCGAAAGGTTTCCCGTGCTTTCCCTTGGAATGATACAGGCCGGGATCGACACGCTGATACGGCTGCACTTGCTCTCCCTCCGGATAAGATGCTCCCTGACGTAGTAGGTTTCCTTTCCGATCTCCCGGAAGTCCATGCTGATGGTCGTGATGGACGGTTCAAACTTCTGACTGATCCGCATATTGCTTGCGCCGGTAACAAAGAGCGTCTCCGGTATCCGGATGTCCCGCTCCCGGCACGCCCGCGTCAGGCAGATGGCGATGGTGTCGTTGGGGCAGATCACCGCGTTATAGTCTTCGTACTTCTGAAAGAACGCGTTCAGGCTTTCATCCAGCTGGTTTTCCCAGAGGAAAATGCTCTGCGGGGAAATCGGATACCCGAAGCGGTCCGCGGCGGCGACGGCCGCATCCAGAAACGCCATATCGTTTCTGGACGAGGACCAGAACCCTGCCAGAGCGATCCGCTTCCGGTCATAGGACAGCAGATACCTTACCATCTGGGTCATGGCCAGCGCCGAATCCGACGCCACGGAGTAGATGTCGGAGCCAAAGTGGGCGCCGTCCACGCCGGAAAGAATAACCGGGATTCCCGCCTGCCGCAGCTGCTGAACCGCGGAAGTAAGATTTTTCAGGGAGCTGTTCGTCACGATGACCGGAATGCCCGGCTCCAGCCGCAGCTGGCCGATGGTGCCCATGCTGTGGATATGGATTGGAGAATTGTTCCGGTCTTTTGCCGCGGCGTCCCGGAATCCGGCAATGATCTCCTGAAACCAGTTGGATGAATGGTAAAAGGGATCACAGAGGATGACAGGCTCAGGCACAGACATATGGTGATCACCGTCCTTCTGACTGGTATTGCAAAAGTATACCAAATTCTCAAATAGAATGCAAGATTATAAAATTCCGGAAAAGAGGCCGGAAAAAAGCAAAAGATAGCCTTGACAAACATGAAAAGGCGCACACAGGGAGGATATTTATGGGAACACAGAAACTGAAAGCCGCTGTTATCAGCGCCGGAATGATCGCAAATTCCGGACATATTCCCGCGTACAAGGCGTTTTCGCAGGACGTCAGTCTGGAGGCCGTGTGCGACCTGAACGCGTCGGCCGCAAGGGACACTGCCCTGCGTCATGATATTCCCCGCTGGTACTCTGATGTGGCGGCTATGCTGGAGGAAGTCCATCCCGATCTGGTTTCCGTCTGCACCCCCAATTCCACGCACAAGGGACTGGTTGCGCAGGCGTTGAAGGCCGGCGCGAATGTGATCTGCGAAAAACCGCTGACCCTGCATTACGCCGATACAGTCGAGCTTTACGCACTGGCCGAAAAGCTGGGCAAGCAGCTGGTGGTGTGCCAGACGTCCCGCTTCCAGCGCGCCTACTTTGCCGCGCGAGATTACATTGCGGACGGGGTTCTTGGAAATATATATTACGCGGAAATTGACCGAATCCGGCGCAGAGGGGTCCCCTCATGGGGCACCTTCCACCGGAAAGCCGCCAGCGGCGGCGGCGCGTTGGCCGACATCGGCATCCATGCGCTGGACGCGATGCTCTGGATGCTGGGATCTCCGCAGGTCTCAGCGGTCAGCGGCTTTACCAGCGACCGGATCATCCATTCCGAGCGGGGCGTTATCTACGACCTGAAAGAAAGCGGCGCATTCAGCGGCGTACATACCGCGCGCAGATTCGATCCGGCGGAATGCGATGTCGAGGAGTTCGCCTCCGGAAGTCTCCGCACGGATGCGGGCATCAGCCTGAATTTCAAGGTGGCGTGGGCAGCCAATTTTTCCGACCGAAACAACATGATGATCCTCGGTGACAAATCCGGTCTCACCCTGCCGGAGCTGAAGCTCTACGGGACGCTCGGCGAGAATCAGACGGATTTCAGCCCCCGGCTGTTCGGTCTGGGCGAGTACGATGACAGGCCGTTTGCCGGGCATTATTACCTGATCCGTCATGTGATTGGGGTCCTGAACGGCACAGAATCCCTGATGATTACCCCCCAACAGGTCATAAATACCGCGGCCACACTGGAAATGTTCTATCGCTCCAGCGAGCTCGGCAGAGAAGTCCGGCGCAACGAGATCATGTAGATCGGTCCATGTGGGCGGATGCCCCTTCCGTTGATGCAGATGCAATGGAAAACGCGCAGCCGGTACCGGGGTAGTATTGAGGAGCACCCCGAAGGGGCGGCAGAACACCGGCCGGAGAATTAACGAAATAAAGTGGTACAGCCCACCGGTCAAATGGCCGGTGGGCTGTACAGT
>ENA-OOXT01001082-OOXT01001082.1-human-gut-metagenome-genome-assembly--contig:-NODE-1082-length-18613-cov-6.893792_pt1 | contig 18613 bp, 24 predicted proteins | sample MGYA00241590_ERZ501349 | MGnify/ENA primary metagenome ERZ501349 (study PRJEB25962, sample SAMEA2042838) | human gut metagenome | biome: human gut; feature: human-associated habitat; material: faeces...
AAAGAATAAATTCAATAATAAATGAACTAGTAATTGTAAATAGTAATATGAATGCTATAAGTTTAGAAATAAGTACATATTTAAATTTAATAGATGCATCAAATATAAAAATTATTGATAATACCGATAAATTTTTAACTAAAAGATATAATATGTTAAAAGAGTATCTTAGATTATTTGACATTTCTTGTAATAGTGAAAATGTAAATATTGAAAGTATTGTTTACATGGAAATACTTCTTGAAAAATATTTTGCCACTTATGATGTTGTAAATAGTGTAAAGCAAGATATACCAAATATACATAAATACAATAATAATTACTTAGTAAATGACTTAATAAATAAAGTTATTGCATATAAAACCTTTACAAATAAAGACGTTGATGATTTACTTAAAAAGTTAGTTAATATTAAATTTGATATTTTAGCTAATATGTTTTATCACGATAATTATAAATCTGATTTTATAAATGTTGATAACATGAATGAACTTGAGTTTTCATTTTTTGAAGCTAAGATGATTGAATATCTAAACAAAATTAAGTGTAAGTATGAAGCCAAAACTTTTGACATTATTTAAAAAATTCTAAAAACAGAAAATGGTTATGACATGAAAGATATATTGAGTAATCCATTGAAACTTTATTTAATTTTTGGTTTTCAATACAATGAAACTAGAATTTTTGAAAAAATCAAAATAGAAACTAAAAGATTCCCTATTGTTGAACAAAGTACTTATACATATACTTTCGAAGACAAAATATCTCTTTTAACTTTATTTAGATTATTTTATCATCAACTAAATTTTACTTATGAAGATATAAAACTTTTAAAATCACAAGAAGCTTTTAAAAATGAAAAAATTATTCCTTTGACACTTGATCAAATAAAAGGTTTATGTGTTGGTTATGATAATTTATATTTGTTATTTCAATTATTTTGTACTATTCCAAAATACAAGTTTGAACGATTCTTATACGATGGAATGAAAATAGCAAACTTTCAAAATCATGGCCTTAGTTTTTATTCGCGACATGAAATGGATAAAATAAAATTTTATCAAGAATTGTTTTCTGTTAAGAATATTAATTATTATACATCTTTTTATATAAATAAAGAATTGGAATGTCTTGATTTTAGTGTAGGTGAACCATATAAAAATTTAGTTAAATGTAGTGGAATGGAAATTCAATTAAATAGTGATACTTTAAAATCTGTTACTATTAATGTACCAGTTAAATCCATAATAAATATAAATCCTTTTCTTGAAGAATTATTTGTTTATTCAAAGGTCGAAAAAATAATATTTGAAAATTTTGAAAATTCAATTATACTTCATAATCGTAAGAAACTAAGGTCTTTGATACGTAGTTTATTTGCAACAAATTTTAATAATAATGAAAGTGATGTATTATTTATTTTAAATAGTTATTATAATTTGTCATTTAAAAATAAAAGAATAGATTACTTAACAATTAATGTTAGTAAAATAGCAAAAAGAATAAATCAAAGATTACCTTTAGATAAAATAATTGATATTGTAACTGCTGAAGTAATAAGAAAAATACCTAAAGAACCAATAAAAGAACAAGCTGATACTTTGTTAAAATAAGTATCAGTCTTTTGGTTCTCTTTTCTTTGCAAGGGGGAGATCATATGAATAATGATGTGCCACCACTATTGAATCTTCTATTTTTTCTATTAATGGTTTGTTACTATTTTCTATATTTGTAAAATCATCTTGAATTCTTTTCTTTGTTTCTTCGTTTTCAATTGTGTTAAATAAAGGTATTAAATCAATTGCAGATGTATCTTCTGGATAATAACTTAACGTTGTTAATTTTCTTAAGCACTTATAAATATTAAAGAAATAATAATTCCCATTGAATATTTTTATTTCATGTTCCTTGATAAAACTTTGTATTAACTTAGTTGCTTCTTTTAAATTAACATTATCAAGTTCAAAATAATCTGTTATTAATTTATAAATATGTCTTGGTTTAATTAAATGATTATCATAAGCATAAGTTGTTAAATCATAAATAGATTTAGTTAAAAGAGTAGATGCATATTTATGTAAGTTAGATGGACTTACATTTTTATTTATTAAAACATTTTCTAAATCATTTTGAATAATAATTGGTTTTTTTAAATAATCTATTCCTAGTTTATAAGAAAGTATCGTATGCACAATTAATTGTTCAACACTTTCAGTTGGTAAATTTATAAAAAATGTATCTTCAAGATTCATCCATTCTTTATTTGGATATGAATTAATAACAGAATTAAACATAATAAGTAAAATTTCATTAGTGTTATCTCCCTTATAAAGTTTGTTCACATAGTTTTGAAGTTTATGAATATTTATATTAAAATTAGTTAATGTTTTTATCTTAGTCATGGTAAAGTCTCCTAACATTTTGTTTTTTATTTTGTCTTAAATTTTTTAAAGTCCTTAAAATGCTTTTAATAATTGCTTCCGGAGAGTTATATTTATTTTCAATATCCATTATTTGTTCTTTTAGATTTTCTTTTAGCTCATCATCGTTGCTATAAAGAATGATAAGAATTGTTTTTAGGTCTCTAAAATCTTTATTTGAAAAGATATATTTATTTTTATTGCATTTAATCATTGTTCTATAAAGGATGTTGTAAATTTCAGACAAATTATTATTATCATTTATTAATATATTATATGTTTTATTTTGAACTTTATATAGACTTCTTAAAAAATGATTTTTGGTTTCAATATCCATGACTGGAGCGTATAAATCTTGATAAATTATTTGAAAGAATTCTTGATAACAAAATATGTTACTCATTGCAACTGTATTAATTATTGCAGTGTATAGTGGTTCATCAAGGACTATCTTAGCATAGTCTGCTAGATTAATAGGGCTTTTTTGAAATTGCGATAAGGTGGTTACAAGTTCACCGCAGTACTCTGGGTCTTTATTTAAAAATTCTAGTTTTAATTTGCTAGCAAGTACTGTAAATATCATTTGTTCATCAATGCTAAAAACAAATTTAATATTTTCTTTAAAATTTGTTTCATAAATTTCCCAATTATTGTTTATATCGATAATAGCTTTCTTAAATTCTTTGATTAAAATTGGTTCAATCATAAAAATATTCTCATCAATTAATAAATTATGAGTTAATTTTGCTAAATAAAAGTTAATACTACTCATAAAACCACCTGCATCTTAATTATATTCTACCATGGATATTTTCAAAAGTAAATTCATAATCTTAAATAAAGGGGTAACATATGAAAAAAATACTTTGTTTTTTAGTGTTGTTGTTAGTGCCAGTAAAAGTTTTTGCAATAAGTGCATCAAGTTATATTGCATATGATTTAGATAATGATATAGTTTACTATGAAAAGAATGTTGATGATAAAAGACTGATTGCAAGTATTACTAAAATACTTACAGCGATAGTTACTATTGAAAATGTTGATATTAATAAAAATGTAGAAGTTGGGGAAGAAGTTTTAAAAGCTTATGGAAGTGCAGTATATATTGAGGTTGGAGAAAAATTAACTATTAAAGATTTGTTATATGGGTTAATGCTTAGAAGTGGTAATGATGCTGCGATAGTTTTAGCAAAAAATGTTGCAGGTAGTAATGATAATTTTGCTAAACTTATGAACAAGTTAGCTACTGATATTGGAATGAAGAATAGTTATTTTATAAATCCTCATGGTTTAGAAGATAATGATGGTAATGGAAATATCTCAACTGCTAAAGATATGGCACTTTTAACTAGGTATGCGATGAAAAATAAAGTATTTAGAGAAATATTTGGTACTAAAAAGTATACTGTTAAAACAAATTATAAGACATATAGTTGGACAAATAAAAATAAATTATTATTAAGTGAAGATTATATAACTGGAGGTAAAACTGGATTTACTAAAAAAGCACACAGAACTTTAGTTACAACAGGAAGTAGAAATAATATAAATGTTGTTATAGTTACTTTAAATGATGGTAATGATTTTATAGATCATAAAAATATGTATGAAGAAATATTTAGAAAATATAAAAGTGTTAAAGTATTGGATAAAGATAAAATAAGGATAAAGGATGAAAAACTATATAAGGATAATACGTTATATATTAATAATGATATTTATGTGTCAGTTTTAAGTGATAAAGATAAAATAGAAATAGATTATAATATCTATGAGAATAAAAAATATAGAGATAATGATGTAGTAGGTGAAGTAAAAATAAAGTTAAATGATAAAGTAGTTAGAGTTGAAGATGTATATGTCAAAGTAAAAGAAGTAAAACATAAATCATGGTGGGTTAAGTTAAAGGAATGGTTAAGATGGTAAGTTATATTTGGTTTTTCTTAATTATAATCGGAGTTGTTTATTCATTTTTAACTGGTAATATTGGCAATATCAATGAAAGTATTTTAACAAATGGAAATGAAGCTTTAGAATTAATGCTATCTATTTTTCCAGTTATTGTGTTGTGGTCAGGAATTATGAAGATTGCTGAAGATGCTGGTATGTTAAAACAATTTGCAGCATTTTTAGAACCAATATTATCAAGGTTATTTCCAAGTGTTCCTAAGGATAATCCATCTTTAGGTTATATTGCATCAAATATTGCTGCTAATATGATGGGGCTAGGTAGTGCTGCAACACCTTTTGGTTTAAAGGCGATGGTGGAACTTCAAAAAATAAATGAAAAAAAAGATACAGCAAGTGTACCAATGATAACTTTTTTAGTTTTAAATACTGCGGGTGTTACGGTAGTTCCCACAACTGTTTTAGCTTTAAGAATAGCACATGGTTCCCTTAATCCATCTGAGATTATTATTCCAGGTACTATTGCTACATTTTGTTCATGTATCGGAGCTGTATTAATTGATTATTTCATAAGAAAGAGAGGTAAAAAATGAATTATATTTCAAAGTTAGTTATTCCTCTTTTTGTATTTGTTGTAATTTTTTATGGTTTTATTAAAAAAGTTAATTTGTATGATTCATTTTTAGATGGTGCTAAAGAAGGTTTACAAATATCTTTGAGTGTTTTTCCTAATGTTGTTGCAATGGTTTTTGCTATCAATATATTTTTAGATAGTAATTTTGTTTATGAAGTATTAGATGTTTTTAAACCAATATTTGAAATTATAAATATTCCTTTGGATATTCTTCCGATGGCAATACTTAGACCAATTAGTGGAACTGCAACATTAGCTATAATGAATGATATATTTATAAATTATGGACCTGATTCATATACAGGAAGACTTGCAAGTGTTTTACAAGGTTGTACGGATACTACGATTTATGTTTTAGCATTGTATTTTGGTTCAGTTGGTGTTAAAAAGATAAGGTATTCTTTAAGTGTAGGTTTAATTGCTGATTTAATTGGAATAACTGTTGCTTTTATTTTATCTTCATTATTTTTTGGTTAAAACTAAAGTAGGATATGTACTTTTAAATTCTTTATATAAATCTTCTAGAGGTATTTTATCAGTTAAATTAAATAACCATTCAAATTCTTTTTGAATAAATAATTCTCTTAGTTTTTCAATGTTTTCTTCATCAAGTTGTTGTATTCTTGTTGCGGTAATTCCAAGCAATGATGCAAGTTCTGTTTGAGTTAAAACTTCACAATTATTAATTCCATATGTATGCATTAATACTTTTTTTCTATTTTCACTAAAAAATGGGTTTTCATTCATTATTTTTAGTATTTCATCAATAATTGATTTAGTCATAATTACATCAATAAAATTATCACTATAGTTAATTGTTCCTTGCTTAGGTTCTTCGAGATTAATTTTTCTTAAGTTGCTATATTTATTTTTTGAAACTCTCTTTTCAATTTCTCCGCGGGTTTCTAAAACTTCGTTTTGATTTGCTATAAAATGAATTAAACTTGCTTTTATTTTTTCACGCGCCATTCCACAAAATCTTCCATAAGTTTTGGGACTTCTTGCAAAAATAGGCATTGCTTTGATTAATCCGATGCATCCTTCTTGCACAAAATCTTCCATAGGTATATCTTTGTTAAGTTTATGAAATGATTTAGCTATTGTTATAACTTCTGGTAAAAAGTATTTTGTTAAAGTTTCATATGCTTCTTTATTTCCTTTTGCATATTTTTCAAATAATTCTAATTCTTCAGCTTTTTTCATATTATTTCCTCATTTACTTGTGTTTATTCTAACATATGGTGGTTTATAAGTCAAATATGTAGATTTTTCTTTCTTTTTTTGGTATAATTTTTCTTGAAGGAAGGTGATTACTTTGGAAAGACTTCAGAAAGTTATTGCATCTTATGGGTATACATCAAGAAGAAAAGCAGAAGAATTAATTCGCAAGGGTAAAGTTATGGTTAATGGTAAAATTATAACTGAACTTGGAACTAAAGTTGAAGCTAATGATGTAATTAGTATTGATAGTGTTATTATAAATAAGGATGTAAAACAAGAGTATTATTTACTTAATAAACCACGTCAAGTAATAAGTAGTGTTGAAGATAAACAAGGAAGAATTACAGTTAGGGATTTAATTAATACTGATGCTAGAATTTATCCGATTGGAAGACTTGATTATGACACAACTGGTTTAATTATTTTAACAAATGATGGTGATTTAGCTAATTTGCTTATGCATCCAAGTTTTGAAGTAGAAAAGACTTATGTTGCAAAAGTTAATAAAGTGTTAGATAAAGATGATATAAAAAAAATAAAAAGTAATATTGTTGTTGAAGGTAGAAAAGTTGTTATTAAAAGATTTAAAATAAAGAAAAAAGATTTTGAAAAGAATACTAGTGTTGTTGAACTTACAATAGTTGAAGGTAGAAATCATATTGTTAAGAAAATATTTGCTAGTATGAATATTGATGTTATTAAATTAAGTAGAGTTGGTTATGCTTTTTTAACTATAGATAATCTTAAGTCTGGAGAATATAGAAATCTAACTATTAAAGAAATTAAAAAATTATATGCATTAAAGAATACTAAGTAGAAAATATTTAGTGTTTTTTCTTGCAATAATTTTGTTTCTTTGATAATATTAATTTAGGTGATAGAAGTGTTTAAGAGAAACAGAGATTTTAATACATCAATAATAGGAAAAAATATTTCTAAAGCTCGTGAAAAAAAAGGATATACTCAAGATGAATTTGCAAGTTTACTTGGTACTAATAGAGTAACTGTTAGTAAATGGGAGACTTGTAATAATGTACCTTCAACAGAGATGATTTTTCAAATATCTAATATACTTGATGTATCAATTGATGAATTACTTGGTTTAAGAAATGAAAGTCAAGAAAAAAGAATGAATATTTTTAAAAAGATATTATTAATTCTTTTAATTTTATTGTTACTTGTTTTAAGTATTTTAGGTATTTATTATTTTTGTACTAATTATAAAAAAACAACTATTTATAGTGTTTTAATAAATGGTGAAGATGTTGGTATGGCTATAATGACGCGGGATACATTTATTATAGATTGTCCTTTGGAAAATTATAGTGATGTTAAATTATATTATTTGAATAAGAATGATAAGGAAGAATTAATATATCATGATACTTTAGGAAGATTAAAGTTTATAACTTATTTAGGTTATAATGAATATTTTGATTTTAATGATTTTGAATATTTAAAGAATAATTTATATATAACTTATATTGATGGTAAAACTGAAAAAAGTGAAAAAATAGAATTTAATTTAAATTATATTAATGATAAATTTAAAGTTCAAAAAGAAAATGAAATTGCTTTAAGTGAAGAGGTTACTTACAATATTGTTAATGATGATTTAACAGAAAAAATAAAAAAGAAATATCAAGGAGAAGAAAATTGGTATGTGTATAGTTATTTTGAAAAAGATGTTGAACATAGAATTGATTATGTTGAAGAAGATAATTTAATTGTTTATTTAATAAAATATCCAGATGAATCTTATGAGTTTTGGACTTTGTATTTAGATGGATATTTGCTAGATTATGTTAAAAAAGATGAAAATCACAATGTTGTGTTTGAGTGTTCAAATGATGAGGTAAAATGTAATAAAAAGGTGAGTGAATTTTACGAGTTACTTTATAAAACTTTTAAATAGTAACTTTAAAGTGTCTTTACTTTTTTGCAATAAATGTTATTCTTAAAATATGAAAGAAGGTATATTATGTATTTAGAAAATGTATTAAAATGTTATGTTAGTGAATCTGGTCAACAGGTAAAAGCATTAAATTTAGTAACTTATAAATTTGAAGTTGGTAAGTTTTATGCAATAATGGGTGAATCGGGAAGTGGAAAATCCACTTTAATTAATATTTTAGGATTAATGGATAAAGCTACAAAAGGGAGTGTTTTTCTTGATGGAGTAGATACAAGAAAATGTAGTGATGATGAGTTATGTAAATTAAGAAATGAAAAAATTGGTTTTGTTTTTCAAAATTTTTATCTTAATAATAAGTTAACTGCATTAGAAAATGTATTGCTTCCAATGTATATAAATGGTAATGTAGATTTAAATAAAGCTAAAGATTTATTAAAAACTTTTAATGTTTTGGATAGAGAAAGTCATTATCCATATGAACTATCAGGTGGAGAGCAACAAAGAGTAAGCTTAGCTCGTGCTTTAGTAAATAATCCAAAATATATTTTAGCGGATGAACCAACAGGTAATTTAGATTCTAAAAATGAAGATGAAGTATTTAATTACTTAAAAGATATAAGTAAAGATAAATGTGTAATTGTAGTTAGTCATAACGAAAAAATTAAGAACTATGCTGATAAGGTTGTATATTTAGAAAAGGGAGTTTTAAAAGATGAAAACTAAAGATGCTTTTAAAATAGCTTTGTTAAATTCTAGAAGAATATCTGTAAAAAGAAAAATATTTATAGTTATTACATCTTTATGTTTTTTGCTTCTTTCTTTTCTTTTTTGTTTTTATAAGACTTTCAAGGATGTAGTTAATTCTATTAGTTATGGTCAAAATGAATCTAAAATAATATCTGTGTATGAAAAAACTGATAAATATGATGAATATAAAAAAAAAATTGATGGGTATAAAAACAAAAATATTGTTTATGTTAGTGAGTTTGAAAATTCTTTATATGGATATAGAGATTTAGATAATAATCTTGGTTTTAATATACTACGTGACATGAAATATTATACTCCGAAAGTAACTAAAGGAAGTACTATTAAGACTATTGGACAAATTATATGTCCAGAGAGGGCAAGTGATAGGAATTTTGATGATTTAAAATATGAAGAGTTAGAAGATTTAACTAAAATGATAGGTAAAAATGTAACTTTGTATTTTAAAGATGGTAATACTAAAGAAAAAGTTGCTAAAACGTTTAAGTTAGTGGGTACGTATAATGCGGATTATTCATATAGTTATAATGATTGTTATATTAGTAGTGTTGATTATGATAATATTCAAAATGAAACAAAGGAAGAGATAAAAGGAGATTTAGTTGTTAAATTATTTGATATATATGTTAATAAATATAAAAATGTAAAAGAAGTAAATGACTATTTAAATAGTCAAGGAATTATTACTTCAGTATCTGAAGTTGATGATGCTTTTGTTAATTATTCATTATTTTTATCAATTCTTTTGCTTGTTATTATGATTATTGTTTTAACTATTATTTTATCAAAATTCTTTAAGAGTTATTATCAAGAAGAAAATTATAATATAGCTTTATATAAAGCACTTGGTTTTAATGATAAATCACTAGTAAAAATATTATTTTTTGAATTAGAAATAATTATGTTTATAGCTATGATTTTGGCAATAATTTCATTAATTATATTATCTATCGCTGTTAGAATTTATTTAAAACAATTTGTTAGTTTTAGAGCTGTAAGAATAGCTATTCCATTTATGGCTTTTATACTTTATTATGTAATTATCAGTTTGATAAATCATAGTTTAATAAAAAGTGATATTAAAAATGTATCTAAATATTCAGTAAAGGTGTTGAGTGAATTATGATAATTGTAAAAGGTTTAATGGATTTTAATAAATTAAAAAGACAACTATTTAATGTTATTGTAATTTCTTTGTGTTTGTGTATTGTTTATATATTTTCATATAAGATAAATAATAAAATAGATAAAGAACTAAATAATGAAGAAGTTAGAACCATTTTAGTTGAAGCTAATGATATTGATGCACTTTTAAGAAAGTATTCAAAATATATAGAAAAGTCATATGATACAGAAGAAGGAACAGCGATAGTTTTAAAGAGTAGAAAATATACTGATAAATTCACAATTGATGAAAGTTATTATAATAATATAATTAATGTAAGTGTAAATGCTACGGCATCAATGGATGGTTATAAATTATTAAGTGGACTACTTGCATTTGCAAGAGTTGTTATGTATGTTATTTTGTTTATTATGATTGTATCATTTAGTGTAGATTATTTTAATAAGTCATATAAAGATTTTAGGTTATATATTATGTTAGGATTTAGAAAAAGTAAATTATTGTTTTATAACTTTTTGTTTCTAGGTTTTATATATAGTTTGATTTATTTAGGGTTGGTGTTGTTAACTTATTTGTTAATTAAAGAAAATGTATTTAATATATTTGCTTTTGGTAGTTATATATTTTCTGTATTATTAAGTATATTAATTCTCAATAATTTATTGAAGAAAAGTTATAGTGAATAATTATGCATTAAAAAATGTTAAGGGTTAAATCTTAACATTTTAATTTTTATCATTAATTTCAATTGCACTGACTGGACAAGAATCTATAGCATTTTTTAATGCTTCACTTTCTAAGTTGTTACTGTTTGTAGCTTCAGATAAACCATCTACAATTTCAAAATGATCTGGGTCAATAGCAACACACATTCCACATCCAATGCAGTTTTCGTTGACTTTTAATTCTTTCATAAATTATTCCTCCTTTTATAATTATAGTAAAAAAGTTTACAAAAATCAATTAATATGCTTTAAAAATTTTTATATTTATGTTATTATTTTGATAGAGGTAGTGTTATGAACACAAGAGAGAATAAATATAGTAATAATGTTGGTATGTCTAGAGTTGCTAAAAATGATGATTTGTATAAGCAAATTAATAATAGCGAGCTAGATAATTTTAACGTGCGTAGTAATGCCACAGTTATTGGTAATCAAGAAAGAGAAATAGATGTTGAACAAATAAAAAAGATTCTTGATAAGAGGTATAACTCTGCTCCGAAGAGAAGAAGTATAAGAATTGAAGAACGCCCACATGAAAATATTATCAGTGATGAACCTACTAAAGAGTATGATTTAACTAAGGTCTTAGAAAAAGCTAAAGATGAAAAGGTTGAAACTTATGAAGAAAATAGAGCAAAGAAGTTAAGAAATACTCAGTATAATATATTAAGTAATTTAAATATTGATGGTGAAGAAAAAGAAGAAGTAAAAGCAACTCCGGAAGAAAATTTAATGAATTTAATAAATACTATAACTATTAATGAAGCTAAGAAGTTAGAAGAAAAAAATAGTAATAGTAACGATATTGATCCATTAGATATACTTAGTGATTTAAAAGGTGATGATGATACTCAAGTATATGAAAGTATGGAAACTGAAGTAACAAAGATTACTGAAATAAAAGAAAAAGAAAACAATAATCAAATAACTGAAGTTAAAAATAAAAACCAAGAAAAGTTAGATAATTCTTTTTATACATCAAATTTATTTAAGAAGAATGATTTTGAAGATGATAATAAAGACTTTGTTGATGATGAAAAAATTGGTATTGGTATTAAAATATTAATAGTTTTAGTGGTTGTTACTTTCTTAGTGGGATTATTTTTATTTTTAAAATCATACCTTAAGTTTTAAATCATATTATTTAATATGACAAAGTTTAAAAAAAGAAAAAAATATAGAATATCGAAAGTTGTAATATTAGATATGGCTTTGATATTTTTTTTTACATATATTTTGTTTATTGGGTATAGTAAATTTGTTAGTAAAAGGTTAATTGATATAGCACATGTTAAGTTAAATGAATTTATGGATTATTTTTTAAGTAATAAGATAAATTATGATTTATTTAAAGGTGATAATTTAAAAGATATAATTGTTATTAATAAAAATAGTGATGGAGAAATATTATATGTTAGTTATGATATGGATAAATCATATAAAGTGTTAGATTTAGTAACTAAAGAGTTAGAGAATAATATAAATGATTTAGAAAATGGAAATGTTGGTAATACCCAAAATATAAGTGGAGGTAAAAATGGAATATTACTTAAATTACCTATGTTTATTGGAAATAATGCTATTATAAGTAATCTTGGACCAAAGATATATGTACCAATTAATTTTGTTGGTTCCATTTTAACTAACTTAAAAACTAAAATAACTGATTATGGTATAAATAATGCTTTAGTGGAAATATATGTAACTGTAAAGTTAAGTACAAATATTATAAGTCCGACATCAAGTAAAGAAATGGTAATAGATTATGATGTTTTGATAGCATCAGTTGTTGTAAATGGAAGAGTTCCATCTATTTATGGGGGATTAATTCAGAGTAAAAGTAGTGGTTTATCTATTCCAATTAGTTAAAAACTATGTTATAATTTATTATAGGGTGAGAATAGTGGATAAAGTATTTATAAATAATGCCTTTAGTAAAGCTATTAATGATTATCAAAATAGTTGTGATAATATCCAAGGAATTATGTATAATTCCTTCTTAGTTGTGGTTGTAAGAATGCTTATATCTATCTATAGTGAACTTGATATTATTAATCCAATGATGATTGGTGATGAAAAACTTTTAAAAGAAAATTTAGCTAAGTTTGGATATTCTCCGGATGCTATAATGATATTTTTATCTAATTTACAATTGTTTTTAGATATAGAAAATGATAATAATCAAAAAGAAATAAAGGATAAGAATCCATATTTTATAACAATTCAAAAAGAATTAGTTGATATGTTTATAAAAAAGAAAGTTAATTTTTATATAACTGAAGTTGAAGTAAATGAATTTTATGATTTATTATATACACCATATTCAAAGAATCCTTTGAGGGTATCATATAATTTTCTAAATGCAACAGATGTATTAGAGATAGATAGGTATTTTAAAAGTGAAATGCGTAGTAATGTTAAAGTAGTTATGCCTAAGGAAAAGCATTATTTAAATGTTAAAGCGTATGAATTACTTAATTATAGTATGGATGATATTAAAAATATGAGTAGTGCAGATGTTGATAGAGTTAATTCTTTAGTATATGATTATTTTAAAATAAGAGAAAATGCTATTAATAAAGAGTATTTGTTAGAAAAAGCAATAGAGAAAATAGAAAGAGAAAATAATAAAGTTACTAGTGGTAATGGTTATGTGGATATACTTCTTATATTAAGTGTTATTTCAACAGTATTTATGCTTAGTATTATATTGATGTTAGTTTTTGTATAGGGAGGTAAAATGGTTACAATTGATGGGAAAAATTATGAATTAATAAAGAATGTTAGAGATGCTTTTGATATAAGTGATATTGAAGGTAAGATAACTGAATATTATGATAATTTTGATTATATTTTAGGAGATTATGCATATGGTAAAGTAAGACTTAAAGGTTTTAATGATAAAACTAATAAGTATTATAAACCAATAAATGATATTAAAATGGTAGATGATTATGTAGAAAAGTGTTGTGCATATGGTTGTAAATATTTTATTTTAAAAAAATTAGATAAATAAATTTACAAAATAAAATATATTTGGTATAATTAGTTAGAATAGATGAAGGGATTGATAAATATGGAAAAAATTAAAATAAATACTGTGTCTGGTATGAATTTGGAAAAGCCTTTGGTTACTGCTTTTAAAAGTAATACTGGGGAATATGTTGTTTTTGATAATGAAATGAATGGAACAATGGGGCTTCCAATTATATTGGTTACTAAACTTGTTAATAATTCTTTGAGTTTGATTCCTGATAATGAATGGAATTCTGTTAAAGAAGTGTTGAGATTAATTATTTCTGGAAATCAAGTTGATTATATAAGTGTTGGAGAAAGTATTAGTGCTGAAGATAATTTCTTTAAGCAACTTACTTTACCTGTTGCATCATTTGAAGCTTTAAAGAATAATTATAAACCAATAAGTGTTGATTCTTTAGAATCAAAAGTTGAAAATGCAGCACCAGTTTTAGATAATGTTGTGCAAAAACCAGAAGTAGTTGAACCAGTAAATGTGGCTCCACAAGTGCAACAACCTGTAGAAAATACTGTTGTTATGCCTGATGCTCCAGTACAAAGTCAAACTATTGCAAGTGTTAATCCGGTAATGCCTGAAGCGGCTCCAGTTACACCAGAAGTTAATCAAACAGTAATGGATGCACCAGTAGAACAACATGTAAATAATACTGAAGTTCCAGTAGACTTTACTGCAGATAAAGAAGCATTCTTAAAAGCTTGTGAAAACATGTTTGATGCTTTAGTAGCTAAATTTAATAATAAATAATAAAAGTTAGGTTAGTAATTCCTAATTTTTTTTAATTTTTTTCTTCCATTAATTTACAACATATAGTATCCATGATATAATTATTTTAATAAATAATATAGGTGGTTGTAATGAAAAAAAAGCTATTGTTTAATTTTTTAATTGTATTTATTTTTTGTTTTAGCTTTGTTTTAGGTCAGTATTTTAATTTTAATAAAGATGTAGTTGTTAATGAAAGTGATATTGGCTCTTCAAATGAAAATGTTAATTTTATATCTATGATGCTTGAACAAAATTATGGAGCAGGAGATTATGAATTATCAACTTTAAGTGATTTTCCTACAGATGGTTATATTTTTAATGATTTATTATCTAAGTGTGAAAATGGAAGTGAATTATCTTGGAATGATGAAAAGAAAAAAGTTGTTTTTAAAGGAAATGTAAGTGATAAATGTTATGTATATTTTGATAAATATAATTTACCTGTTATTAAAAATGTTGTAGTTTCTAATATTACTAGTACAAGCTTAACTATAAATGTAACTTCAGAAAAAGGAACTAATGATATAGCTAGTTATTATTATTCTATATTATCTAATTCTAATGATACTAATTTTGTAAATGATGTAAGTAATTCTTATTCCTTTAGTAATTTAATTTCAAATACTACTTATTATATTAAAGTTTATGCAGTTGATTCAAATGGCAAATCATCAGATATATATAGTTTATCTCAGAAGACTAAAGTAGTTTATACTTGGAGTAAGTATGATATTAAGGAAACAACAAATTATAAAGTTCAAACAAATAGTGGTAGTGGTAGAATTTATACAAATTATTATTGGAATGATACTTGGGTAATGAATGGTCCGGAAATATATTCTAATTATTCAGTAGGGTCTGATGGAACATTTTATTGTTATGGAAAGCTAGGTAAAGTTTCTGTTCCTACACAATACTATACTGGTGAAAAAGATTCGGATGGAGAAAAAATATACAGGGGGTTAACTGATGAAGAAATGAATTAATATTTTAAAGATTATATTGGTAAGTATGTTTGTTCTGATACTGAAGTATCTAATCAGTATGAATCAAATGAAATAATGCTTATTAAGTCAAATATGACTAGTTCTTCTAACCGTCATAATGAATGGTTGATAACTGATTCTTTAACCACGGTTGCTGATGGAACAACAAAATCTAAAGGTACTTATATTGAAGATGTTACGTCTGATAATAGTAATACTTACCCTTCAAATGGAGTATCTGGTAGTTATTGGTATGTAAGAAAATAAAATAGGTAATAAAATACCTGTTTTTTTTATATAATGTAATATGAAAGAGACATTAGAATATTATTATGGTATAGATGTTAATACAATTGATGAACAAGATGGTAAATATCATTTTAAACTTAATAATGAAGATTTCTTTTTTGTGTATTATAATCGTGGGATAGATGAACTTGATGATATAATTGGTGTTAATAATGAAATGATTAAAAAAGGAATTGATGTTCATAAAATAATGTTAAATAGAAATAATAGTTATTTAACTACATTGAATGGTTATAACTATATGTTATTTAGTGTTAGTAATTTAAAAGAAGAATATGATATATTTGATATGGTAAGTATTAGTGAAAAACTTATGGTAACTGATGCAAGAAGTAAGTTATATCGCAATAACTGGGGTGAACTCTGGGCTAGTAAAATTGATTATTTTGAATATCAGGTGCGGGAACTTGCTTATGAAAAAAGTGTTATTAAAGATTCATTTAGTTATTATATTGGTCTTGCTGAAGTTGCTATAAGTTATGTTAATAACACTAATTTTTCTTATGGAAATAATTTTGCACCGAGATTGGTTTTATCTCATCGAAGAGTATTTTATCCAAATTACAAGCTTAATTATTTAAATCCACTGTCATTTATATTTGATATGGAAGTTCGAGATATTGCTGAATATATTAAAGCTATGTTTTTTAAAGAAGATTTTGATTACTCTTTTGATGAATTATCTAGCTTTTTAAAAATAAGACCAATGAATGTATATGAATATCAAATGCTTTTTGCAAGACTTTTATATCCGACATATTATTTTGATTTATATGAATCTATTATGAATAAAGATACTGATGAGGAAGAGTTAGTTAAAGTTATAAAAAGAGTAGATGAGTTTGAATTGTTTTTAAAAAAAACATATTTAGAAATATCTAAATACGCTAAGATTGAAAAAATTGATTTTCTTATAGAGGAACGTTAATTACACCTTCAAGGTCTGGTATTTGAGCTTGAAAGAATGATAATACCCCATCATTTAATGTGTTATCTTGGAACATACAACTTTGACATGCACCAGTCATTTTGACATAAATGTAGTGATCTTCATATTTTATGAATTCTATATCTCCGCCATCCATGTTTAGGTAGGGACGTAGTTCTTCAATCATGCTTTTTATTTTTTCTTCCATATCAATTTCTTTATTCATTTTTCTTCACCTAGAAATATTATAATATTAAATGCTTGTTAAGTAAATATTTTTTTGCTATACTATAAGCTATAAGTAGGTGATTGTTGTGTTAAAAGTAGGTGAAATAGTTTTAGCTCGGGTTACTGGTATTAAAGATTATGGCTTTTTTGTTAAAGTTGATGGTTATGATGGGCTTTGTCATTTGTCGGAAATATCTAATGATTTTGTGGAAAATGTAACTGATTTTGTTAATGTTGGTGATGATATTTATGTTTTAATAGTGGGTATTGATGAGAAAAATAAAAAATTAGATGTATCTATTAAAGATATTTATTATGCAGCTTATGATAACAAAAAAGATATTGTTGAAACAAGAAGGGGTTTTTTACCTTTGAAAGAAATGTTACCTGTGTGGATAAAAGAAAAGATGGATGAATATGAGAAAAAAGAATAATTTTCATATATTATTTGTTTGTTAAATAAAAAAAATAAATAAATTGACATTATGGACAGATTATTTATATGATGATATAATTAAAATGTGGTATGAATAATTATTATAGTTATTAAGTTAATTGTAATTTTTATTTAATTAATATTGAATGGAGTTGATTTTTAGTTAAAAGTGTGATGTTTAAAATGTGAAGAAAGGTTCTAATGTTAGTCATCTTTTGATTTTTTAGTGTTAATGTATTAAATAAGTTAGTCTTTCTTTTATTATTATTTTTATTATATTAAAAAGGAAGGTGTTTTTATGAAAAAATGTAGTGAATGTGGTAAAAAATATGATGAAAATTTAGAAAAATGTCCAAGTTGTGAATTATCAAATTATAACAAATCTGATGATGGTAAAAAGAAAATGATAATAATCATAGTAGTAGCTGTTGCAGTTATTGGTATTATTGCTTTATTAATTGATTTAAATTCCAATAAGTCTGGTGGTGGCAATAATGGTGGAAGTGGAAATCCAGGTGGTTCTTATGTTGCTCCGAAGAATGATGATGATAATGATTATAGTGAAGATGATTATAAAGGTTTAGAAGATTTGGAAGTTACTAAAGATGTAACTAAAGAAGTTGTTGGAACTTATGATGATGAAGAAATTAAGGCTGAAATAACTGTTACTGGAGTTTATTGGACTTCGAAAATTTTACCTCCGAATCCAAGACAATCATATTATACATATTATGATGGTTCAGATGATGAAATTTATCAAGTTATTGAAATGGTTGTAAAAAATACTGGCACAGAAAGTTTTAGTGATTACGTTTTTGAAGGATTTTTATCTGATACGTGTACTCCGACTTTTACTTTTGATGGAGGATATTCTTATAAAGGAATAAATCTAATTGAGGTAGAAAAGGATAGTAGTGGAAGATATGATTTAGGAAGTTTTTATTCTATTAATCCATTAGTTACTAAAACAATTTATGCTGTTAAGTCTGTACCTGAAGCTACTAAGGATTTGTCTCTTACTGTTAATTTGTGTTTTGGTGATAATAAATTAAACATTCATTGGTAAATTATAAAAGGTATTACTTAGGTAGTGCCTTTTTTAAAAAACGAAAAAAAAATCTTGAAATTTAACTTTCAAGATTTTGCTTTTTAAATGGCGCCCGATGTAGGACTCGAACCTACGACCTAACGGTTAACAGCCGTGTGC
>ENA-OOXT01001089-OOXT01001089.1-human-gut-metagenome-genome-assembly--contig:-NODE-1089-length-18484-cov-3.858321_pt1 | contig 18484 bp, 8 predicted proteins | sample MGYA00241590_ERZ501349 | MGnify/ENA primary metagenome ERZ501349 (study PRJEB25962, sample SAMEA2042838) | human gut metagenome | biome: human gut; feature: human-associated habitat; material: faeces...
ATGATACTGGGAACTTTGATCGTCAACTTCTTTCCGGCGCAGCTTTTGGAAATGTTTACAGCATCAAAAGCCATGCGCTCCTTTGGAATATCCGCTATGCGAATTATGGCAGCAAGCTATCTTTTTTGCGGTCTCTCTACCATGATTTCCACCTATTTTCAGGCGACAGAAAAAGTAGGTTCCAGCATTGCGATTCAATTATGCAGACAACAGCTTTTCCTTGTTCCGGCCTTATGGTGTCTGGACAAATTATTCCAACTGAACGGAATCTGGCTTGCATTTCCTGTTGCGGAAACCGCCACTATGCTCATTGCTCTGGCAATAATGGCATGGTATCGCCACAAAAATATCTTATAACAGTTCCAAGGAGGAGAAATGATGAACGATACTTTTATGAAAGAAAAACCGGTATTACCGCTGATTTTATCCATGTCCCTGCCTATGGTTTTATCCATGCTGGTTAATTCTCTATACAACATTATCGACAGCTTTTTCGTCGCACAGATCAGCGAGGAAGCTATGACGGCATTATCACTGGTTTACCCGGTTCAAAATTTTATCAATGCTGTTGGAATTGGATTTGGCGTTGGAATCAACGCAGTGATTGCCTTCTATCTAGGTGCTGGAGATGATAAAAAAGCAGATCAAGCTGCCACGCAGGGACTTGTGCTTGCCATGATTCACGGCGTTGTTTTGACAGTCTGCGGTATTACAATGATGCCGGCTTTTTTAGGAATGTTCACTTCATCCAAGACAGTGATTGAACTTGGCGTCCACTATTCTGTTATTGCGTTCTCTTTTACATTGATTATAGTTGTTGGTGTTACATTCGAGAAAATATTCCAAGCTGTAGGAAACATGAAAACAACTATGATCAGCCTGATGTGTGGGTGTATAATAAACATTGTCTTAGACCCCGTTCTGATTTTTGGCTATGGTCCATTCCCTAAAATGGGAATCGAAGGCGCCGCGCTGGCAACCGGCATCGGGCAGACCTTGACGCTTGCGATTTATCTGGTCGTTTATTTTGTGCGGCCAATTCGCGTGCATATCTGCAGGCAGTACATTTTGCTCAGCAAAAAGATGGTAATAAAGCTATACTCCATCGGCATTCCCGCAACCTTGAATCTTGCGCTCCCATCTCTTTTGATTTCGGCGCTCAATGCTATTTTGGCGGCATATTCCGAGGTGTATATTCTGGTTTTGGGAATATATTACAAATTGCAGACATTCATCTATCTTCCGGCTAATGGCATTGTTCAGGGGATGCGCCCCTTGATCGGCTATAACTACGGTGCGGGGGAGAACAAAAGAGTCAGCCAGATTTATAAAATCGTCTTGTGCATGAGCGGTATCATTATGGTGCTTGGAACAGTGATATGTCTGCTAATCCCCGGCCAGCTTATGGGGCTGTTTACCCACACAGAAGCGACAATCCAGACCGGGAAAACAGCCCTGCGTATCATCGGCGCCGGTTTTATTGTCTCGGCGGTTTCCGTTACATCTTCCGGCGCACTGGAGGGACTTGGAAAAGGCACTCCTTCATTACTGATTTCACTTTGCCGGTATGTTGTGGTTATCATCCCAACTGCGTTTTTACTCAGCAGGCTTTTCGGAGTTGTTGGCGTCTGGAATGCGTTTTGGATCACGGAAGTGATTTCGGCAATCATTTCTATTTATGTTTACTACAAGGCAATAGCACAAAGCTAGCTGAGCTAGTCAACAGTAAAATGAACGTTGCCCCGCACTATTATTCAGAGAGGAAAATTTCCATGACCGTGACTGACGTCTATCAAGAGTATATCCGGTGCAAGCACAACGTCTTTTGTAAAGCGTTCATTCGCTATGCAGCCATCGGGAAAATCATGCGGCTGCAGCAGAAATGGGAACGGGAAATTTACCTTGATTATCTAACAAATGTATCAGCTTCTCAAATTCCTTGGGTAGTAGATGATGATTTCACTAAAATGCTTCCAGTTATGCAGACAGATATTCATTTACAAAAAGAAAATGATGTATTGATTATTGATGCTAAGTATTATAGTCATACAACACAATCTCAATTTAATAAAAATACGATTCATTCAAATAACTTGTATCAAATATTTACTTATGTGAAGAATAAAATATATTTATTCAAGGCTGAAAAACATAGAGTTGCAGGTATGTTATTGTATGCAAAAACGAATGAAGAAATATAACCAGATCAAACGTATCAAATGCATGGTAATCAAATATAGGTTAAGACATTGGATTTAAACAAACTATTCAATGAGTTAAGTAAGCTGTTAGATGATATAGTGGATGAATATTTTAATGACATTCATAAAAAGAACTAGATATTTCAGTTTCTAGTTCTTTTTTGTCTTTGGTTATAAAATGAAATAGTTGTATTATTAAAATCTTGTATTGACTTCGAACTTATCTTTTGTTGACAAATTATTCATAAAAGTGAATATTTATTATTTAATACTGTAAGCGTTTCACGTATAATAGAAAGGTAAGCGAGGATCGATTTATGCAAATAAGTTATAATAAGCTATTTAAATTATTAATTGATAAAGGCATGAAAAAAACAGATTTGGCTAAAGAAGCTAAGTTAACACCAGCTACACTCGCAAAGCTATCTAAACAGGAAACTGTATCTATGGATACGTTGATTCGTATTTGCGATTGTTTGGATTGTACATTTGATGATGTAGTGGAATTGATTAAGTAATTTTCTAAACAAGGATAAGTGTACTTAAATTTTAATAGGGAAAGGATTAAATATGAATAAACAACAATTAGCAACAAAAATATGGGAATCAGCAAATAAAATGCGCTCTAAAATTGAGGCAAGTGAATATAAGGATTATATTCTAGGCTTCATATTCTATAAATTTTTATCTGAAAGAGAAGAAAACTTCTTAAAAAAAGATGGCTATGAAGAAGAAGATTTAAACACAGTAACGGAAGATGATCAAGATGTTGTGGATTATCTTCAAACTAGAATTGGATATTTTATTTCTTATGACAATTTATTTTCAACATGGTTAAAAATGGGTAGTGACTTTGATGTGTCAAATGTTACTGATGCATTATCTGCATTTAGTCGATTGATTAGCGACAATTATAAAAGAGTTTTTGATGGGATTTTTCAAACCTTAGAATCTGGGATATCTAAATTAGGCTCTAGTTCAAAAGAACAGAGTAAAGCTGTTAGGGATTTAATTTATTTAATTAATAACATTCCTATGGATGGTCAACAAGACTACGATGTTTTAGGTTTTATTTATGAATATTTAATTTCTAATTTTGCGGCTAATGCAGGCAAAAAGGCTGGTGAATTCTATACTCCACATGAAGTATCTTTATTAATGTCAGAGATTATTGCCGAACATTTAAAAGATCGTAAAGAGATTAAAATTTATGATCCATGTTCTGGTTCAGGATCATTATTAATTAATATTGGTAAAAGTGTTTCAAAGTATATGGATGGTCAAAATAATATTAAATATTATGCTCAAGAACTAAAACAAAATACTTATAATTTAACACGTATGAACTTAGTTATGCGTGGTATATTGCCGGATAATATTAAAGTCCGTAATGGTGATACTTTAGAAGAGGATTGGCCTGATTTTGAAGATAGTGATCCAGTTGGAACATATGAACCTCTATACGTGGATGCTGTGACAAGTAACCCGCCTTATTCTCAAAATTGGGATCCTTCAGATAAGGAAAATGATCCGCGTTATGCAGACTATGGAGTAGCTCCAAAAGGAAAGGCAGATTATGCATTCTTGCTTCATGATTTATATCATATAAAATCAGATGGTATTATGACGATTGTATTGCCACATGGTGTGCTTTTCCGAGGTGGTGAAGAAGGGGATATTCGTAGAAACCTAATTGAGAAAAATAAAATTGATGCGATTATTGGATTACCTTCAAATATTTTCTTTGGCACAGGAATTCCAACAATTATCATGGTGTTAAAACAAAAACGTGCGAATACAGATGTATTAATCATTGATGCTTCAAAAGGTTTTGTCAAAGAAGGAAAAAACAACAAATTAAGAGCTTGCGACATAAAAAGAATTACAGATACTATTAAGAATAGAACAACAATTGATAAGTTTAGTCGTGTAGTATCAAGAGATGAAATTCGTTCAAATGATTATAACTTAAATATACCTAGATATGTTGATTCTTCAGAAAAATCTGAGTCATGGGATATTTATGCATCCATGTTTGGAGGAATTCCAAATAGTGAAATTAATGAACTAAAAGAAATTTGGAAAGTTTTTCCATCATTAAAGAATCAATTGTTTAAGGCTTCAAATGAACAATATAGTTCTTTCAATACAAATAACTTGAAGGAATTAGTTAATAATAATTTAGAAGTAAAAGAATTTATTAATAAATATAATCAGTCTTTATCTGGTTTTGATACAATTTTAAAAGAATTGTTGATTGACAATGCAAATAATTTAAACATTGCACAAACATCGACAATCATAAGTGATGAATTATTTAGTAGGTTAAAACCTTTAGCTTTAATTGATCCTTATGAAGCTTATCAAGATTTTGATAATCAATGGATTGAGATTTCTACAGATTTAGAAATGATTCAAACTGAAGGTTTTGATTGTACAAAAGTAGTAGATCCTAATATGGTGATTAAGAAAAAGAATAATAAAGAAGATGAGGTGCAAGAAGGATGGCTAGGTCATATTATTCCTTTTGATCTTGTTCAAGAAAATTATTTAAAGGAAGATAAACAATCATTGTTATCTAAACAAAATAGGGTTTCTGAGATTGAATCTTCGATTGAAGAGATTCTTGAATCTTTAACTGAAGATGAGAAGCAAAGCGATTATTATGATGAAGAAAAGAATAAGTTTGATGATAAACTTGTAAAAACTGCTTTAAAAAATTCAGATTTAGAATCAGAAACAAAAAATAAACTAAAATCATATCAAAGCTTAGTAAATGAAAAGAAAACATTAAACAAGGAAATTAAAAAAGAAAGTGAATCTCTAGAAAAAAATTCGAAAGAAACTATTGAAAACTTATCTGATGATGAAGTAAACAACATGCTAATTAAAAAATGGATTGATCCATTAATGGATTTATTACAAAAAATTCCAATGAATATCATTAATGAATTGATAAAGGCACTAGAAAGTTTATCTAAGAAATACGAAGTGACTTTTGAAGATATTGAAAACGAAATAAATCAAACTGAAAAAGAATTGATTTCTATGATTGATGATTTAGTTGGAAATGAATTTGATATGTTAGGATTACAAGAATTAAAATCCTTGTTAGGAGGAAGCACACATGAAAGATAAAACTCCTAGTATTAGATTCAAAGGATTCACTGACGATTGGGAACAGCGTAAGGCAAAGAACTTGTTTGTTTCTACTGCCGATAAAGGGCATCCTGAACTACCTGTTTTATCTGCGACGCAGGATAGAGGTATGATTAGGCGTGATGAAAATAGCATAAACATTTATCACGATAAGAAGAATGAAGAAGGTTATAAAAGAGTGTTGCCGGGTCAATTTGTCATTCATCTTCGTTCTTTCCAAGGTGGTTTTGCACACTCTGCAATAGAAGGCATAACCTCGCCTGCATACACGGTTTTTGGCTTTTCAGAGCCAGAAAAACACAACCCGAATTATTGGAAATATGTATTTACTTCAAAGGAATTTATCAGACGATTGGAAACAGTTACATACGGTATTCGTGATGGAAGAAGCATTAGTTATGATGAATTTCTCACAATGGACTTCGTATATCCAACGCAAGATGAGCAGACCAAAATAGCCAATTATCTTGATACTCTCGACAACCTTATCACCCTTCATCAGCGTAAGTATGATCAATTGTTAAATATTAAAAAATCTATGTTAGAAAAAATGTTTCCTAAAAATGGGGAGAAAGCTCCTGAAATTAGATTTGACGGATTTACTGATGATTGGGAACAGCGTAAGTTGCTAAGCTGTATTCGGAAGATAACAGATTTTCGTGGTAGAACGCCTAAAAAGCTTGGTATGGATTGGAGTGAAAGTGGCTACTTAGCATTGTCAGCACTTAATGTTAAAGATGGTTATATAGATTTTTCTCAGGATGTTCATTACGGTGACCAAGCATTATACGATAAATGGATGAGTGGCAGTGAATTACACAAAGGTCAGGTGCTATTTACCACAGAGGCACCTATGGGAAATGTAGCACAAGTGCCTGATAATAAGAAGTATATACTTAGCCAGAGAACAATCGCTTTTGATGTTAATGAAGATATTATTAAAGAAAATTTTCTTGCAACATTGCTTAGGAGTCCGGTTGTTTTTAAGACATTAACTTCACTTTCAAGCGGAGGAACGGCAAAGGGAGTGAGTCAAAAATCTCTTGCTAGTGTAGATATACAAATTCCTGTAGAATTAAGGGAGCAAGAATTACTTGCAACCCATTTCACCAACCTCGACAACCTTATCACGCTTCATCAGCGAAAGTTAGAAAAAATGCAAAATTTAAAAAAATCAATACTTAAACAAATGTTTTTATAAATGCTGATTGTTAACTAAAGAAATGTTTTCAAATTTTGTTGAATTTTGATACAAAATTAATGTTAGAACTGACTAAACTTTCAATTCATTTATAAATAATATTCCTAATTGGTTATTAATTAGTTCGATATTAAATAAAAAATAATGAATTTTTCTAAGTTTAACTTGGGAACAGCGTAAGGCAAAGAACTTGTTTGTTTCTACTGCCGATAAAGGGCATCCTGAACTACCTGTTTTATCTGCGACGCAGGATAGAGGTATGATTAGGCGTGATGAAAATAGCATAAACATTTATCACGATAAGAAGAATGAAGAAGGTTATAAAAGAGTGTTGCCGGGTCAATTTGTCATTCATCTTCGTTCTTTCCAAGGTGGTTTTGCACACTCTGCAATAGAAGGCATAACCTCGCCTGCATACACGGTTTTTGGCTTTTCAGAGCCAGAAAAACACAACCCGAATTATTGGAAATATGTATTTACTTCAAAGGAATTTATCAGACGATTGGAAACAGTTACATACGGTATTCGTGATGGAAGAAGCATTAGTTATGATGAATTTCTCACAATGGACTTCGTATATCCAACGCAAGATGAGCAGACCAAAATAGCCAATTATCTTGATACTCTCGACAACCTTATCACCCTTCATCAGCGTAAGTATGATCAATTGTTAAATATTAAAAAATCTATGTTAGAAAAAATGTTTCCTAAAAATGGGGAGAAAGCTCCTGAAATTAGATTTGACGGATTTACTGATGATTGGGAACAGCGTAAGTTGCTAAGCTGTATTCGGAAGATAACAGATTTTCGTGGTAGAACGCCTAAAAAGCTTGGTATGGATTGGAGTGAAAGTGGCTACTTAGCATTGTCAGCACTTAATGTTAAAGATGGTTATATAGATTTTTCTCAGGATGTTCATTACGGTGACCAAGCATTATACGATAAATGGATGAGTGGCAGTGAATTACACAAAGGTCAGGTGCTATTTACCACAGAGGCACCTATGGGAAATGTAGCACAAGTGCCTGATAATAAGAAGTATATACTTAGCCAGAGAACAATCGCTTTTGATGTTAATGAAGATATTATTAAAGAAAATTTTCTTGCAACATTGCTTAGGAGTCCGGTTGTTTTTAAGACATTAACTTCACTTTCAAGCGGAGGAACGGCAAAGGGAGTGAGTCAAAAATCTCTTGCTAGTGTAGATATACAAATTCCTGTAGAATTAAGGGAGCAAGAATTACTTGCAACCCATTTCACCAACCTCGACAACCTTATCACGCTTCATCAGCGAGAAGAATTTATATTAAAAAAGACGATTAGATGGTTAGTTATACCTTAGAATTTAGAAAGAAGGTGTTTGTTTTATGGTATTTAATAAAGAATCAGAGTTTGAAGAAGCTCTAATAAAGATATTATGTAAATATGGATGGTCGGATAAGATATTAAAGTATCCAACAGAGGAAGATTTAATTCAAAATTGGGCTAATATTTTATTTGAAAATAATCGAGATATCGATCGATTAAATGATTATCCTTTAACTCGTTCTGAAATGCAGCAGATTATAGCTCAAATTAATGAGTTACGAACTCCTTTAAAACTTAATGGTTTTATAAATGGTAAAACGGTATCTATTAAGCGTGATAATCCGGATGATAAATTGCATTTGGGAAAAGAAGTTAGTTTAAAGATATATGATAGGATGGAAATTGCAGCAGGAAGTTCTAGATATCAGATTGCCCAACAACCTATCTATAAATCGAAGAGTAAAATCTTAAATGATCGAAGAGGAGATTTGACATTACTAATAAATGGCATGCCTGTAATTCATATAGAATTAAAGAAGAGTGGTGTACCAATTAGTCAGGCGCAATATCAAATTGAAAAGTATGCTAAAGAGGGAATATTTACAGGTTTATTTTCCTTAGTACAAATTTTTGTTGCGATGAATCCTGATGAAACTACTTATTTTGCAAATCCTGGTCCAGAAGGAAAATTTAATTCAAGTTATTATTTTCATTGGGCTGATTTTAATAATGAGAGAATAGATCAATGGGATAAAATTGGAGCAACTTTATTAAGTATTCCTATGGCTCATGAAATGATTGGTTTTTATACAGTTGCTGATGATTCTGATGGAGTTTTAAAAGTCATGAGAAGTTATCAATATTATGCGGCTAGTCGTATTTCTGATAAGGTTGCTAAAAATAAGTGGGATGATAAAAATCAATTGGGTGGCTATGTATGGCATACAACTGGCTCTGGAAAGACTTTAACTAGTTTTAAATCAGCTCAATTGATTGCGTCTAGTAAAGATGCTGATAAAGTTGTGTTCTTGATGGATCGTATTGAATTAGGAACTCAATCTTTAAAGGAATATAGAGCTTTTGCTGATTTTGACCAAGATGTTCAAGACACAGAGGATACATATGTACTTGTATCAAAATTAAAGAGTGATGATCCTGCTAATACACTTATAGTAACCTCAATTCAAAAAATGAGTAATATTGGTAAGGATTCAAATGGTTTAAAGCAAAAAGATTTAGATAAGATATCTTCGAAGAGAATTGTATTTATCGTTGATGAGTGTCATAGATCTACGTTTGGAGATATGCTTTTAACTATTAAAGAAACTTTCCCAAAAGCATTATTCTTTGGATTTACTGGTACCCCAATTCAAGATGAAAATCAGAAAAAAATGAATACAACTACAGACATATTTGGTGATGAATTACATAGATATAGTATTGCAGATGGAATACGAGATGGAAATGTATTAGGATTTGATCCATATAAAGTTTTGACTTTTAAAGACATGGATTTACGAGAGGCGGTTGCATTGGCCAAAGCTAATGCGAATAATCGTGGTGAAGCATTACAAGAGGAATCTAAGGCAAAAATATATAATCAATATATGGATAAATCAAAAGTTAAAATGATTACTTCTATTGACGAAAACGGTAAAACTGTTCATGGTATTGAAGATTTTGTTTCAAACCAACAATATATGGGTGATGAACATCAAAATATTGTAGTTGATGATATTATTTCTAATTTTGATAGGTTAAGTCATAATAAAAAATTCCATGCTATTTTTGCTACAAGTAGTATCCCAGAAGCAATTGAATATTATAGATTATTTAAATTAAAAGCTCCTACTTTAAAGGTAACTGCATTGTTTGATCAACATATTGATAATGTAGTAGGTTTCCAATTTAAAGAAGATGGATTGGTTGAGTTGATTGATGATTATAATACTTTATATAATCAGGATTTCAAAATTGCAACATTTGATAAAATGAAAAAAGATATTGCAGCTCGACTTGCTCATAAGAGACCATATGAAAGAATAGAACTGAACTCTAATAAGCAAATAGATATTCTAATTGTGGTAAATCAAATGTTAACTGGATTTGATTCTAAATGGATAAATACACTATATTTAGATAAAATGATTGAATATGAAAATATAATTCAAGCTTTCTCGAGAACTAATAGATTATTTGGACCTGATAAACCTTTTGGAATTATAAGATATTATAGAAGACCTCATACTATGGAGGAAAATATTAGTAAAGCTATAAAATTATATTCAGGTGATAAACCTTTTGGTTTGTTTGCCAATAAACTAAACTATAATTTAAAAGTACTTAATAACTTATTTAGTCAAATAAAATTACTGTTTGAAAATGCTGGAATTACCGATTTTGAAAAATTACCAGATAGTTCTTCTGATCAAGGACAGTTTGCTAAATTATTCAATGAGTTTAATAAATATATTCAAGCAGCATATCTACAAGGTATGGTATGGGATAAAAGTGAATATATTTTCGATAATCAAGCTGACGCAAAAGAAACTGTTGTACGCTTATATGACGAAAAAACATATTTAATCTTAGTTCAAAGATATAAAGAATTATTTACAACTATGCCGGGTACTGATCCATCAGACAACGTATTTGATATACAGTCTTATATAACTGAAATTGATACTGGTTTTATTGATAACGATTATATGAATTCTAAATTTAATAAATATGTGAAAATATTATCTCAACCAGGAATTACTGAAGATGAAATCAATAAAGTAAAAGGTGAAGTACATAAAACATTTGCTACACTTAGTGCAGAAGAGCAAAAGTATGCAAATATAATTCTTCATGATATTGAAGCCGGTGATTTTACAATAAAAGATGACGAGAAAACACTTAGGGATTATATAACAGATTATATGAATCAAGCTAAAAATGATCAAATTCATAAAATGGCAGATGCTTTAGGACTTGATGAGCAATTGTTACGAGAATGTGTTTTATTAAAATTGAACAAAACTAATTTAAATGAATTTGGACGATTCGACAAGCTATTAAATACAGTTGATAAATCAAAAGCTCTACGGTATTTTGAAAGAGCTGAGCAGAAGAAAATCTTGCCACCAAAAGTTAATATGAAGGTATCTAATTTGTTAACTAAATTTATTCTTGATGGTGGTTTTGATATCGAATAAGGGAGGGAGAGTCATTTTGATTCTTCCTTTTTGCTTGGGAACAGCGTAAGTTTGGAGATGTTGGCTCAGTTTCCATGTGTAAAAGAATATTTAAAAACGAAACATCAGATGGAGGCGATATTCCTTTTTATAAGATTGGAACTTTTGGTGGAGAACCAGACGCTTTTATTAGTAGAGAATTGTTTGAAGAATATAAGAAAAAATTTTCTTATCCTAATGAGGGAGATATTCTTTTGTCTGCATCAGGAACAATCGGTAGAATTGTTGAATATACTGGAGAAGACGCTTATTTTCAAGATTCAAATATTGTATGGCTGTCGCATGATAAATCTATTTGCAACAAGTTTTTGAAGGTGCTTTATCCAACTGTGAAATGGGATGGAATCGAAGGAAGTACAATTAAAAGATTATATAATGATAATTTTCTTAAAACACAGTTTATGATGCCGAAGATTGAGGAACAAGAAAGACTGGGAGAATATTTTGAACAGTTAGACCATCTCATCACCCTTCATCAGCGTGAGTAAAAATGGAGGAAAAAACAATGATAGAACAATTTAATAAAGATAGTTTGTTTTGTGAATATTACAAATGTTGGGTTTCTATTTATAAAGAGGGAGCTATTCGTCCTGTAACATTACAAAAATACAAAATGACGATATCATGGTTAGAACGATTTATTCCAAATATTAAGTTATGCGAGTTGGATCGGATTTGTTATCAGAAGTTATTGAATGATTATGCACTATCACATGAAAGACAAACAACAATGGACTTTCATCATCAACTAAAAGGTGCAATCTTGGATGCTGTGGATGAGGGATTAATTGAAAGAGATCCTACACGTAAAGCAATTATCAAAGGAAAAACGCCTAAGGAAAAGAAACCTAAATATTTAAATCAATTCGAATTACATACATTGTTAATTAATTTAAATCTTAGTGAAAAAATTAATTGGGATTGGTTTATTTTACTTGTGGCAAAAACAGGTATGCGTTTTTCAGAAGCATTAGCTCTTACTCCAAAAGATTTTGATTTTAGTAAGCAATTGTTATCTGTAAATAAAACATGGGATTATAAAGGGAATGGTGGTTTTTTACCAACAAAAAATAAGTCTTCAGTGAGAAAGATTCAATTGGATTGGCAAACTGTTATTCAATTTTCGCAGTTAATTAAAAATATTCCTGAAAATGAGCCTATATTTGCTCATCTAAATAACAAAATCTATAATTCTACAGTAAATGATGCACTTTGCAGAACTTGTAAAAAGAGCAATATACCAAATATAACAATTCATGGTTTAAGGCATACACATGCATCTTTATTATTATTTGCAGGAGTATCTATAGCTAGTGTAGCAAGAAGATTGGGACATGCGAGTATTAATACTACTCAAAAAACTTATTTACATATCATTCAAGAACTAGAAAATAAAGATGTCGACTTAGTTATGCGTTCTTTATCTACTTTAAGTTAAATTAATAATCACGCTGATGAAGTTTTTTAACAAATAGTATGTTATATACGTGCCATTTTACTGAATGAGACTCGCAAGAATAGATAAATATTAATTGAATTATGAATATAGATTTTGTATTTAAGCTATTAGGTGTAGAATAGTTATAAAAGATGATGCTTAGTTATTTTATTAATATTTTAAAAAAAGGGATGTTATTAGTGGAGGGGTTAGAATGTCGTTGAATATTGAACAAAAGGTAGAAATTTGGAAAAATAAATTATTAGATTTAGGAAAACGAAATAGATTGATAAATTATCGTATAACAAAGCGATCTTCATTAATGATTAAGAATCCTGGGATATATGATTTATGGGATGCTGTTGTAACGAACGAAGATAAATTATGTTTTCCTTTTTATATTGAGCCAGTAGAAGAAATAAATAGAGAAGGAGAAAGAGCAAATCTAGAATTAGTAGAACCTGAAGATCCAAATGAAGTTGTAACAAATCAAAATAAAAAAGAATTACAAAGCACTTTACGCAATCTTAGAAACAAGGCAAAAATGACTATTGAAGAGCAGGGTATTAACACACTATACCTAGCTTTTGGCTTTTTAGAATGGGATGAAGTTATAAAAGATAAGCAACGATTTGTTTCCCCTTTAATATTAGTTCCAGTTAGTTTATCTATCGAATCTATAACAACACCATTTGTTTTGGAAATGATAGACGATGAAATAGTTGTCAATCCTGCATTGAAATATAAATTAGAAAGTGAGTTTGGAATAGTATTACCAGAATTTGAGGAAGGTTCGGATTTAAAAACATACTATGAGGCTGTTTCCAAAGTTATTGATAAAAAATGGACTTTAAAAGAAGAAGTTGGTTTAAGTTTATTCTCATATTTAAAAATTAATATGTACAACGATTTGAATACGAATAAAGATAATATTATCTCAAATCCAATTGTACGTGCCATTTCAGGTGATGCAACTGCTTTACCTAGCGTTCCTGATGAATTGATTAATTATGATTTTGATAAAAAATTAAGACCTTCAGATGTGTATCAAGTTGTAGATGCAGATTCAAGTCAACAAGATGCAATTTTATGTGCTAAAAATGGGATTAGTTTCGTTTTACAAGGTCCACCAGGAACTGGAAAGAGTCAAACCATAACGAATATTATAGCTGAGTGTTTAGCAGATGGAAAAAAGGTTTTATTTGTTTCTGAGAAAATGGCTGCTTTAGATGTTGTTTACAAAAGATTAGCATCTGCTAAATTGGATGACTTTTGTTTAGTATTACATAGTCATAAAGCAAATAAAAAAGCAGTTTTAGAACAATTACGAATTTCGTTAGACTTGGCACATAAGAAATCAGAAATTTCAGATGAAGCATCTATTGCTCTTAATACTTTATATCAAGACAAGCAGAAATTAAATGAATATGCTGATGAATTGTTTGAAAATGTTTCGCCACTTAATATGTCAATATATCAAGTCAATGGAGAATTAGCTAGTTTAAATAATTATGAGGATATAATATTTTCAATTCCAAATGTTCGTGAAACTACAAGGGAAAAATTTAATAGGTATTACAGTGTTTTGGAGGCCTATAAAAATTCAATTGGACGCATGACAGAAGATTATGATACCAATCCTTGGCGCGGCTCTACTGTGCCATATGTTACAAATGAGTTGAGACATGATATTAGTGCAAAATTATTATTATTGTCTAATAAGTTAAGTGAACATAATAATACAATAAATAAGATGTTTAATACTCTAGATTTAAAACTTGATAGTTCTTATTCAAATCTTGAATACTGTCTTAAGTTACTAGGCGTAGCTAAAGATTCTCCAACAATACCAACAAATTGGGTTTATAATGCGAATGTTGATTATTTAATGGAAGATATTTCAAAATATGAAAAACTATCATCTCAATATTCAACTTTTATAGATGAATTGAATGGTATATATACTAACATAAACAATTTAAATGTTTGTCATTTAGACTCAACAAACGTAAACAATTTGAAAGATTTGAATGATATTGAAGATGAAAAGAACAAATTATTAGATATTGTGAATAATAATACGATATTATTGAATCTTTCCAATGTTGTAGATGTTGATAATCTAGAATATGAAATCAATAATATTAAGAAAGTAACTGATAATATAAAAGCTGTTCGCGATAGCTTAGTTCCAAAGTTTAATCCAGATGTTTTTAATTTAAATTATCAAGACAAATTGAATGACTATTTGGATTCGTATTATGCATTTATAACGAATGTTAATAGTGCTTATAGTTTAGATGGATTTGAAGATCATATACCATTGGGGCTGATACCGCCTTATTGGCTTGAGAATAGTATTTCGGATTTAAAAACAGATGTGCAAAACTGGATGACTAAAAAGGATGAATATAATAATTATTTTTGTAATGTAAAGACATCTTCAGGTTTTATATTTAATAATTTTCCTGAATTAAATGATTTGAAACCATCATCTTTAGAATTTGTTAAAGAAAAAATTTTACGTTATATTGATTCTCATTATGCTCTATCAAAAATGATGGTAAATGGAAATAACGAACAATGTGAAAATGAATTTGTTGTATTATCTGAATTGGTTGAAAAAGTAAATAATATTAAGAGTAAACTGTTGGTCGATTACGATTCTGAAGTATTTGATTTGGATTATAAACCGATGTTAAAGAGATATAAATTAGAATATTCATCTTTATTTAAAGTTTTTAAAGGATCTTATCGAGAAGACCAAAAGAAAATCAAAATTCTTTTAAAAAATCCAGGTATAAAACTAGATGATGTATTTATTATGAATACATTAAATAAGTTAAAAGAAATTGATGATATGCGATTGGAAATGTCGGATAAATGTTCAAATATTGTGAATACCTTTGTAGGTGAATTTAATGATGAAAAAACGAATTTGCAAGAAATTTTGAAAACATTACATGAGTATAAAGAAATCAATATGGTTTTACAAAACATCTTTAAAATGATTGATATTATAAAATTATTTGATTTACATGCTGAAGAATTAACAGATAAATTCGGTGTATGGAATAAAGGCTTTGATACCTCATGGCAACATGTGTTAGAAGGCTTGACATGGACAGAGGACTTTAGAATTCAATTAAAGCAAAATAAAGAAGATTTAAGCCGATATACTAAAGAGTATAATAGTTATTTATCTGACAATGATATAATGAATGCGATTACTACAATTGAATGTTATAAAAATGAGAAGATCAATTGTAAAAGATCATATGATAAGTTAATTAATATTTTTAGTGATTCATTTGATTTTGAGAATACGGACTATGATTTAATTCATGATAATGTTCATACAATGGCTTTATTGTCTAAGGCAAAATCATTATTAGAAAAGATGAAAGAAATATTATGCGTCTTTGATGATAATCAGGACTGTTTAAAAGAGCAATATGCTTATTATTATAACGGTGTAATTACTTCATGGGATAAGATAAGAAATGCACTGGTTTGGACATCTAGATTTAATGAGATAATGAATGAAAATCAACCTAATCGTGAATTTATAGAGAACATGTGCACAAATAGTCACTTGATTCAGAATTGTAACTTATTCATCCAAAATATTGATGAAATATTAGAAGATATCGACCCAGAATATCATTGGATGTTAGGTTTATTTGATTCAGAAACTCAAAATAATTTCAGAAATGTGAGCTTTGTTAATTTGGTTTCTCGTCTTAGTGAATGTATGGATGGCTTGTTTTTGCTTGAGGAATGGATTGATTTTGTTAATGCTAAGAAAAAATGTGAAGAAGAGGGAATTTTGGATTTTACAATTGAAATTGAAATGAAAAAAGTACGTGCGGATCATATAATTCCAGTTTTTAAGAAAAGATTTTATAGATTATGGTTGGATTCGGTATTGCCTGAATATCCTTCAATTTTGAACTTTAGACATGTTAATCAAGAAAAAACAATTTCAGAGTTTGCCAAATTAGATTCTTTACAATTTGATATAGCCAAAGATCGTATTAAAACTAAATTGATAAATGATTTACCAATATTAGATACTTTTACTAATGGATTAGATGAAATTGGTATTTTAAAACGTGAATTGAGAAAGCAAAGAAAGATAATGCCAATTCGTAGGTTATTTAAGCAGATTCCTAATTTATTAATGACATTAAAACCATGTTTGATGATGTCACCACTTTCTGTTAGCCTGTTTTTAGAAGCAGACACTTATAAGTTTGACACAGTTATCTTTGATGAAGCTTCACAAGTATGTACTGAAAATGCAATTGGAGCAATTTCACGTGGTAAACAAGTAATTATTGCTGGTGATAGCAAACAGTTACCACCTACAAACTTTTTTACCTCTACTACTTCAGATAGTGACGATTTTGATACGGATGAAGAAGAGGATGACACATATTCTTATGAGTCTGTTCTAGATGAAGCTAATTTATTACCTGAAAAGACATTGTTATGGCATTATCGTAGTAGACATGAAAATTTAATTGCTTTCTCAAATGCTAAGATTTATCACAATGATTTGATAACTTTCCCATCGAATATAGAAAACACCCCAGATAATGGAGTTGAGTATATCTATGTAAAAGATGGTTTTTATGATCGAGGTGGCAAAAAAGGTAATTATGTTGAAGCTAAAGAAGTAGCTAAATTGGTATTTGATCATTTTAAAAGGTTTCCAAAGCGTTCGCTTGGTGTAATTACATTTGGTGAAGTACAACAACAAGCTGTAGAGTTAGCAATTCGTGAAATGCGTTTAAAAAACCAGAATTTTGAATCATTCTTTAATGAATCTATAGATGAAGCATTCTTTGTTAAGAATTTGGAGAATGTACAAGGTGATGAGCGTGATACTATCATTTTTAGTATTGGTTACGCAAAAGATCCTAAAGGCGTCTTCCGTATGAATTTTGGACCTTTAAGTAAAGTTGGTGGAGAACGTCGATTAAATGTTGCGATAACGCGTGCAAAATATAATGTAAAATTAGTTGGGTCTATTATGCCGACTGACATTGATTGTGAACGTATCTCTTCTGAAGGACCTAAGTTGTTAAGGTCTTATATAGATTTTGCGATAAACGGATATAGTACTATTCAACAGCCAAATATTAAAAATAATGATTCATTAAATACTTCTTCATTTGAAAAGACTATATATGACTTTTTGAATTCGAAAGGTTATATGTTAGCTACTAATGTAGGGTGCTCAGAATACAAAATTGATATTGCTGTAAAGCATCCACAAATTAGTGGACAATTTGTTCTAGGTATAGAATGTGATGGCATTAATTACCATTCAGCACGAACTGCCAGGGAACGAGATCGATTAAGACATGATGTACTTACTAACATGGGTTGGCAATTGTATCGCGTATGGTCTACAGACTGGATAAAAGATCCTGTTACAGAAGGTAACCGCTTGACTGAAGCTATTGATAATGCTATTGACAATTTTACGTATAGAAATAATGTTAAAGTAGAAAAGCAAAAGGTTAGTCATAACTTTGCTAAAATAGAAGATAAAATTTCAACAGAAGAAGATAAAGTAAATCCTTATGGATTTAAAAAGAGAGAATATGTAACTCATGAAGGATTTAGAACGGATAGATATGTTTATGGTTATTATAAGAATTGTGTAATGGACATAATCAAACAATTGTATCCGGTTCATTATGATGAAATTTGTCAAAAAATGGCACCTGTATATGGTAATTCAAAAGCTACAGTCAAAATAAAAAGGGAAGTTGATGATTGTTTAGCACAATTAAAAAATCAAGTTATAAGAAAAGGCGATTACTTCTATCCAAAAGGTTATACAGAAGTTGTGCCACGTATAAAAAATAGAAAAATCGATTATATTGCAACTGATGAACTTGCTGAAGTAATGTATACAATCTTA
>ENA-OOXT01001093-OOXT01001093.1-human-gut-metagenome-genome-assembly--contig:-NODE-1093-length-18475-cov-5.057872_pt1 | contig 18475 bp, 19 predicted proteins | sample MGYA00241590_ERZ501349 | MGnify/ENA primary metagenome ERZ501349 (study PRJEB25962, sample SAMEA2042838) | human gut metagenome | biome: human gut; feature: human-associated habitat; material: faeces...
GGGGATGGCGTAGAAGCCCACCGCCGCACCGATCACAATGCTGGCAATGACAACGCCAAACATGATCTGCGCCGCCAGAAATCCCGCCGCGAAGCCGATCAGATACCCGATGATCTTCTCCCGTGGATCCATGATGTAGATGTTATAGTCCTCTCCGATACCGGTCAGGCCGGTCAGCGGGACATACTTTTCTTTTTTCTTGCTCTTCCCCATAAAATCACCTATATCGTTTCCTGAAATCCGGCCAGCCGCAGCTTGTGGTCGTTCTTCATTGCATATTCCGTCCGTTTCAGCCGACCGGACACCTTCGTCAGGGTGCTGTTCTCATCCTCCTCAAACACATAGAGCGGGTTGAGCACGACCCGGCCGTCCTCATAGCCCACCACCTCGGTGATCTCCATGGTTTTTCTGGATTTGTCACGCAGCCTGGAAAGATGTATAATGATATCTACCGCCGATGCGATCTGCTGGCGGATGGCCTCCAGCGGAAGGCCTGCCGCACCCTGAAGGACCATGGTCTCCAAGCGGCTCAGCATATCCTCGGTGGAGTTTGCATGGCCGGTGGAGAGTGAGCCGTCGTGGCCGGTGTTCATGGCCTGCTGCATATCCAGCGCCTCGCCGCCACGGACCTCACCCACGATGATGCGCTCCGGGCGCATACGCAGCGACGATTTGATCAGGTCCCGAATGGTGATCTGTCCTGCACCAGAGGCATTGGCGTTGCGAGTCTCCAGACTGACCAGATTCTCGATGCCCTCGATCTGCAGCTCCGCCGAGTCCTCGATGGTGATGACACGCTCATCCTTGGGGATATAGTTCGACAGCGCATTCAGAAAGGTGGTCTTGCCGGAGCCGGTACCTCCGCTGATGAAGATGTTATACTTGGCCTCCACCAGCATTTGCAGCTTGTCTGCGATCTCCTGCGTCAGCGACCCGTACTCAATGAGCTTGGCAATGGTCATAGGGGTCTTGGAGAACTTTCGGATGGTGACCGTGGGGCCGCACAGGGCAATGGGCGGCAGCACCACATTGACACGGGAGCCGTCGGGAAGCCGGGTGTCGCAGATAGGGTTGGCCTGATTGCCCTCACGGCCCGCAAGGCCCACGATCCTCTGGATGATATCCTCCAGCTTCCGCTGGCTCTCGAACTGCTTGTCCAGCTTGAACAGCCGTCCATTCTGCTCGATGAATACGTTTTCAGGCCCGTTGATCATCACTTCCGTGATGGTGTCATCCTTGATGATGGAGTCCAGTAGGCCAAAGCCACGGATGGAGCTATACACCTGCTCCACGATGGAGACCCGCTGCTCGATGGAGCAGTACCCCGCTCCGATACGCTGCTCCACGATATCCTCGATCTGCTGCTGCAGCTCGCTGTCGCTGATCTGGCTGAGAGGCAGATGCTCCGTCACATACCGTTTTACCTCGGCCGCAAATTGCTGTTCCTGCTCATAGTTCATCTTCTATACCGCCTTACTGGATCTTATCAAACAGCTCCTTGGGAGCCAGCTGCTCCAGAACCTGTGCCGTGGATGCGTGCTCATACCGTGGCGCACCGCCGATGCTCCGAAGCTCCGTGCCGGTCACGGCCGTGCCGGACTTGTTGCTGAATTTATTGTAGATCAATGCGATCCGTGCCGTCAGCGGCACCTCTGCGTTCTGCTCTAAGATTGCCAACGCCTGATAGGCCCGTGCCAGCTTCCGGTTGGATATCTCCGAGCCATCGCCGGTCCAGACGATGGCACCGGCCTGCCGCAAAATTTGAAGTGACGCCCGATCCATGCCAAATTCCAGATCAGCGATGACATACTCGTAGTTCCCGGACAGTCTGGCCTCGGAAATCAGCCGTCCAATCTCGTCGGCTCCCAGCTCCAGCATATCCAGCGCCACCTTGGACTGGGAATAGAAATACACACCTCTGGGGTCTTGCTTGACACAGCTCTCCATTTTCATGGAGAGGTTTGTTTTTTTACTCTTCAGCGCAAAAATAATGCCGCTCATGTCAAACTGCCCCTCCGCAGCGAAGAAGGCATCCGACGAGCCGAAGCGCTCAAAATTCAGATACAGCGTCCGCTTTCCACGGGCGGCATAGTGCAGGGCGCAGGCCGCCGCCATGGTGGAGCTGCCAACACCTCCGCAGGGAGACGTGAAAGCGATGACCTTGCAGGAATCATCCCCCAGCTTCAGCCCGGAGGCGCTCCCGGCGTACTCGGAATAGATGCTGAGGATCTGCCGGTAGATCAGGTCCGCCTTCTGGAATTTGCAGATGGCTCGCTGGTCGTTGACCGAGTCCACGTCCGCCGACTCCACAAAATAGGCCAGCTGACACCGCTTCGGCAGCGCACTGCTCTCCACGACAAAGGTATCGCTGGCCACCAGCACATCGATGCGGGACGGCTCCAGCGCCGCCATGGCGCTCTCCAGCTTGGTGAAGGAGTATATCTCCAGCTTGTCGGCGTACTTGATGTTGAACGCCGTTACGATCCGATTCAAATAATTCTGGTCACTGTCCAATAGCGCTAATTTGATCTTCATATTGTCCTCTCCGTATCGTCTTTTTCCAAAATACTCCTGATAGCCGCCTTGATCAGTCGGATCTGGGGTTCGATATAGCTTGCCTCCCCGAAGATCATGTAGTCCGTCACCGTGGTGATGGCAAAATACACATAGGGAGCAATCTCCTGAAGCTCGCAGTGAAGCTCCGACGCAAAGCGTGCGGCATATTTTTCATATCTCTCTGCAAGGCGTCCCAGCACCGGGCGCAGCCGTTCCTCGTACCGGCTGCAGGCGCACACGCTGGCAAAGAACTTCATCATCGGCCGCAGCTCATCTGCCCGCAGCCGCAGCCGTTCCATCATCCGATCCGGCTCCCGGATATCCTGCAGGGCCGGGGCGATCAAATGCTCCTCCAGCCGCAGAGCCGCCTCCTCGGCACAGGTCACCACCACATCGTCCTTGTCCTTGAACCAGTAGTATATCCCTCCTGATTGCAGAGCCAGTGCTCTGCTCAGGTCTCTCACACTGGTCTCATACAGCCCCCGACGGATGAATGTCGCAAGGCAGACGTCAAGGATCTCCCGTTTCCGCTGGGCGTTTTCCATCGTTTACATTCCTTTTCCTGTTTCCGGAGTCCTTGTCCACGCAATCAAACGAACGTTTAGTGAGAGGGCAAAAATAAACCCTCATCTTGCGTAGAACGGTTGGTTCTTAACACAAAACGGCCAAAAGATGGGCTTGAAACCGTCCTTTGGCCGTTTGTTATGCAGTCAGTATGATTCTACAAAAAGCTTTTCCAGCTGTTCCCGCTTCCGCTCCATGGAGGAGTGGACGTAGGTGTTCAGCGTGGTAGAAACGTTGGCATGGCCTAAAATCTCGCTCAGTGTCTTGACGTCCACTCCCAGTTCAATGCAACGGGTGGCAAAGGTATGCCCTTACGGTATAATAAAGACAAACGGAAAAACCCAGTGTTTTCAAGGGTTTCAGCGTTTGTCGTTGCCTATTCAATTCCTTTTCCAACCTTGATAGTCAACGAAAAATCTGTCGAATGATGGGAGGTGTTACCTAAAAGACAAAATTGAATATTACAGCAGCGGTGCGGTATTTTACCGGACCGCTGTTTGCCAAGGCGTTTCATCTGATCTGATGGGCGCCCTTTTTTTGCGCCCATTTTCAGAAGGAGGAAATTCACATGGAACTTAACGAAGAAGAAAAAAGGCAGTTGTTTCAGGTTGACGGCGACTGCCAGGCCAAAGTGCTGGATGAACTGTATATGACAGCCCGTTTCACCCGCAACCCAGAGCAGCGTGATATGGTGCGGGGCCTCATGGCAAAGCTGCGGGTTCTGTCGGATGAACAGTGCATGGATCTGGTGAAGGACATCCAGAAGAATTATCACCTGCCTTACCCTCGCACTATGGGCGAGCGGATCGCACTGGCCCGGCAGCAATCCGGGGCTGAAAAACTGAAAGGCCATGACATTATGGCCCTGGAGCGGTTTGACCCGCAGGTACGCCACATGGTTGTCTTTGATGTGCTTTCTTTTGAATCCCCTGTCGGCTATAAAGGCGATAAGATGCGCCTGTTTCTCACGGATGAAGGGTATCAGAAAGCGTTGGAGAATCAGGAACGTGGCTTTATCAAGCTAAAGAACCATGCCAAGGTACACAATGGCTATTTGAATTACGACCATAAAGACAGAGATTTGTAGCTGCTGCTCAGTATAAAGACTTGCCAGGAAGGAGGATGTCAAATGGCAGTGTTCAGAGTTGAAAAGACAAAAGATTTTACGGTCATGTCCAATCACCATCTTCGGAATGTGTCGCTGTCTTTGAAGGCAAAGGGGCTGCTGTCGTTGATGTTGTCCTTGCCTGATAATTGGGACTATACGACTAAGGGCCTGGCCCATATTTGTAAAGATGGGGTGGATTCTATCAGCAGCGCGATCAAGGAGCTGGAAAAGCAAGGGTATCTTACCCGGCAGCGGCTCCGTGACGCGCATGGCAGGCTGGGCGATATTGAGTATGTCATCCATGAAAAACCTGTGCCTTCTGATGAGCAGGACGCTATTCTGCCACCTAAACGGGAAAATCCAAGACAGGTAAATCCAAGACAGGTAAAACCTGTTTTGGGAAAACCTGAACAGGAAAAACCCGCCCAATTAAATATACAAGAATCAATTACTGAAAAATCAATTACGGATATATCAAATATCCATCAATCAATCTATCCGGCCTCTGGAGGAACGCCTGATGGTAACACGGAGATGGATAGGGATAGGATTGATAGGATAGATACCTACCGGGAGATTATCAAAGAAAATATTGAATTTGAGGCTCTTGTCCACCGGTATGGGTATGAGCGTGTGGACGAACTGGTTGAGCTGATGCTGCAGACGGTCCTCTCCCAGCGGCCATATATCCGCATTGCCGGTGATGACTACCCCCGTGAGGTGGTAAAAAGCCGCTTTCTGAAAGTGAACTTCTCTCATGTGGAGTACGTGTTTGACTGCCTGGATAATAACACGACCAAGGTTCGGAATATCAAGTCCTATCTGCTGGCGGCTCTCTATAACGCGCCGGCTACCATGGACAGCTATTACCGGGCCGAAGTCAATCACGATCTTTACGGCTAAAGGGGGATGCATCTATGGGCAAAAGAAACGGACGCCCGGTATATGCTTCCAGGCGGGAGGAAAAGCGTCCTCAAACCGAAAAAATGTATTGCACGATGAAACCGGATTGTGCAGGCTGCCCTTTTCCTTCACATGGTTTTGTGTGCTGGAGTACGGACGGGAGCTGCCTGCGTACTTACATGAAAAAATTACAGAAAGGAGGCCGAGCGCCATGAAAATCCATGAAACGCTGAAATTATGCCGAAGTTAAGCCAGGAACAGATCGACCAGGCACGGGAAGTTGATCTGCTGGCTTATCTGCTTTCCAACGAAAGCGGTGTGCTGAAACAGGAAGGCGCCAATTACCGCCATAATGAGCATGACAGCCTGGTTTATGTGGCAAGTAAGAATTACTGGTACTGGAACAGCCGTGGACGAAAGATCAACGCCGTGGATTATCTCATGGAGATCCGGGGGTACAGCTTTGTGGATGCTGTGGAACGGCTGATAGGCAGCGGAACCCCTGTTGTTTCCCATTATACAGCTTCCGGCAGCCGGGAACAGCGGAAACCGGTGGAGAAAAAGCCCTTCCGCCTCCCCAGGGGGAAACGCTGTGCCACCTTTGCTGTTTCTTATCTTCAACGCCGGGGAATCCATTCGGACATCATCAGACGGTGTATGCAGTTGGGCCTATTCTATAAGTCCCGCTATAACAACGAGGCGGTTTGCGTTTTTGTTGGCCGGGATGATACCGGTACGGACCGGTTTGCCTGCGTCCGCGGAATTGCAGGTAACTTGAAAAAGGACATCAGCGGCAGCGATAAGCGGTTTAGCTTCTGCTACCCGCCGCAGAAACCGGGCAGCCGCCATGTGGCGGTTTTTGAGGCTCCCATTGACGCCCTCTCCCATGCCACGCTGCAGGAGCTTGAAGGCTGGAAATGGGATGGCTACCGCCTATCCCTGGGAGGCACTTCCCATGTGGCCCTGACCGCATTTCTGGAACGCCACCCGGAAATAAAGCGGGTCACGTTTTACATGGACAATGATTTTGGCGGCCTTACCAATGCCCGGAAAATCAAAGCCATGCTCCATGAGGATCAGCGCTTTAAGCATGTCCGGATAGGCATCAACCCGCCCCGCGTCGGAAAGGACTATAACGAAAAGCTGTTACATACCAGGGAACAGATCAAGAACCACCAACTACAATGCCGCCAGAAACAGGCGGCTATTTCAATTTAACAGGAGGATTTTAACATGACAAAAACAGAAAATACCGCTTTGCAGATGATCGCTGAAGCCGCCCGGTGTCCGGAATACGGCCCTGATATGGTTAAGGCACTGATGGAAAAACTGGATATGAACGAAAAGGGTTTTGCGCTTCTGATGAACGTTACGCCCTCCACTGTCCGGCTCTGGACCAGCGGCGCCGTCCAGCCCAGCGGCACGGCAAAATGCCTGATGCAGATTTATGAGACCGGGCCGGAAATCGTGAGCAAGATTGCCGGCGGACGGCACCCGGAGGATGGGAGGAACTTGATTGAACAATGAACCGCTCCCGCAGATTCATTTGATCCGCGACACGGACCTTATCACATTTGCTTATGAGCTCCATATCTTTGCGGGCGACTTCCTGCGGGAATCAGAATTTAACCTACATTCCCTGGTGACGAATACCGGGGCGGATTCGATTGCCATTATGGGGAAAAACCACATGTGGCTGTCAGATGCCCTGCACGCCTACTGTTCCACGGCAGACCTTCATCAGATGATCTTTACAACGGAATATATCGGAGCCAGGGCTTTCTTATTCCACACGTACCGGAAAGAGGATGGCCGCCTGTACGGTGATGTTATGATGCTGGACTTAGATACGCTCCGCCAAGACGTGAAAAGAAATATCCTCTCCCCTTATGGTGTTGACGTATATCGTCCGAATGGACGAATGGAAACAGTCAGCCTTGAAAAATGGCACTCTATGGAGCTTTATGAAAAAGATGCCCTGAAAAGCTGGGGGTTCTGCTACAGGCCGGAGCAGGTCACTGAATGGCAGCACCACTATTCCGATATGTTCAGCCAGTGGAAGGAGCAGGCATTTTCCTACATGGCTCAGGATTTGGAGGAACTTCTGAATGTCGGCTATATGGAGGCGGCACAAAATCCTGATACCGATATGTACCGCATACCGTTGGGTACGGCCAGGCAGATGCTTCTTTATGACGAAGCGCCGGTTTACCGGCTTCTCCCTTCCGGCCCGGAAAAGATACCCCCTATTGCGGCAGTCACAACAGGCTTATGGTATGAGAACTACCGGGAATTTGCCGTTACCCTGGAGGATTTGGGCGCGGTAGACTCCCTGGTACGCAGAGAAACGGACCGGCTCGCAGGGAACCGTCCGAAACTTCATCAATCAGAGAAAAACCGTCCCACTCCGGAACGGTAATTTTTTGCACAGACTGGAGGTGATAATGTTTGGCAGATAATTTACAGCATGAGGATTTTGGAGAAAAGATTGGAGGCGCGAAAAAAGACCTCTGGAAAGACCGGGGCCTATATGTGGATGACCTGGGCGGCATGAATGAGCGGGAGGCGGAGAAATTCGTCAAGAAGGATAATGTCTGGAAGAAACCGGACTATCAGGCCATGCTTGACGATGGTGTTCCCCTCGGTGTTGTCTACTTCATCAAAAAAGCGCGGGACAGCCTGGGGGCCTCTCCCCAATACCGGTACAGTGACACGGCCCCGGAGCGCAGACGTGCCAGACAGGAGGAATATATTGAGACCGTCCGGCAGCTACAGGCCGTGATCGAGGATGTGCGCACGCTGGATGACGCCATGCAAGCCTATGACCGCTTTCTGGTAAAGAATGGATATGTGGAGCAGGTGCAGGGCTGGGGCAGCGGAATCCATTACCGTGCCACAAAGAAAGGCCAGGATAACCCGGTCATTACCAATAAGCTGGCGCAGACCTTATATATCCGCTCCGCTTCCCACTTTGACCGGATTTTTACGCAGAAGGCACAGCAGGAACAATTTGGCGTTTCCAAAGACCAGAAGGTGCCAAGGGGCTATGAAATCCACTTCAATGACGGAAAAAACACCTATTCCAGAAATAACGACTGGAAACCCGGCACTTATTATGTGACGAAGGGCTATTCCATTTTGCAGACGAACTTTGAATCCCGTGAGGCAGCACTGAAATGGGTACAGGATTTTGCCCGGCAGCGAAGCAAAGGCGGAAAGATCCGTTTTACCCCTCCGCAGCTTGCGCATGTGAGAAGAACCGGACCGGACTACCGGAGCAGCCAGGAGATCACCGGGCAGCATTATCTTGACACTTTCGGCTTCCGAGGCGGCGAGTTTGGAAACTGGATGAACCAGAATGACCGGCAGGCGTCCCTAAACATGGGATTTGAAGCACTGAAAGACCTGGCGGCTGCCTTACAGATCAGCGATCAGGATATTGCCTTCGGGGGCACGCTTGCTATCGCTTTCGGTGCCAGAGGCAGCGGCAACGCCGCGGCCCATTATGAACCGCTCCGCAAAGTCATCAACCTTACGAAGATGCACGGGGCCGGTTCTCTGGCGCATGAGTGGTGGCACGGCTTTGACGATTACCTGGGGGCAAAGATGGGCGCGAAAGGGATGCTTTCAGAACAGCCCCGCCGTTACCCATTGTTCCAAAAGCTCATTGATACCATGAAATACAAACCGGAGACGCCGGAACAGGCGGCCAAACGTACCGAGGCACAGAACAGCCGGACAAAGAAAAACGCGGAAAGCTGGCTGGATTCGGCGGTGCTTGGCTCTTTGAAACGGCATGGGGATGAAAGCACGTTGGAACAGTATGCAGAATTAAAGGACGCTTTTCTGTCCGGGGAAGTTGGTTCCGTGGATAAGATCAGCGCCTTAAAGAAATCCGTCAGTGGCCACGTGATCCCTAAAAGTGAGCGTGACGGTCTGGAAATGTTCGAGCGTATGCTTCACGGGATGCAGGAGCAGGAACCCCCGCAGATCGGGCGGACAGAAACCGACTACTACCGCAATTCCGTAAAAATGGGAAAGGAATGTGAGAAAGACGGCGGCTATTGGGACAGTAACACGGAAATGACAGCCAGGGCTTTTGCCTGTTATGTCAAGGATAAGCTGCCCTATGCTTCTGATTATCTGGCGGGCCATGCCGAGTGCGCCGTAACTTTCGTCACGGATAAATCCGGGGAAACGGAAATCTTGAAGGCCTATCCCCAGGGCGAGGAACGCAGAGCGATCAATGCGGTGTTTGACGAGATCGTGGCGGACCTGAAATTGCAGCACACCCTTACCCATGCGGAAACAACGCTGCCCCTTGCGGTGCAGGCTGTACCTTTGGCTGAAAATGAGCAAATTTCCATATTTACGATGGAACGCCCTTCGGTGATCGGACAGCTTGCAGCGGCAAGGCCGGCAGAAAAAAGTACGCCGGCGCAGGTGGCTCCCAGGAAATCCATTGCGCCGGAAATTTAAGGAGGTGAAATATTGGAAGAAAACAAGGACTACAAAGTTTACCGTTTTGATTATCTGACGGAAGGCAGCCAGCTCAAATTTGAGCACAGCGTATATTGCGAGGACATGGATATTTCCTCCCTGATTACGCAGGGTACGGATGCACTGGAGGCATTACGTCAGGACAGCATGGACGGAGAGCAGAAAGCCTTTGAGATCGTGCAGGCGGCAGCAAAACAATGGGAACAGCAGGCGGCGGTCACACAGAAATTGAACCGTGCGCTGGAATATCTGCGGACCCCGGAGGTTGCGCATACCGCAAACCAGTGGCAGCCCAATCAAAATAACAGTGATTGGGAAGAAATCAGCAACAGAGTTTATAAAATGAGCTGTCGGATCAGGGAGGATACCAGCTATGATCGTATCAAAAAGGTTATGGTTCCGACTGCATGGTATGTGACCTGGGATTTGTACTTGAATTCACCAAAGGACGGTCACAATATACATCTTGCCGGGCAGAACCAGAAGCGCTACACAGATAAAGCCGCTGCTGTAAAGTATCTGGATGGGCGCAAGAAAGCCTACTCCCACCTGTTTACTGAAATCTCGCCGCAGATTCCGAAAGAATATGAAAATCACTTTACCGTCAACGGTGCCCTTCTTCCCGGTTATACCGTGGAGGGTCAGGAGCCGGTCAAGGCAGAGCACACCGCCGCCGAGGTTTCGGAGGGCGGTATTTCTTTGCCCGAAAAGTCGGAAAAGCCTTCCGTGCTGGGGAAACTGGCGGCAGCAAAATCCCAGGAGAAAGCACCCGCTGCTCCTGGGGCAACGAAAAAGAAGGAGGATATGCAGTTATGAACGTGTTAATGGTGGAGCCTGGGAAAGTTCCCTATGCGGTGGATATTGGCGAAGGTCTGGAGGCATTGCAGGCCGCTGTCGGCGGGGACATTCAGGCTGTTTACCCCTATGATGATCCGGTTGCCCTTATCTGCAATGAAGAAGGCAAGCTCATGGGATTGCCTTTGAACCGTGCCCTCCGTGATGACGAGGGCAATATCTATGACATTCTTGCAGGGAAGTTCTTTCTCTGCGGGCTTGGCGAAGAAAATTTCGCTGACCTTCCCGCAGACCTTATGGAGAAATACCGGCAGCAGTTTGAACACCCGGAGCAGTTTGTCCGCATTGCCGGGAAAATCCTGGCGGTCAAGCAGCCGGTCCCTTCCCCTGAAGAACAGGAGGCGCAGCGGGCGCAGATGGCCGCACAGCAGGCACAGCGGGAAGAAACGCGGCTGGACGATTCCACGGACCTGGCCTTTGACCTGGATGTGTTCTTTCGGCAGTACAGCGACGCTTATGCGGATATGCACCCCGATTTCCATGAGGAAAAAGAGCGCATGGCGGATGAACTTCTTTCCGGGCAGACCGGAAAAATACGCATGAGGCTGGCAACCGTCATTCAGGAGGAACATCTGGACGGCGAGGCCGGGCCGCTGCTGGATCGTATTGCCGCCTATGAAAAGGAATACGGGATCAGCGCCTACTCCATTTACCAGCTTGACCTATCGGACAGCACGGACGATCTGCGCTTTATGTCTCTTGACTGGCTGGAAAAGAAGGGTCTCCCGGCTGACAGGGATAATTACCAGATGGTCTATGCGGCGGAGCTCTCGCCCGGCGAAACGCTGGAAGATATTTATACCCACTTTAACATCGACCACCCGGAGGATTTTAAGGGCCATTCCCTTTCTGTCTCTGATGTGGTTGTGCTCCATGAAAAAGGCAGCAACACCGCTTACTATGTGGACAGCATTGGGTTTAAGGAGCTGTCGGATTTCTTTGGCGGTACCCGGCAGCCGGAGGCAAAGCGGGACGGTTCGCTGCGGGAGCAGCTTGACGACGCAAAGAAACAGGCGGCAAAAGCAGAACCTAAGATGCCGGAGAAAAAGAAAGAACCGGAAAGGAGCTGATAGCTTATGCTGATGGCAGAACAGGAACCCTATGCCTTAATGGTACAGCCGGACGATATGCTGATTAGTCCCCGTGAGGCAAATGACAACATTGGCACAATGGTATGCTTCCACCCCCGCTATGCCCTGGGCGACCATCACAATTATATGGACAAAGACGATTTCCTGCGGGAAATGTACTTAAACACCGTTGGCAACAACGAGCGCGGCATGGAACGCTATGAGCGCATGGTAAATATGGTCTGGAGCCGGAAAATGACCGGCGACCACCCCGATCCCCGCGCCGTGGATGATACCATGCTCCGGGTGATCTCTGAAAAATACATAGTGATGCCCCTGTATCTTCTGGATCACAGCGGCCTTGCCATGCAGACCACCAGTTTCAACGATCCCTGGGACAGCGGGCAGGTAGGATGGGTGTATGTTTCCAAAGAGGACGCGCTGAAAGAATATGGTGCGGAGAAAATGACCGGCGCCCTCCGAAAAAAGGCGGAGGATGTGCTGCGGGGCGAGGTTGCCGAGTATGATGCCTATCTCCGGGATGAGTGCTATGGCTTTGAGCTGTATAAAAACGGTGAGCTTTCGGATAGCTGCTGGGGCTTCATCGGTAGTCTGGAAGATGCCTGTAAAGCAATGGCGGATTATCTGCCGGACGAGTGCAAAGGCATGACGGAGCACCTTTCGGAAGTGAAAGAACCGGCTTCCATGATTAAGACGCTCCTTCGGCACGCCCGTATTCAGATCGAACAGGCGGCGAAAGCCCATGAACACGCCCCGCGCCAGCAGGTGCTAAGCGAGGCGCGGTAATGAAGAAACTACATTTTTTCAGGAAGGAGGATGCAGGTGCAGGAAGATATTGAACAAAGAACCATGTCGGTCACGGTCCAGGCGGCAAAGCTGTCCGGGCGGGTGATGAAAGCGGCCATTGCTGCCGCGCTCCAAAAGATGGAGCAGAACCGCAATACCCCGAAAGTTGGCCGCAACAGCATGAAGCGGCTGACCGCCAGAGACCCCGGCGCCAGTACCATTGAAGTGACCGGGCGGATTCGCTCTTTTGAACGGATCGCCAAAAAGCATGAGGTCCGTTATCACATTGAAAAGGACCCCGGCACGGACCCGCCAAAATGGACGGTGTATTTCAAGGCGAACCAGGCGGACGCCCTGACCGCGGCATTTAAGGAATATACAAGAAAAGACCTTGCCCGCAGCACCAGGACGTCGCTGCTTTCCCAGCTTGCCAAATTTAAGGAGCTGGCGCAAGCGCTTGGCCGTGACAAGGTAAAGAATAAGGAGCATGGAGGGCCGGAGCGTTGAAGATAGATACCGACACCTTGAAAAAGCAGGTGATCCTCCACCTGCCTTACCTTCTGTTCTTCTTGGTTTTTGCGAAGCTGGGCCAGGCGGTGCGGCTGGCTCCCGGAGCGGACGCCGCCCAAAAGCTGCTGGGGCTAAGTGAGGGCTTTACTTATGCCTTTCAGAGTATGTGGCCCGGTGCTGGGATCGACTGGCTGATTGGTCTTTGCAGCGCGGCCATTATGCGTCTGGCGGTCTATCTCAAAGGAAAGGACGCCAAAAAGTACCGCAAAAATGTGGAATACGGCTCTGCCCGCTGGGGCAGCAAAACGGATATTGCCCCGTTTATGGACCCGAAACCGGAAAACAACATCATTCTGACGCAGACGGAGGGGCTTATGATGTCCGGCAGGCCGAAGAACCCGGCCAATGCCCGGAATAAAAATGTGCTGGTGGTGGGCGGTTCCGGCTCCGGCAAAACAAGGTTTTTTATCAAGCCCAATCTCATGCAGATGCACAGCTCCTATGTCGTTACCGACCCGAAGGGCACGGTCTTGATTGAGGTTGGAAAGCTGTTAAGCCGGGGTACGCCGAAGCTGGATAAGGACGGAAAGCCGGTCCGGGGCAAAAATGGGAAGATCGTGTATGAGCCTTATAAGATCAAGGTATTCAACACCATCAATTTCTCAAAGAGTATGCACTATAACCCTTTCGCGTATATCCACAATGAGAAGGATATTCTCAAACTGGTAACGGTGCTGATCGCCAACACGAAAGGCGAAGGAAAATCGGGAGACGATTTCTGGGTCAAGGCCGAAACGCTGCTCTATACGGCGCTGATTGGCTACATCTATTATGAAGCGCCCTCCAATGAGCAGAACTTTTCCACGCTGGTAGAAATGATAAACGCTATGGAAGTCCGGGAGGATGACGAGACTTTCAAGAACGCGGTTGACCTGCTCTTTGACGCCCTGGAACAGAAGGACCCGGACCACTTTGCCCTCCGGCAGTATAAAAAATACAAGCTGGCCGCCGGCAAGACCGCAAAATCCATATTGATTAGTTGCGGCGCCAGGCTTGCCCCCTTCGACATTAAGGAAGTCCGGGAGATCACCATGTACGACGAGCTGGAGCTTGACCTGGTGGGCGACAGGAAAACGGCGCTGTTCTTTATCATCAGTGATACGGATGCGACCTTTAATTTCCTTGTCAGCATGGCTTATACCCAGCTATTTAACCTGCTCTGTGAGCGGGCGGATGACAAATTCGGTGGCAGGCTCCCGGTCCATGTGCGGTGCCTGATCGACGAGGCGGCCAATATCGGCCAAATCCCGAACCTGGAAAAGCTGATGGCGACGATCCGAAGCCGTGAAATATCGGCTTGTCTGGTATTGCAGGCGCAGAGCCAGCTCAAGGCACTTTACAAGGACAACATGGACACGATCATAGGCAACTGTGATTCTTCTCTTTTTCTGGGCGGTAAGGAAGAAAGCACCTTAAAAAGCTGGAACTCCCTGCTGGGGAAAGAGACCATTGATCTATATAACACCAGCGTCACGAAGGGCACCCAGGAATCCCACGGGCAGAACTTCCAAAAGCTGGGGAAAGATTTGATGTCCGTTGACGAGCTTGCGGTGATGGACGGCGGCAAATGCCTCCTGCAAATCAGGGGCGTGCGTCCCTTCCTGTCCCGGAAGTATGATATTACCAAACACCCGAATTACAAATATCTTTCGGATTTTGACGAAAAGAACGCCTTTGACATAGAGAAATACCTGTCTACAAGGCTGCCTGTACGTCCTGGAGAGCTGTACCCCAACTATGAGATCACGCCGGAAGAACTGGCAGCACAGACAACCGCGTAAAACCCCGCCGTATCATTTCCTTATTATATGGCGGGCTTTTATATACCCTTTGGAAAGGAGGCGCCTATTGCGGATTCGTGATTCTCCCTTGAAAATTGAATAACCCAGCAGGTCTTACCCTGCCCCTGATGCCGCCGTCATGTTTTTGTAGGTTTTCTATTTGAGCATGGCGGCGGCTTTTTTCGTTCCCGGCCCAATGCGGCCACAACAACAAATTTTATGAATTTTAAGGAGGATTAACTTTATGGCTTTTTTTACAAGCGCGATTAACACGTTGAAGATTCTCGTGATCGCCCTGGGCGCGGGTCTCGGCGCATGGGGTGTCATCAACCTCTTGGAAGGCTACGGCAATGACAACCCCGGCGCCAATGCTCATGTACAGTAAAGAAGCAAACAACCGAAAACAAGAGATAGACCGCCAGCACCACACTATTCCGAACCAAAGAGCAAACGACAAGCACCATGGAAATGTGTATAACTTGCTATTCCGTTATGGAAAAGTCCGTTCACAGAACATGGAAAAGCTAAAGAGCAGCTTTCCCACATTCTGCAAACGGACTTTCCCACAACTCCATAAGATAGCAAGTTATGCACATTACGCACAGTGCCGACTGCTGCGGAAGCCCTCTCATTTCATTATCTATTCAAGAAAATAAATTATGAATTTTTTTCTTGACACTACTGCGGTAGTGTTGACAACCGATTAAGAAAGGTGTAATGTGTAATCAAGCAGAAACTACTGCGGTCTTGTGGAAAGGAGGAAACAAATGGATATTAAACTTTTCGATTCAGAATTGAAAGTAATGTGTGTGCTTTGGAACGAGGGCGACACCACTGCAAAACACATATCCGACGTTCTGAAAAAAGAAATTGGCTGGAACATGAATACTACCTACACACTGATAAAAAGGTGTATCAAAAAAGGGGCGATTGAACGTTCCGAGCCTAATTTCATGTGCCATGCCCTTATTCCCAAAGAAGAAGTACAGGAAGCGGAAACAAAAGAATTGGTTGACAAGATTTATGACGGTTCAGTTGACAAACTGTTTGCAGCCCTGTTAGGCAGAAAAAAGCTTTCCGCTGAACAGATTCAGAAGCTCAAGCAGATTGTGGAAGATTTGGAATGAGGTGGTGTAAATGAATTTACTGCAAATGAGCTTTTCGGGGGCTGCTTTCATTACTGCGGTAGTGATTATCCGTGCGGTGGCAATCAATAAACTGCCGAAAAAGACTTTTCTTGTTTTATGGGAATTGGTGATATTAAGACTGCTTATCCCGTTTTCGATTCCGTCAATGTTTAGTGTTTATACGTTGGTAACTCATAGCATATCTTCTACAACATTGCCGGAAGCTGGAACAGATTACAACATTCCCACTATGCAAGGGCTGTTTGTTACGACACAGGGAGCAGAACAGCCGCCAGAGAATATTTTATCATCTGTTTCCATGTGGTTTATTGTATGGTGTGCAGGAATAATACTTATCGCATTGTTTTTTGTAATATCCTATTTGCGTTGTCTGATTGAATTTCGGACAGCTTTACCCGTCCACAACCATTATGTAGAAAAGTGGCTGGCGGAACGCCCATTGAAACGTCCAATTTTGGTAAAGCAATCTGATAGGATTTCCGCCCCATTAACTTATGGCATTTTCCGTCCTGTTATTTTGGTGCCGAAAAAAATGGACTGGAAAAATGAAAAACAACTGCAATATGTCCTCTCACATGAATATGTGCATATTTATCGCTATGATACTGTAACAAAGCTGATTGCGACACTTGCCCTTTGTATTCATTGGTTCAACCCCTTTGTGTGGGTGATGTATATTCTTTTTAACCGTGATATAGAACTGGCTTGTGATGAAAGCGTCATACGACAATTTGGAGAAAAATCAAAATCTGCCTATTCGCTAATGCTTATCAACATGGAAGCAACGAAAAGTGGGCTATTGCCATTTTGTAACAGCTTTAGTAAAAATGCTATCGAAGAAAGGATAACTGCTATTATGAAAACAAAAAAAACAACTATTTTTTCGCTGGTACTGGCGTGTCTGATTGTTGTCGGGGTAGCTACAGCATTTGCAACTTCCGCCCAAGCTAATAATAATCCAATTTTTGAAGAACAGGAGTACAAACCAATACATGCTTCCGAGAATGCTTCAGATTACGATACGGCGGCAGAACTGCCCGGCGGTAATATTGACTATGGGATATATGAAGAATATGGATTGATTTATGATAAGAATAGCAAGTGCTACACTTACAAGGGAAATGTTGTCCGATTTTTTAATGACCCAGTGGGCGGCGCAAGTTTTACCAATTTCTTTACGGGAACAGTGGATATTGAAGCGGAACGGGATACAAACGATAAACTTATTGGTATTCGGGAATGCACAAAAGAAGTTTATGACAGGCATACAGAAAAGTATGAAAATTCAGGACTTAAATCAATGCCCGCTGGCACTTCTACAGAAAATGGAGATATGATTAGAAATCATGAATCTTACAGCATGGAATCTGGAGATAAGACAGAAAACATGAATACGCTCCAAGATTATGAATCCTATGGCATAGTTTATCACCCAAAAGATGGGTATTGGTACTACAACGACCAGATAATTGGTATATTCATTGATACTAAAAAACCCATCATCTATTTTAATAACAGTGGCAGTATATATCTTTCCATTGCTGAAAATAGTGAAAATGGAGTTATGGAGATTAAGGAAATTTCCGAAGCGGAAGCACAAAAACTTTTACGGGATAATAATTCGGGCAATTCTGCTTCATTCACAGTAGAAACCTTGAAATAACAAGTGTCTTATAAACCATACGCCGTATTATGTGGGAGAAAGGGGGAACTATTTATGCCTTGCACAGAAGCATATAAGGAGCATATCGAGTACACCTTTAATGCCTTTTGCAGAGTTGTCATACACTATGCAGCAATCAACGCATGGCGTGACAGGGATAAACGGCGGCAAAGGGAAATATCCTTTGAATATCTCACAGAAGAAAAGTTTTATCCATTTTGTACGTCAGACACATATTTCATAGACCCTTACAAGCAATACCCTGTTACGATATGCGGTCAGAGGGTTATCCTCACAAATGGAAATCTTGCCGAAGCCCTGTCCTCTCTGCCAGAGAAAAAGAGGGAAATCATTTACCTTTATTTTTTCGGGCGTTACACACAGCAGGAAATCGGGGAACTGTACGGACGCTGCCGGAGTACGGCGTGGCATCACATACACAGTGCCTTGCAAATGCTGCATGAAGAAATGGAGGTGCTGTCCCATGAGTAGCCTACTTCTCCCCTATGACACGATAATAAAAGCACATGAGGGCGACCCCATAGCGATACAAGCTGTCCTTGACCGATATGCCGGGTATATCCGCTATTTCTCCAAAATGAACGGCTATTATAATTCTGATATGGAGGACTACATCAGAACAAAGCTGATTGAAAGCCTGTTCAAGTTCCGGCTTGACCGATAACATAAAAACTGAATATCCCGCCGCCCCGCAGCGGCACATGAAGCAGTAAATCCGAAAAAGATTTGCTGCTTTTTTTGCGCCCATTTTTGGCAAATTTCCAAAAGTTCCGTATTAGACATTGAAGCTAAAAAGGCTGCCATTTTTTTAGACAGCGGGCAAAACGCAGCTTCCGAAACGCCTTATTGTCGGGAAAGACCGAGCCGCCGGAAAAGTTCTTGCCGGAAAGTCCGTCATTTTTGCTTTTTGCGGTGTTGTAGGGAGTAAG
>ENA-OOXT01001102-OOXT01001102.1-human-gut-metagenome-genome-assembly--contig:-NODE-1102-length-18385-cov-2.904965_pt1 | contig 18385 bp, 22 predicted proteins | sample MGYA00241590_ERZ501349 | MGnify/ENA primary metagenome ERZ501349 (study PRJEB25962, sample SAMEA2042838) | human gut metagenome | biome: human gut; feature: human-associated habitat; material: faeces...
TGCTCTTCCATATAAATATCTTGAAAGCTTCAGCTTACCGATATCATGCACAAGTCCTGCAATGGCAAGGTCATAACATGTTATATCATCCAGTCCCATTTTCATGGCTGTGAGATAAGTAAGATTACTTACGCATATCCCATGTGCTATATTGTCGGTCAGGTCGGCTAACAGCGTCGACTCAAATTCTTCAGTCTGCTTGCTGCTTGGATTTTCCATTAAAATAACATCTCTTTCTTTCTATCATTTCATCTGTGCGCCGTATATAATCATCAACTGATTTTACGTTCTCAATACGGTCGACTCTCGGCGGACTGTTATATACTATTTTGGTCTGTGCATTGGCACCTGCCGCAAGAATGGTCTGTTTTTCTTCCATTATAAGTATATTATATAATCCTTCCGCACCTTCTCTTGCAAATCCCACATTTTCAAAATTACCGGACATATTCTTCTGTCTGTACAGATAATAAGGTTTCATACCCATACTCTCTGCAAAATCATATGTCATATCCATCAGTTCATCAGTGTTTTCACTACATAAACCTTTGTATTTATCCTTGAAAATATTAAGTGCCGCTGCCCTTTTGATTGCCAGCGAATGAACTGTGAGGCTGTCGGGCTTAAGTATTCCGACACGGTTCAATGTATATCTGACATCTTCTTTATTTTCTCCCGGAAGTCCCACAATCAGATCCATATTGATATTGCCAAAGCCGCATTCCCTGGCCATATTAAAGGCATCCACAACCTGATCCACTGTATGCCTTCTGCCAATCAAATCAAGCGTCTTCTGATTCATGGTCTGCGGATTGATCGATATACGGTCTATGCCATGTTTCCTAAGTATCTTTAATTTATCTATGTCTATGCTGTCCGGTCTTCCTGCCTCCACGGTAAATTCCTCAAGACCGTTAAGATCAAACAGCTCCTCTATACTGCTTATAAGCCTGTCAGACTGCCCTGCCGTCAATGTAGTAGGTGTTCCGCCACCGATATATATGGTGTCCGGACCTCGCCCGTTCATATATCCGGATATAAACGTCAGTTCCTTAATCAGTGCATCAAGATATTCGTCCACCTTATCACGGTACATCGACAACGGATAAGATGTAAAAGAACAGTACAGACATGTCGTCGGGCAGAACGGAATGCCTATATACAGGCTGTAACCGTTCAGATAATCTGTCTTTTCAAGCATTCTGTGTTCGCGATGCGCCACTTCAATGCTTAATTCTGCTTTGGTGTCATTGACATAATATTCTTTATTTAGAGTATCTTTAATTACATTATCGTTATACCCTTTTTCAATCATGCCAAGAGGAATTTTGACCGGTCTTATTCCGGTAAGGGTTCCCCACGGAAGCACCCTGCCTGTTATTTCCGAATATATGTCATAAAGTCTGCGCTTAAGCATATTGCGGATAACTTTGCGGTCATTCTCCGGTGAATCACAATCTATTATATGTTCTTTACCGCCTTCCGGTGTCACACATATATGAACTTTCACCGATTCAACAATAACTTCCACACATAAATCGCAATCATTTCTTAATGCTGTATCTGTCACTATTCTGTTACCCGGATAAAAGGCTCCGGTCATAACCCTGACATCATTATCATAGTCATGGGTGTTAATACTCATATATATCATCAGTACGGACTCCGTTTCTACCGGCAGAAAGGATTATATTTGATTTCATTACCGATTGTGGTCTCATCCATATGGCCCGGATATACCTTGGTATGTTCCGGAAGAATAAAAAGCTTATCCTTAATGCCTCTGCACAATGCTGATGCGCTTCCTCCCGGAAAATCACTGCGGCCGACTGACTCGCAGAACAATGTATCGCCTGAAAAAAGCACTCCCTGCTTATCAAAATAATAACACATTCCGCCTATTGTGTGTCCCGGAACTTCTATTGCCTTGATATGATATCCTGCTGTTTCAAATTCTTCACCGTCTTTGAGATAAATATCCGCATCAAATATCTGTCCCATGCCAAAAGATGACGTAAGGTTCATTGCCATGTCATGAAGCACCTGTTTTTCCGTAAGTCCGGCATATACCTTGATTCCGTAATGTTCACGCACCTTATTCATCGCAAGTACATGATCAAAATGTCCGTGTGTGATAAGAATCGCTTCCGGAATCATCAACAGGCTGTCAGCCTTGGCTATTATTGTGTCAGGCGAGTCGGCCGGATCAACTATAAGACCGCGTTTCGTCTCATCATCATATACATAATAAGTGTTGGTTGCGCACATTCCAAGCACGCTGTGTTGTATTTTCATCATATTTCTAACCCGTTGTTCTTTCTATATCCAGGACACCTTCAATCTGACGTATTTTCTCTGCAAGCTGCTTAAGCTCTTCTACGCCTGATATTTCAAATCCCATCTCGATTGTGGCAGTTCCCTGCTTGCTGATTCTGCAGTTCATGCTTAATACGTCTATTTTCTTCTCCGTAAACACCTTGGACACATCAACGATAAGACCTGTCCTGTTATTGGCAAAAATCTTAATGTCAGCCATATATTTCTCAGCGGCATCCACATTATCCATCCGCTGCCATTCGGCTTCGATAAGTCTTGACTTGTCCATATCTGACATATTAATAACATTAACGCAGTCGGTACGGTGGATGGATATTCCACGTCCTCTTGTAACAAAGCCGACTATCTCATCACCCGGCACAGGTGAACAGCATTTGGAAAATCTTACGGATACGTCATCTATTCCCTTGACAATAATTCCGTTTTTGCTGCCCTTGGAATCCTTGGTCCTGCCGGTGCTTCCCTGCGCGTTGTCAAGCACATCACTGTCAGTGACCTCTTCACGGTGTTTCTTCTCATACTCTTCAAGAAGTTTGTTTACGACCTGTCCTTCCTTAAGGCCTCCGTGTCCCACGGCCGCAAGAATGGAATCCCAGTCCCTGAAACCGTATTTTATCATCGTCTTGTCCATAAACTCCTGTTTGAGAAGTTCCGCAAGGTTGATATTCTTGCCTTTGCAATACGTTGAGATAAGATCTTTACCTTTTACGATATTATCTTCCTTAAGTTCTGCCTTAAACCACGAATTAATTTTGGAGCGTGCCTGCGGGCTCTTGACTATTGAAAGCCAGTCGCGGCTCGGTCCCTTGGAGTTCTGTGACGTGATTATATCTATTCTGTCACCATTCTTAATCTTATAGTCTATGGTAACCAGCTTTCCGTTAACTTTAGCTCCGACCATCTTATTGCCGACTGCCGAATGGATGCTGTAAGCAAAATCAATCGGTGTGGAACCTGCCGGAAGGTTCTTGACATCCCCCTTAGGTGTAAAGCAATATACACTATCCGAGAATAAATCCAAATCACTCTTAATGAGGTTAAGGAACTCCTTATTATCGGACATGTCCCTCTGCCATTCCAGAATCTGTCTGAGCCATGTAAGCTTGGCTTCTTCACTGTCATCGCCCTTGGTTCCGTCTATATTCTCCTTATATTTCCAGTGTGCTGCGATACCGTATTCAGCGGTCCTGTGCATCTCATATGTTCTTATCTGTATCTCAAAAGGCTGTCCGTTCGGTGCTATAAGAGTTGTATGCAATGACTGGTACATATTGGGCTTAGGCATTGCAATATAATCCTTGAATCTTCCCGGGATTGGCTTATACATCTCATGGATCACACCAAGTGCGGCATAACAATCCTTAACTGTATCCACAATGATACGGACCGCAAAAAGATCATATATCTGATCAAGTGTCTTATCCTGGTTGACCATTTTCTTATATATGCTGAAGAAATGCTTGACTCTTCCGTCTATTTCACAAGGAATACCTGCATTATCTATATGCTGTTTAACCTCTGCCACTATATCCTTGACGAACTTTTCTCTTGCTTCCTTGCCAAGCTTTAACTGACGTTCAAGGTCATGATATACTTCCGGCTGAAGGAATTTAAGTGAAAGATCATCCAGCTCAACTTTAATCTTGGAGATACCGAGCCTCTGTGCAATCGGAGAATATATCTCCATTGTCTCTCTTGACTTCTCAATCTGCTTCTCCGGTGTCTGGTATTGCATTGTACGCTGATTATGGAGTCTGTCGGCAAGTTTGATCAATATAACTCTTATATCCTTAGCCATTGCAAGAAACATCTTACGAAGATTCTCTGCCTGCTTATCTATCTTATCATGTTCATAATTAAGCTGGGTTAACTTGGTAACTCCGTCAACAAGAAGAAATACTTCCTCTCCAAATTCCTTAGTAATCTCTTCCCCTGTTACGCCAGTATCTTCTATTACATCATGAAGAAGTCCGGCAATAATTGTTTCTTTATCAAGTTCGAGCTGTGCAAGTATTATGGCAACACAAAGAGGGTGAATTATATATGGTTCACCCGATTTACGTTTCTGATCCTTATGTGCATCTTTAGCAACGTGGTAGGCCTTCTCTATCTGTGAAAGGTCCGTTGATGGGTGGTATCTGAGTATGCATTGCTTAAGCTCCTCGAATAATTCATCCGGATCGTTGCTCTTAGGCGGATCCAACGGTATATCGTCTATTTTGCGTCGTTGTCTAAAATTCTCTTCTTCAGGCATATTACAACTCCATTTTGTCATTTAAGGATTTTTTATCTATTATATTTTAAAGCCTTATTGCCAAAAAAGCAATAAACAGTTTATATTCCGTATTATTTTCTGTATATGTGGACAAAATTACACCATATGTGTAGATAATTAAATTACACTGACAGTAAATATTATATATACTCACAGGTGACCTCTATGTTAATGAATATGGGAAAACGTTTTAAAGAATTAAGAAAAGAGCGCAAGTTCACCCAACAGCAGCTTGCCGACCGTATCGGGCTTGCTCCGAGTGCGATCTCTTCATATGAGTCCGGTGCACGATATCCTTCGTATGATGTACTGATAAAATATTCAAAGATTTTTCATGTGACAACCGACTATCTTCTTGGCATTGACGAGCTGAATACGGTTGATGTATCCGGATTAAACCAGATGGAAAAAGAAACCGTTATACAGGTAATCAATACATTTATTGATGCCAAAAAATGATAAATCCGCATCGGGATATCGATATTACCTCCAATAACTGCGGTGATACCGATATCTTAAATCGGATTTTCTCCGTATACCTTCAGATTCCGGAAAATATTTTACCGGAATATAAACAATGGTTTATTTACCCGGATATTTTATTACGGATTCAACATTATATCCGGCCAGTTTATCGCGTCCCTTAAGGCCCTCAAGTTCCATAAGAAATACAATTTTTGCGACGACTCCGCCAAGTTTCTCTACCATACCTATAATAGCTTCGGTGGTTCCTCCCGTTGCGATGAGATCATCCACTATGACCACCCTCTGTCCAGGCTTTATCGAATCCTTATGCATCTCAATCACTGCCGTTCCGTATTCCAACGCATATTCTGCTTCTATCGTCTCACACGGAAGTTTACCTTTCTTGCGGACAGGCACAAACGCCTTATGATTCTTATATGCTATCGGAACACCGAAAATAAAGCCTCTCGATTCAGGTCCTACAATCACATCGTAATCTGTGTCATGGATTAACCCATCCATGCTGTCAATTGCCAGTGAAAGCCCGTCAGCATCCTGAATTACGCTCGTAACATCGCGGAACATAATTCCCTTCTCCGGAAAATCCGGTATTGTTCTTACATATTCTTCTAATTTCTTCACTGCTAACACCTCTTCCTATATACGATCTATTCTGTATCCCGTCACACATACCTGAATCTGTTTCTTATCTCTGAATTCATTAATTTCCGGGTAGTATGTACAAGATATCCTGCCATTTTTATTATATACGGTTTCAAGCTCTGTGCAAGGAAAAAAACCTACCGCATCAATAACCATCCCACTGTCTTTGGCAATAGTCATCCTGGTATACTGTTTATCCTTTCCTATCGCCCTGATATTTCGTATTGAAATATTCTTATCTGCAAACACAGGCTTCGGATTAGCTTTTCCGAATGGTTCAAGTCCGCCAAGTTCCAAGATCAGTTTTTCGTTGATGTACTCCAGCGGCATCGGTACATCAATCCATACTGTTTCTGTCAGATCTTCTTCGTTCAGATTGCAATGTTCATTTATCCGCCTTCTGAATTCCGGAATATTCTCCTCCGGAAGAGAAAGACCTGCTGCCATTGGATGGCCGCCAAATCTTGTAAACAAGTCCTTACATTCCGACAATTTTTCAAACATATTATATGATTCTATTGAGCGAGCCGATCCCTTGGCTTCCTGTTCTCCTCTTGTAAGGACTATTACCGGTTTATAGTACTTTTCCCGTATTCTTCCCGCCACAATGCCCGCTATGCTCTCATGGCAGTCTGGAAGAAAAATCACAAGCACCTTATCGTCTTTAAGACTGCTGTTTTCAACCATATCAACTGCCTTATCAACTGCTTCGGAAGTAAGTTTCTTGCGCTCTTTATTAAGATCTTTAAGCTCTCCGGCATGTCTCTCTGCTTCCGCCCTGTCATCTGTCACAAGCATTTTCAATGCTCTCTTGGCAGAATCCAGTCTTCCACTTGCATTAAGGCACGGTCCGAGCACGAATCCTATATGATACGCATTTATACTCTCACGGCTGACACCTGTTACCGCCATCAGTGCATTTAATCCGTAATTTTCTGTATTTGCAATAAGTTTAAGGCCTTCCTTCACAATTATTCTGTTTTCGTCAAGAAGATCCACAATATCTCCGACCGTTGCAATTGCCGCAAATTGCAAAAGTTCCGGCATTACCGAATCGCCAGTTTGAAATTCTTTGACCATGCAATCAATAAATTTGTATGCAATTCCGGCACCGCATAACATCTTAAACGGATATCTGCAGTCATTTTGTTTGGGATCCACCACCGCGGCAGCCTTTGGTATGATATATCTGCGCCCGTTGTCCGTCTCTTCATAAGGAACATCATGATGATCCGTAATCACAACTGTCATACCGAGTTCATTTGCATAATCAATCTGTGAAGCTGCAGCTATTCCATTATCGCATGTGATAATAACTTCAACTCCGGCCTCATATGCCTGTTTTATCAGATTCTCGTTAATACCGTAACCGTCGGCTATTCTGTCAGGAACTTCATAATCCACATCCGCGCCGCATATTTTAAGTCCCTTAAACAAGATATAGATGGAACAAATTCCATCTATATCATAATCACCTATAATGCGGATATGTTTGTTGTCACGAATAGATGATGCTATCACAGACACTGCTTTATCCATGTCTTTCATCATCATCGGATCATGGAGTCTGTCAAGCGTACCGTTAAGATACATATCAACATTCTCCATGTCCGTGACATCACGGTTACGGATAATCCTGGCTGTTACCGGATCAATATTAAACCGGCTGCCAATGGCATCAAAATCTGCCTTTTTGGAATATACCCGCCATTTCTGCATATTTATTGCTCTGCTTTCTTAAGTGCTCTCTTGTACGAAGCCTTCTTCATTGAGAACCACAATGCGCCCGAAATACATACTGATGAGTATGCACCTACAACTATACCTACCATAATCGGTGCAGCAAATTCCCTGATTGAAGATACGCCGAGTATGAACAGAATGAGCACCATTATAAATGTGGTAAGTGATGTATTGATGCTTCGTGAAAGTGTCGAGGTAATACTTGCATTAACAACCTCAGCAAGTGACTCTTTCTGCATTACCTTCATATTCTCTCTGATTCGGTCAAAAATTACTATCGTCGCGTTAATTGAGTATCCGACGATTGTAAGTATACATGCGATAAACGTATTACCAACGCTTGTTCTGGATATTGCGTAATATCCGAGTACAAAAAGTACGTCATGTACAAGTGCAAGAATGGCACTTGTGGCAAACTTCATATCCCTGAATCTGATTGCTATGTAGATAAGCATACATACCGTAGCAACTATAATTGCAATTATGGCATCTCTTCTCATCTCTGAACTAACTGTTGCGCTTATGTTCTCATAGCTTACTTTATCACTGTCAGTCGTGTCGATTCCGAACTTATCTTCAAGCACAGCATTAAGTGCCGCACGCTGCTCGGTATCAAGCATCTGTGTCTTAAATACAATTGTATTATTACCCTTTACCTGCTGCTGCTGGACTGTCTTGCTTCCTGTAGCTTCTTTGATAAGAGGGATGATCTTGCTTTCAACTTCTTCAAGTGAATATTCTTCATTAAATGTTATGTTTGCGGATGTACCGCCCGAAAATTCAAGGTCAAAATTGAATATTCCTTTACCATTGGTTCCGTTTACTACCATGAATGCAATACCGGTAGCAATAAGAAGTCCCGATATTGAGAAGAATATTTTTCTCTTGGCAACAACATGTAATGTCCTGACTTCTTTGGCTTTGCCATAGAGGCTCTGCTTACGGCATCCGAGATTGTAAAGAAGAAGGAGTACCCATCTTGATACAAGGAGTGATGTAAGCATTGAAAGCACAATACCAATTCCGAGTGTAACGGCAAATCCTCTTACCGGACCGGTTCCGATTATTCCGAGAACGATTGCCGCGATAAGTGTTGTAACGTTACCGTCAATAATCGCTGAAAGCGATTTCTTGAAACCTGATTTGATAGCTCCTCTTACGGACATTCCTGCTGCCAGATCTTCCCTGATTCTGGCAAAAATAATTACATTGGCATCGACCGCCATACCGACGGACAATACAATACCGGCAATACCCGGAAGTGTAAGTGTGAGGTCAAACACGTTAAGAATAAGAAGCATTGCTCCCGTATATACAACGAGTGCTATATTAGCTGCAATACCCGGTATTCTGTAATATGCGATCATAAATATGAACAAAAGCGCAAAACCGATCAATCCGGCAATAACACTTGTATGAATAGCTTCCTGGCCGAGTGTGGCACCCACAACCTTGGAGCTTATCTCCTCAAGTTCAACAGGAAGGGCACCTATTCTGATGTAAGAAGCAACATTTTTTGCTTCGTCAAGGGAATCCATTCCGTTGATCACACCGGAACCGTTGGTAATCTGGTTGGTTACCGTCGGAACGCTTACGAATTCTCCATCGTAATATACACCGATTGACCAATGTTTCGTAGGTTCCACAGCCTTGCCTGTTGCCACTTTAAATTTCTCTGCTCCGTCTTTGGTAAGCTCAAATGCAACAACCGGTTCTTTTGTGCTGTCTGACTCGCCCTCGTATGTACCCTGGCAGTCCTTGATGTCCTCACCTGTAAGAACTATCGATCCATCTTTCTGAAGATCTTCAATACTTCTTGTCAGATGCCATCCGTATGCGTCCTTACCATCGGCATTCTTATACTGGCCATACTCGTAGTTAGCTGTTTTACCATCTTCTGCATACTGAAGGATGAAGTAAAGTGAACCAGGTTTACCAAGTTCCTCAAGAACAGCTTCAGCATCATCCGCACCCGGTATTTCGATCGTTACTCTGTCTGTACCTTCCGAATAAACCTGTGCTCCATCATAGTTACCGAGACGCTGCTGCATCTTATATACCGTATCGGACAGATCCTGTGAAGAAATATCTCCTACCGCACGGTATGTAATACTTACACCGCCTGCAAGGTCAAGTCCGAGAGTTATATTCTCCGCACTTCCCCTGTGTCCACCACCCCATCCGATAAGCACGGTGTAGCAGATTAAGCCGAGTGATGCAACAAGTGCAATCATGGCTATAATTTTTTTCCAAGCTTTCATGTTATCCTCCTGAAAATTGTTTTATTCTGCAAGTGCGCACTTAATCATTATTGCACACTCAACTCTCTTCTGTTCAAGCTTACATGCTATGTCGTACGGTTCATTGATATCCCCGTTGAAGTTGTAAGCATTTGCCGAACATCCGCCGCTGCAGAAAAATTTGCAGAAGCAGTCTTTGCATTTATCCTTGGTATACACATTACAATGGTTAAACTGTTCTCTTATCTGTGGTGTCTTAATACCTTCAAAAACATTACCCATTATGTATTCTTCCTGACCAACAAACTGGTGGCACGGATAAAAATCGCCCCACGGTGTTACCGCAAGATATTCGGTTCCGCAGCCGCAACCCGACAGACGCTTGTACACGCACGGTCCGCCTTCAAGATCAATCATATAATGGAAGAAATTAAAACCTCGGCCTTCTTTCTCACGCTTGATCATCTCAACCGCAAGTTTATCGTATTCTTCGTATATCTGTGGAAGGTCTTCAGGTCTTAATGCATAATCCTCTGTATCATCTGCGACAACCGGTTCAACCGATATCTGCTTAAATCCTCTGTCAGCAAGATCCAGCACATCTTTGGAAAAATCAAGGTTATTATGTGTAAATGTGCCTCTGACATAATAATTGGTCTGATTACGTGACTCGGCAGCTTTCTCAAACTTAGGCATTATCAGATCATAGCTTCCGGCGCCATTGCGGAACGGTCTCATCTTATCATGGACTTCCTTACGTCCATCCACGCTGAGCACAAGATTACCGCACTCTTTATTCACAAAATCAAGTATCTCATCATTGAGAAGTACTCCATTGGTAGTCATTGTGAAACGGAACTTCTTGTCATGTGTCTTCTCAAGTTCCCTTCCGTAAGCCACTATTTCCTTTACCACCTCAAAATTCATAAGAGGTTCTCCGCCAAAGAAGTCAACTTCAAGATTCCTTCTGTGTCCCGAATTGGCCACCAGAAAATCAAGTGCCTTCTTACCCACCTCGGCACTCATAAGGGCTCGTCTTCCGTGATATTCGCCTTCCTCGGCAAAACAGTATTTGCATGCAAGATTACAGTCATGCGCTATGTGAAGGCACATCGCCTTGACTACATTTTCCTGTGCTTTGCGCTCCGCAAACTGTTCTATACACGGTTCATAAATATCCTCCGTGAATAATACCTCGCCATCTTTAAGGGTCTGTATTTCATCACAGGCTTCGTTAATTTCATCAATATCATATCTGTCAGAGAGCTTGTCCGCTATCTCTTTTCTTGAATTTTCCTGAAAAAGCGGAATAATGTCATATACTATATCGTCAACAACATGTACTGACCCGCTGTTTACGTCCAGCACGATATTGTATCCGTTGCTTTTATACTGGTGTATCAAAATGTCCTCCTTGCAAAACTGCGTTTCGGTATTTCACACTAAGAAGAGAGTGCCGGTGTCTTAGTCCTCACACTCTCTTACAGTCCTGCTTATTCAATATAAAACTATTTGTTCTCGCAGCTCTGGTTACCAACTGTGCAAGATGTCTTACAAGCTGACTGGCATGATGTCTGGCACTCGCCACATCCGCCCTTCTTAGCTGATTCCTTAAGATTTCTTGTGTTAAGAGTCTTAATATGTTTCATTATGTATCCTCCTTATGAAGCCCTGAACTATGTACAGAGCCTGCTTCTAAGTTATGCTTAGATGATTATATCATATCGCTTGAAATAATAAAAGTATTTTTTATCTTTTTTTAGATATTTTTCAGTTTTATACTAAGTGCAAAAGTTGAGTTTCATATATACTTACTTTTTATTTCTGATCAATTTTTTTAAAGGAGGTAGCTTTTATGATTTTGAAAGCACAATTAGAGTATCGTGGATACAAAGAAACGGAGTACGATTTAACGGCGCAGGGAGGCCCTAAGGGAATTTCCAAAACACTTACTTTTCTTACTGATGATGATGACAAGCTGTTGTTTTCTCGTCCTGATGATGTGATTATTGATTTTTCTGTATTGAAGAAAGGTGTAATGTGTGACGTTACTTTCGACGCAGCTCTTAAGCCTTATGTCAATAAAGAGACTGACCGCGTCAATTATAAGAATTTTGCAGCTCGATTTTCGGTAGTTGATGTAGTTCCGGTTGGATTTGTTCCGGCTGATTCGATTCCATTTGATGCAGCTTATCCGGAATCTTCTTCTAAACCTGCTGACAATAAGAGCAAAAAGTGAGGTGCATATTATGACTATAAATGTTGATGTTTCTAAACTTGAATTGAGATTTGCTCTTGATATGCATTATGCTTTGTTTACTGATAGAGTTTCATCTGATGATTCATCTCTTGGTGGATTCAACTCGAATTTTCTTTCCAGCGTTGATTATCTGATTTACAATATTCTTCTTTATTTTGCTTATGATGTTATGCATCTTATAGTATTGCGATATGAAGATGGCCGTCACCATTTTCTTGATTGCTCTGGAAATGATATTCCTTTTGATGATTTTATCAAATCTTATGGGGTTCTTCCATTCAGTGAATAATGCAGGAGGTGTTTAAAAGTGGTTGCAATTTTGATTTTGATTTTTGTATTGATTAATACAGCTTTACTTGTTCGGTTAAATAAATGCGGTAAGGTTGTTATTGTTAAAAATGAACATACTTATGTTCCGCAGCCTCGGGTTAAGAAGGTAACCAGGAAGGTGGAAGTCTCTGATGATGAGGATTAATTGATTGGTCGGTTTTATCGTAGTAAAAACGCTATACGAGAAAACGCGTTCCGGCTATCATCCTTTTATTCAGGGTAAAAAGTAAGAAAGTGGGCAGCTAGTGGAATGGTCTCTTATATCGCGTCCATCACAAGACCTATGTTTGATATAAACCCGGTTCGATTCCGGGAGCTGCTCTTTGTTACGTCTCAGTAACAAAATGCCGAAGGTGTCGGGGATTCCGACAAAATGATATCCTCCGGATTATTCTTCCGGAGGATTATTATTTGTTTTAGATTTGTTTTTAATTTGTTCAATAGTATACTCCTTTCGGTTTTTATTAAACTATACATCAAATTGGTGTTGCCGGTTTGATTCCAGCTATGGGGACTACTTATCAAGTTGCTTGATTGCATTTAGTATTTCTTGATGCCGTCTTTCTTGATCTTGATATTCTACTTCTTTAATGTGTTTGTATTTTATTGCGATTCTTATTATAAGAATTATTAATACTAGCATCATTATACATATTGTTATTAGTAATGTTTCGTAGTTTATTGGTTTTGGTATTGTGTAATATGTTGTACTTGTAGTTTCCATTGTAATCATAATGATATACTCCTTTGTTTTTTTTATTTTATTATACATATTAATTTACGGAGGTGCAAGCATGAATTTATTTATTGAGCATAAAAGCATAATATCAATCGTGGCTGCTATTATGGTGGCTGTTCTTGTCGTATATTCTTATGGTTCGTTTAGTACTTATGCAGCAGCTCCAGAAATATCAACATTACCGGCTGATATTGATATTGATGTTGATTATACTGCTGATACTGTAAACTTTACATATGCCGGCAATACTTATTTGATTGATAGAAATTATAATGTGAATTTAAAACATTATTCTTCTGGTAATTTAGATTATAATTATCCTGAAACTTTTGAACGTTTATTTAATGGAAATTCTTGCTATGCATCTTATTGGTTTTCACCTTCTGAATTGCGCGTATATGTTTTGATTGCCCGGAGTGGAATTTCAAAGGTTAGATGTTATGTCCCATCTGCTAATTATGGTACATTTTGTGTATGTGATAAATATGAAAATGTATATTATTATATGATTACTATTGATTATAGTTCTGGTTCTGCTGTTTATAATAAAATGTCATCTCAAGATGCTATTGATTTAATTTCTTCATATGATGAGTCTAAAAATAGAAGTTGTGATAATTTATATGCTTGTAAACTTTTTGATTCTTCTTCTTTATATGTTAACTATTATCGTACTGGATATCTTGATGGTGATTGGTTTTATGGTGCTGAGATTGGATATAAGGCATCCGGAGAACTTAATTCATCTGATTATGCATCTAATTATCATTATATTCCGAATGATTTATTGTGCATTTTTTCTAATTATGAAATATCTGGTTTTTATGAGCCTGATACCAGCAAAGTCAATACTCCTGATTACTACTTTAATTATCAATATATTTTCTTTAAGGAAGGATATGGTTATATATTCGTTGATTCTGCAAAACGTTGTAAAGAGGTTGGATTTCCGAATGGAGTAAATCGTCCAAGGTTTTATTTTGAAGCGGAAGGTAATAATTACGTTTATTCATCCGTTGATGGAATAACCTGGACTCTTAAATCTAGCTTTGAAAAATATACTAGTAATTTTATGTATAATAATAAATTTGAGGTGGATTGTGGTAGTTATGCGTTTACTGATTATACACTAGTCTATACGAATGATTCACATTTTGGCGAAGAGCCTCTTGTTACTCCTGCGTATGGTGATATTACTGATGTAACTGGTAATCTTGATTCATTTTTAAGGGATTTCGATATAATTTCGTCCTCTGGCCGCGGTAGTGGTATTACTTCATTGGATTATTTAATCGTTGAATTTCCTGCTGATAATTCTTTGTTGAGTTCTTTTGTTGGCTCATTTACTCTTGATTATGTATATTATTGTACTTATAAATTTTATTTAGGTTCTGGTACTACTTCTATGCCGGAGTATATTCATGTCTATTATTTTGGTGGTACCGTTTATGATAATGTTATTGTTAAATCTTCTTCTGATACTGGTAATAAATTTTTTGATTTTTTAAATGGTACTTTGATTGATCCTAATAATAGTTATCAGCTTGTTTCTACTTCAAAAGTTCCAACTTTTAGTATGTATTTTCGTTTATTAAATAATACAACTAACAATATATTTACAAGTTTAACTGCTATGCGTACCGATCTACACGTAGATCTTAAGAGTTTATTTAAAAATGTAACACTTACTAACCAGTATTTAAGCCGGATTTATTCTCGGCTGGATGATTTGAAAATACCTTCTAGTATAGATTATTCCGGAGATTTCGGTAAACTGTCGACTGCACTTGATAAGCTGCATAATGATCTTATCTATGAAGAAGGTGTAACGAAGCTGCCGAACGTTCCGCAGTACCTCGTATATGTCTACGGTGTCACTAAAGACATCCGGACAAAGCTTGATAATATTAACGTTCAGATATCTGATGATATCGTCACATTCCGAAAAGCTGTAATTTCACGTTTTGATCCGGTAATTGAAAAACTCGATTCTATTGTTGCAAAGATTCCTTCCAGCTCCGGAGGTGGTAGTTTTGACGATTCCAACATGGTCGGCTCGATTGTATCTCTTAAGGCTGATATATCTGATAATTTTACTACATTAATTAAGCTGCTTAAGAATGATACAGATGGAGTTGAAGGTATCGCAGATCTGACATCTTTTTTAACTACCTATGTGGTGTCGCTGGGGAATGCTGCATACTTCACTACTTTGCTTGATTTTGCTGACGGCGTTAAAAATAACGTTGTCTTAATTAATGAAACTATGGTTACTATGTTTACTGATTCCGGCATATTTGCGCCGATTTTCATGCTGGGCGCTGGGTTTGCCGTATTCAGTGGATTAATCAGGAAGGAGCGAATGAATTAATAATGCAGAAATTATTCTGGGTTCTTATCGTTGGTGCTGTTGTTGCTGCATTGAGCGTTATTTTATTACTTAATAATTTTCTTCCGTCTTTTATATTGCCTTTCGCTCTTGCATTGATTGCTTTATATATAATTCGTATTGACAGATAGGAGGTTGTTATTATGCTTTTTGTACATATATCCAACTTCATATACAGATTAGCTCCTGCTATTCATTTGGATGAACACTCTGGAGGTGGTTCTGATGGGCCTTTTAACCCCTCTCCGGATATGCTGGAAGTATTTAAGTGGATTCCAAAAATCTGGCAGAAGGTTATTGAATGGCTTTCATCTGCTTCTATCATCCGCGGATATCCACTTTTAGGATTCTTCGCTGCAGCGTTTTTGATTGGCTTCCTGATAGCTTTTATCTTTTCCCGGTAGGAGGTGCTTTTTATGGATTTTGCTCAAGCTGATCAGCTTGTTGAATGGCTGCTTGGACGCTGTACAGATTTATTTACATTGATTAAAAGTAATTGGATCCTTATGTTGTCCTTTTGCATTTCTTTAATGTCACTTGTGGTTTCAATTCTTCATAGAATTAAACATATAAAATCGTAACTGTTGACTTTGATTTTGAAGGAGGTTTTTATGACTGAATTTCTTGCTATGATCGGAGAAGGTGCAACATGGATTATGACGCAGGCAACCGGTATTGGTACTACTATTGTTAATACTCCTGTACTTGCTATTTCTCTTGTCGTGCCTATATTAGGCGGTGCTGTCGGCATCTTTAAGCGCTTGCTTAAAGGTTAGTTCTTTGAGACGTAACAAAATAAATTAATGGAGGTATTATTTATGCTTGCTGCTGAAGCTACTGCAATGGGTACTTTTCTTACCATGATCGGGGAAGGTGCCACTTGGATAATGAATCAGGCAACCGGTATTGGCAAGACTATTGTATCAACTCCGGTTCTTGCGATTGCTCTTGTAGTGCCTATATTAGGCGGTGCTGTTGGTATCTTTAAGCGTTTGCTTAAGGGCTGATTCATTTTTGCGTTTCGGATGTCTTAATTGATGTCCTCTTACTTCTGAATGAAAGGATGATTTTTAATGGATTTATGGATTTATTACCTGCTATTTTCGGTGTTGCTTGTCTTATTGAGCTTTTTATTGTTTTGAATGTTGCCAATATATTGGTTAATCATTGTGTTCCTTTTTCTGTTATTACTATTTTTTATGCTGTTGGTTTTATTTTGTTTTTTATTCTTTTGTCTTTGAGTTTGTTTTTTAAATATGGAGGTTATTTATTATGCCTGGTTTTGTTTTTTCAATAGTTGAAGTTTTTTGCTTTTTGGTTTTCTGCTGTGCTTTGTTTACTTCTTCGGTTTTATTGTACCGTAGGAGTTCTAATCGTTAGGAGGTTGATTGTATGCTTCAGCTTATATTTGAATTGTTCTATAACTTTGACATTAGCGGAGTTAATGATTATATATTGTCCATGTTCGATACTGCTTCGGATGCTCTGGTGCCAGTTGTTTTAGTTCTTATGGCTATTACCGGAACGCTTACTGTTTATATGTTTAATGTCTTTACCGGGCTTATCCAGCGGATTCTTAACAGAGAGTAGGTATGTTTTATGATTGATGTTCTTTATAAATTTATGTTTGGTTCTGATTTTCCTGAAGTCCTCGGCTTGGATCCTGCTATCTCTGCCAGTATCAGGATATTGGCTCAGCTTGAATGTATGCTTGTTGCTTTGTATATTGTTTTTATTTTTGTTTATTTTCTTGTTTGTGTGCTTAAGAAAAACAAGCGTAATATTTTATAGGAGGTGTCTCATGAACTCGTTTACTGAATTTTTGACATCCTTTGGAACTTGTTTCTGGGATTGCTTTACTCTTGTGTTCAGCAATTACGTAGGTGTATTTTGCTTTGTCTGTGTCCTTATAGGTATTGTTTTTAGTGTTATTTATAACTTCGCCGGTAAAGGCTACTAGGAGGTTGTTTTTATGTGGCTGCTTAATTTATTAAAAATCATTGGTGTTATATTTGTCATGGCCTGCTGCTATCTGATCGCTACTAATCCTTATACGAACCCGTACAAATTGGTCATGATATTCGGTAAGAAGGGTTCCGGAAAAAGTACTATCTTAACAAAATATGCTATCCAGTATCTTAAGAAGGGCTGGACTGTCTACTCGACCGAGCATATCCCCGGTGTCTATTATATTCCACCGGGTTATATTGGTAAATTTATGTTAAAAGATTATAACTATACCCCGATTGATCTTGATGATTACCGGGGTCTTAAACGTCTGCTGCTTAAGCTGCGTCTTAAATTTTTCCCCCATCGGCCTAAAATTTTGCTATTGATAGATGAGGTCGGAATGATTTATGACAACCGTCATTTTAAGAATTTTAACGATTCTGTCCGGGACTTCTTTAAGCTCCAGCGACATTATTATGTTAAATGCGTTATGTTCTCTCAGACCTTTGACGTCGATAAAAAGCTCCGCGATCTGACTGATTGCATGTACCTTGTTAAAAACTTTGCAAGGGTTTTTTGTTATGGGAAAAAGATCCGGAAGTACCAGAACATTAATAATGATTCCGCTGATGGCTCAGGCGGTAAGATTGTGGATGATTATGAATTTGAACCCTTTTTGTTGTTTTGGCTGGGAACCCGAACACTTACGTTTATCCCTAAGTACAGTCGGCATTTCAACAGCTTTATAGCACCCTCCCTTCCGGAGGTCTCTTTTGCGTGCACAAACTACAACCGTGACAAGCTTCCTGATGTTCCTGCTGCACCGGATGCCGGAGATGATGAAAACGAAGCTGAATCAAAACCTGATGATGGATCTGATGATGGACCTGATGATGATTCAGGAAAAAATTCGGCTTGATAGTGAGAGACCGCGGGTGTAGGCTGTCATGCCGGACGGCTTGGCAAGTGCTGCGCTGCGCGTCAGCCAGCGCAC
>ENA-OOXT01001106-OOXT01001106.1-human-gut-metagenome-genome-assembly--contig:-NODE-1106-length-18354-cov-2.127056_pt1 | contig 18354 bp, 20 predicted proteins | sample MGYA00241590_ERZ501349 | MGnify/ENA primary metagenome ERZ501349 (study PRJEB25962, sample SAMEA2042838) | human gut metagenome | biome: human gut; feature: human-associated habitat; material: faeces...
GCGTGTGCGCGCTCGCCGCCGATGACGGGGACGATGTGGCAAAGTCCATCACCTGCACCACGTGCAATGGTACCGGCATCTCGCAGGGTGAAGAATGCAGTGCCTGCGAGGGCACCGGCGAGATCACATCCACCAGCCGCATGGCGTTTTCGTTCTGGGCACTCGTGCCGCCGATCGTCGCCATTCCGACGACGTCGGGCACCGGCAGCGAGACGACGATCGCCGCCGTCATCACCGACAGCGAAACGCACCACAAGTACGCGCTCATGGATCTCAAGCTCATGCCGCTGTATGCCATCCTTGACCCGGAGCTGACTGTCGGCCTGCCGCCGCGCACGACCGCGACCACCGGCATGGACGCGCTCACGCACGCGATTGAGGCGTACATCAGCTGGACGTATAACACCAAGGAGAGCCTGCGCCTCGCCGAAGAGGCCGTCAAGCTCATCTTCGATAATCTCGAGCTGGCATACCAGCACGGCGAGGATCTTAAGGTCCGCGAGAACATGATGATCGCCGCCTTCAAGGCCGGCTTTGCCTTCTCCCGCGCCGGCGTCGGCAACGTGCACGCCATCGCGCACACGCTCGGCGGCCTGTACAACACGCCGCACGGTCTGGCAAACGCGGTCATCCTGCCGATCGTCCTCGAGGACTACGGTGAGGCCGTGTATCCGAAGCTCGCGCGCCTGTGCGAGATCGCCGGCGTCAAGGCCGACGGCTCGGACGCCGAGAAGGCGCAGGCCTTCATCGCGGAGATCTATGCCATGAACGAGCGCATGGGCATCCCGAACGCCCTCGTCGTCAGCGCCTATCCCGACCAATTGGCGCAGCGCTGGCCGGAGGCATTCGACGCGATTCAGGTGGATGCCCCCTGTTCTGGCGAAGGCATGTTCCGCCGTCATCCGGAAACACGCGCGGAATGGTCGCCCGAAAGCCCCGCCGGATGCGCCAAGCGGCAGGCGGAAATCCTCGACCGCGCGGCGGAAATGCTTCGTCCCGGCGGACGCATAGTTTATTCCACCTGCACAATGAACCGCACGGAAAATGAGGATACGGTGGATGCGTTCCTGTCGCGCCACGCGGATTTCTCGCTGGAAGCCTTCTCCCTGCCCGGAGCGGATGCGCCGGACGGGATGCTGACGTGCTATCCGCACCGCATGAAAGGCGAGGGGCACTTCGTCGCCCTCCTGCGCAAGCACGGCGACGCACCCTGTAATTGGCAGAAAGCGCCAGAAAAGGATGCGCCGAGCAAGGACGCATTGCAAGCCTTGCGTGCCTTCTGCCCGACGGCAAACGCGAATGTGATGCGCACCGGCAGCGGCAAGCCCGGACGCAGCCGCGACGAATCAGTGACGCTGAGCTGCCTGACCGACCGTCCGGTCTGCGACGGCATTCAGGTCGTCCGCTGCGGCTTGCAATTGGGGACGGTGCAGAAGAAGCTGTTTGTGCCCGACCACGCGTGGGCGATGAGTATCTTTCCGCCGGATGTGCCGCGTGTGGCACTGTCGCGGGAGGATGCGCGCCGCTATCAGGCGGGTGAGACGCTCCCGGCGGATGGCAAGGGCTGGACACTTGCGTGCTGCGACGGCATTCCGCTCGGCTGGGGCAAAATCTCCGACGGGCAGATGAAGAACCACTATCCCAAGGGATTACGCCGCCCGCTTCGCTGATTGCAGCACGGCGGCGTTCCAAATCACGCGCACAAGGCTGCCTGCCAGCATCGCCAGCACCGCGCCGAAAATCCGCACGCTCGGCATCGGACAGAAGATACTCATCACCACCAGCGTCAGCGCGGAGGAAACAATGGTACCTGGCATCGCGCGCCGCTGAACGCCCAAGCCCGTCACCAGTCCGAACTGCACCTGCTGGATAGCAAACAGCATCGACAGCGGGGAGAGCGCCATCAGCACACCCGTCAGCGCCGGTTCACCGTAGAGCAGCATCGAAATCGGCTGCGCGAAGAGAAACAGCACGCACGAGGACAGGCAGCCAATCAGCCCCGCCATCAGCAGCAACTGCCGCATGGTGCGTTTCAGGTGGACGCGGTTGCTTTCCTGCCGGGACACGGCGGGCGCGGCGACCATGCACATGGCGCTGGTGATGACGCCGGGCGCCATGATGAGCGGCATCGCCATCCCGCTCAGCAGCCCGAACTGCGCAGTCGCGGCGGACGCGGTCAGCCCGGATTGCCGCAGGCACAGCGGCAGCAGCACTGCCGTCAGCATCCGCAGGCACGTCTGGCAGAGGCGCGAAACGGCGGTTGGGGCGGATAACGCCAGCAGCTCATGGCGCAAATCGGCGGATGGCACACCCGGCGGCAGCGGCGCACGGCGGCGGAACATCATCCAAACGCAGATACCCGCCAGAATTCCGGCAAAACCCGGCAGCGCGGCACGGATGGACAGCGGCGACCGCGTGAAAATCAGCAGCAGCACAAGGCTTCCGACGAATCGCACAATTTGCTCGCTGCATTCGCACTGCGCGGGCGTGAGCATATCGCCGCGGCCGTAGAACCATCCGCTGTATACGGCGCAGCAGCCCAGCAAAAACACGGCGGGAATGCTGATGAGAATCGCGGGCAGCGTCCGAAAGTCGCTGAGCAGCCACGCCATCCCCGGCGCAAGCAGGAACAGCAGCGGCATCATCACCAGCGCAATCCGCCGATTGAGTGAAAGCCCTGCGCGCAGGACGGCGCTTTGATCGGCGTTCGGGCGCGCGGTCATGCGGCTCATGGCGGTCGGCAGTCCGGCGGTTGCGGGTGTCAGCGCCAGCATCGCGGCGGATGCGGAAAGCTCCATCACGCCGATGGCCTCCGCACCCATCAGCCGCGCCGTCATCAGGCGGAAGAAAAATCCAAGCCCACGCGTGAAACCGTTCGCAATGGTCAGCGTAAGCGCCTGTTTTTTGAGGGTCTGGGGCATAAAAACGCCTCCTTTGCCCGCAAACTTATGCGCCGCCGCTGAAAAACTTGACAGAACCCGCGAAAGCCGATATAATGGGGAACAAACATACAGGAGGACACAAGTATGGACAAGTGGGACAGCCGATTTATGGAAATGGCGCACGTCATCGCCGGATGGACAAGCTGCTACCGTCCGGGGCGGAGCATCGGCTGCGTCATTGTGAAGGACAAGCGCATCATGACGACGGGCTACAACGGCGCGCCGGCGGGCCTCAAAACCTGCCGCGAGCGCGGCGAGTGTATGCGCGACCGGCTCGGCATTCAGTCTGGCACGCGCGCCGAACTCTGCTACGCCATCCACGCGGAGCAGAACGCCATCATTCAGGCGGCGAAACTTGGCGTTTCCATCGACGGCGCGACGCTTTACTGCACGCACCAGCCGTGCAGCGTCTGCGCAAAGATGATTATCAACGCCGGTATCCGCCGTGTCGTGTATCAGGAGGGTTACCCGGACTCCTTCTCGCTGGATATTTTTGAGGAAGCGAAGGTTCAATTGGAGCGCTTCGACCCGGAAAACGCGCCGGAAATTAATCCGTAACAAAAGCATCCCGTCTGGAGAAAATCAGGCGGGATGCTTTTTGTTAATGCAAAGATGCATATTAATCAGTTTTTACTTTCTGCAGCGGGTTAATCCCCTTGATATTCATTCAGGGCATCCGTGTCCATTTCTTTAATTTCAAACGTTTTTCGGGTTGATACGCAGAAATTGTGCTCAATCATCAAATTAGCAAGTTTTTCACCGTCTATCAGAATAATGTGATGTGTATTGGCGTAATCCTTCGCTTTTTTTGAGAACGTAGCTGTTGTTACGAAAAGTCCATCGCCATGTTTTCCTGCAATCGCACCTACAAAGTTCTGAATTTCCGGCTGACCAACAACCCTGTCCGGTGCCCATTCTTTCGCCTGCATATAAATCAGGGAGAAGCCGAGTTTGTCTTCCATGATAACGCCATCAATGCCGTCATCGCCGGAAGCGGCAGTTGCGTGACTCCCGTAAGCAACAGTTCCGTATCCCATTTTTGACAGAAGGTCAATCACGAACTTCTCAAATTTATATGGCGAAATCATTAGAATTTCACTCAACAAATCGGAAGCAAGGGTCGTATTTATCTGCTTATATGCATTTTCGAGCTGGTCATCTGGCGTAAGATCAGGCGACCTTGAAATCATTGGTGTCAAATCACTATCGTTTGCTGAATTGGAAAGTGAAACAAAGTGAGCAAATGATGGGAACTTCTCCAGATATTTAGAGTCGATTTTGTCGGGGTTCTCGGCGATAACCTTCTTGCCAGCCTCTGTAATGACAATGGTTGCGCGCGCCGGGCTGTCAAGAAGTCCGGCTTTTTTTAGATAGGTCTTTGCCCATCCGACCCTGTTTTTATACACGGTTTGTCTGCCACTGGGCAGCATTTCCGCGAGGTCTTCTGCCGATAAATTTAACTGCTGCGCTAATGCGGCATTGGCATCTTTGATTTTGTAGACCTGACCGTCTTTTACTGCCATCAGCAAAGGCTTCATTAACTCGTCATATTTAGGAACAGGCATAGAAATCCTCCTCTCTTGTTTTAACAAAATCGGAAGTGCTTCAATATCACTTCTCTTCCGGATTCGGCTCTTTCCCGACGCACCAGCCACGCAGCTTGTTGACGCTGCGCTCCACCGCATCGCGGCTGTCCTTCCACGGCTCGGCTTGAAAGCGGTAGTCGAATTTCTTGATGAACCAGCTCACGTCGCCCTGAATGCGGTCGAATGCTTCGGTTTCCAGATTGCAGATGAGGTCGGCAAAGGCGGATAATTCGCGGCTTGGCAGCTCCTGCGGCGCGAGTTTGAGCAGCTGCACCGCGTGGGGGAGGCAGACGCCCTTGCTCTGCGCAAAATGCTTGCGGAATTCCGAATCATTCTGGTAGAGGTGGAAAAATGTGTGCAGATAGCGGTTCATATTGTCCTCAATCGCGTTGCAGACGATGCAGGTGCTGCACAGCGCGTCAAGCTCCTGCACGGCGGCTTCCATCGCCTTGGCGGGTGACGGCGCTTTGCCGGACAGACGGTCGAGAAAGGACGAATTGCCGTTGGCGGCTTTGCGGATGTCGTTGAACGCTTTGTTTAATTTGCCGCGCGTCTCCGTCAAGTGCGATTCGAGCATCAGCGCGTGGCCGAGCCGATTGTCGCCCTTGAACAGCATCCGCTGGTGGTGTTGGCAGAAGCCCTTTTTGTTCACCTGAATGCGCACGTCCGGCTCCATGACCGACGCGCCGAGCGAATATTCAATCTGCTGCAGTTCCACCCGGCGCTGCAGGGCGCAGAGCAGGCACTCGCCGTCAATTTTCGCCGCGTCCCAAACCGGAATGGTGTCGATGTGGTATCGCATGTGCTGTCCTCCTGTGGATTCTTGCTTCGATTCTTGCTCCTATGGTAGCACATTTTGCCGAAAAGCGCAAGTCATTTTCGCTCCCGCGCGGGCATATCGTCTGCCAGACCCAAGGAAGTGGAGGCGAAGAACATGGGACGCGTGGAACAGCGGCTTTACCGGCAGCAGATGGCGCGCAGGCGGCTGGGGCGCATGATTGTGCTGATGCTGCTGATTTTTGCGGCGGGTGCGCTGACTCTCTCTCGCAACGCCGCGTCGCACCTGACAGCGGAGACGATTGCGCAGCCGACCGCCACGCCGATTGCCGCCGCCTATGACCAGACAGTCGTTTCACGGGAAATCACGCTCGCGGCGGAAACGTGGTACGCCATCCAGACTGGTGTTTTCTCCAACGAGGATGCTGCGCGGGAGAAAGCGGAACTGCTCAGCGACCGCGGCGCACCGGGCGCAGTCGTCGAGGACGGCGAAAAGTGGCGCGTGTTCATTGCCTGCTACGGTACGGAGACGGATGCCACATCCGTGCGGCAGCGGCTGGGCGAAAATCAGCGTATCGAAACGTACCTCTACCGCTGGACATGCCCGGAATTGCAGCTCCGGCTCAAAGGCATGGCAGGTCAGGTGGATGTTGCCGAGGCGGGGTTCACGCTGCTGCTGCAAGCCGCGCGGACGCTGCGGGACACCGCGTCCCTGCTGGATGCGGGCGAACTGACGCTGACGGAAGCGCGGGAGCAGATAACAGCGCTGGACGGTCAGATGACGCTATGGCGGCAGACGGCGCAGGAGCGCTTCGGGCGCAATCCGCCGTCGCCGATCAAGGAGCTGCTGGCGCTGTCGGACGCGTGGGCGCAGATCAGGGGCAATCTGGAGAATCAGGACAGCAAAACAGCCCTGTCCGCCCAGCTGAAACTGGAGGGAATCGGGCTGTTCGGGCGGATGATTGCGCTTCGGCAGGGGATGGGCGCATAGTTACCGCTTGCGGATGACGCCCGGCACGTCCTCGCCAAAAACGATGGCGCGGATGGCGGCAGCCACGCCTTGCGCATCGTTCGTTAGCGTCTCAAATCGTGCGGATGCCCTCACACGCTCGTTTGCGTTGCCCATCGCGACGGAAACGCCCGCCGCTTTGAGCATACTCAAATCGTTGTCGCTGTCGCCGAACACCATCACTTCGTCCATCGGGATATTCAGCGACTTCGCGAGCGCCTGAAGGGCACTGCCCTTGCTGGCGCTGCGCGGTACAATCTCAATGTTGTCCCACCAGCTGCTCGTCACGTCCGCATCGGGACAGGTATCCCGCACAAACGCACGCAAATCGTCCAGCAGCGGCAGATTCTGCGAGAAAACGACCACCTTCACGCAGTCCTGAATCACCGCGTCGATGCCCTGCTTCTGGTTGCGGAAAGCGGTGCGCCCGCCCGCGCGGTTCAGGAATGTGCCGATGACCATCTGCGCGCGGGAAAGCGGCATGTCGTCCGACGCAACCACCTCGTGAACGCCGAACACCGCGTACTGCACGTTTGCTTCGTCCAGCCGCGCCGTGATGCGATGGACAGTCGGCTGCGGCAAGTGGTGCGCCTCCTGCACGTCGCCCAGTGGCTTCACCAGCGTCACCGCGCCGTTGAGCGCAATGACGTGCATTGGCAGCTTCGCGTCCACGGCAAAAAAGCTCGCGTCGTCCGGCAAACGCCCCGATGCCAGTGACAGCACGATGCCCTTTTCCGCCGCGCGGCGCAGTACATCCGCCGTTTCCGGCAGAATCAGCGGTTCATCCGTCAGCAGTGTGCCGTCCATGTCGGTGGCAATCAGGCGAATCGGCATTTGTAAATTCATAAAATTCCTCTCCTGTCAGAACGGGCACTTTACGCGGAACGTCCGCCCGTCCAGCTGCGGCAGCGCGCCGCCCGTGTCCAGCGTCAACTGCGCCGCGCACAGGCAGAGCTTCCCCTGCATTTTCATTTGCCGATTGAACGCGCGGTCGCCGTACACGTCGTCGCCCAGCAGCGGATGCCCCAGCGCCGCCATATGCGCGCGGATTTGGTGCGTCCGCCCTGTAATCAGGTGGATTTCCACGCGGCTGACCGCGCCCTGTTCCAGTGTTTCATACGCCGTCACAATCGGCCGCGCGCCGGGGACGGCGCTGTCGTGGATGGTGACATGCGCGGCTTTCGCGTCCTTGAGCAGGTAGGCGCGGCAGGTGGCTTTCGGCGGCTTCATCATTCCGCGCACAAGGCAGATGTAGCGCTTGTCCATTGTGCGGTCGCGGAAGGCACGCTCCAAAATGCCCTCGGCTTTCTCCGTCTTGGCGAACATCAGCAGCCCGCACGTCTGGTTGTCCAGCCGATGGCACGCCTTGGGTGCGCGCGCATCGGGAGTTTGCTGACGAACGTGCCGCGCGGCCAATTCGGTTAGCGTCACACCGCCCTTTTCGTCCGCCTCTACGCTGATGCCCGCCCGCTTGTTGACCAGCAGTACATCCGCATCCTCGTACACAACGTCCAGCAGCGGCGCGGCCTGCTCCATGCAGAATACTTCCACGCATTGCCCGGCGTGCACGCGCACATCGGGCTTGACGCGCTTGCCGTCGAGTTTCACGTCGCGATGGGAGAACGCCTCCTGCGCCGCGCGGGAGGGCAGTTCCGGCAAAAAACGGCGGATGCAGGCGTCTATGCGCAGCCCCTCCGCCGCAGAATCGGTTTGAAATGTGTATTTCATGATAGCTCCTGTTATTGCACCAGCGCGGCACGGTAGGTACCCCAGCGCGGCGTGAAGGCGTACAGGCGATGCAGGCACGCCGTCAGTTCCTTCGTTGGCGGAATCGGCAGCATTGCCCGCACAACCTCCATCAGCTCTGACCACGTTACATGCTGCTTGACCAGTATCCGCAAATCGTGCGCGCCGTTTTCCTCCGCCGTTTCCAGCCCCATGCAGCTGTCCAGCAGCGCCGATAGCTGCGCGTCTGTCTCAAATTCCTCCGGCAGCAGGTCACGCGACGCCATCAGCGCACGCTCGCTCGGCAAATCCGGCTGATACCCCATCGGAAAGCCGCCTTCCCGCAGGATTTTCTCCGGGTCAGCCAGCCCCGGATGCAGCAGAAACAGCTCCCCAGCGCGGTTGTAGTAGAAATCGTTGCCCGCCTTCAAGTAGCGCAGCGCCAGCGCTTCGTCGTTCGCGTATGAATCGTGCAGCACGCTTTCGTATAGCCGGGAAAGCGCCTGTTTCGCGCTCAACATTCCGGACAGGTAGAGCGCCGCCTTCGTGTCCGTGTCGAAGAACAGCAGACGACTGCGCAGCTCCTGATGCCGCTGCTCGCGCAGGGTCAGCGAAAGCGGGGTCATCAGTTCCCGCGGTAGGTGCAGCAGAACGTCCTGCTCGTCCACCTCCAGCGTACACCAAAGGCGGCGCAGCAGTGATTCAGCGGCGGACAACTCCTGCCAGCCGTCGATGCGCGCCTGACCTCCGCAGAGAATCAGCCGGACAATCAGCGCATGTTCCGTCTCTGTCAGCAGCGCGGCTTCCACGGGCAGACGAGCAAGCACATTCGCCCGCATCTCCCGCAGCGTGTGCAGCACGGGCGATTTTGGCGATTCCTCCGCGTCGTAAGAGCATTGCCACCAGCATTCGGTCTCCCGCTCGTCCTGCAGCGTGAAAATCGACTCGGTTGGGTAGCTCAGCAGACGCGTCTCGCACGCTTCCATCTGCCTTTGGTGGAGCATGGACTGCGTTTTGTCCGCCCAGTGCATCCTTTGCAAATCAAATTCGCGGAGCATGAAGCCTCCTGATACACAAATAATAGGGGATAGCAGCCATTACAGCTCATCCAGCAGCGTTTCCAGCGAGATGGGGACAAGCAGAATGCCCGCTTCGGGCAGGGCAACCGTGTTTTCCAGCAGATAGAACACCGGGTCGCCGTTTTCATCCAGATAGAAATCCTCTTCCGGATAGAACGCGGCTTCCAGCTCCTCGAACGTCAAGCCGTCATAGAATGGCACGTCGCCGGATTTCATCATCCGCTCGATTTCTGCCCACACCAGCTCGCGCACGCAGTTGTCTGCTTTTGCCGTCTGCCGGTCTTGCAGCCAAGTGTCCACCTTGCCGTCCTGCGTCAGAATCCCCAGCAGGTAGGGCAGGCTGATGATTTCACCCGCGCGGCTGCCCGTCAGCGCGAACACATGCCCGCTGATGGTGGTGGACTCGCTGTTAGGGCGCGTGGTGTGCTTCGTGACGAGAATCGAGAGGTAATCCGCCGTTTGGCAGGTGACTTCATACGTCACGTCGATGATGGTCGCCTGCGCCGCGCCGTCAGTCAGCCCCGCGTTCATCGGCGCTTCAAAGGCAAGGGTGTCATCAGCGGTGTAGGCATAGGTTGTGTTGAACATCGCAGCGATTTCGTCGTCGCCGGCCAATTGCGGATAGCGGTAGCGGTAGATGTACGTCGCGGTGGATTCGTCCGAGCCCGCCGGGTAAAGGTATTCGCCCGTCAGGTCGTCGGCAAATTCGTAGCCGTCCGCCAGCGCGGGCAGCGTCAGCATCATCAGCAGGAGAAGCGGCAGCAGATACCGGAATGCCTTCTTCATGCGCGTGCCTCCCTGCTCAAATCGGCGGATGCGCTGATGGCGGCAACGTTGCCCTCGCCGACTGCCTTGGCGATTTGCAGAGGCTGACCCGTGCAGTCCCCGCAGGCGTAGACGCGCGGCAGATTCGTCGCCATCCGCCGGTCAACGGGGATGAACGCGCCTTCGGTTTTCAGCCCCGGCAGCAGCGTGTCCGGCGATACGGCAGGGCGGAAGATGAAGATGCCGTCGTAGCGGTATTCGCCCGCATCCGTCACCAGCACCAGCTGATTTTCTTCGTGCCGGATGGACTGCGGCTTGCCCTCGCACAGGCGGTACGATTTTCCGGCTGCGCGTGCTGCGCCAGCAGGTAGTAATCCACCTCGGATGCCAGTCCGGCGAGAAATTCCGCTTCTTCCACGCCACCCGTCCATGCCGACAGCACCGCCACCTTTTTGCCGCGGTAGAACATGCCGTCGCATGTGCCGCACCAGCTTACGCCGCGCCCCAGTAGCTCTTCTTCGCCCGGCAGCAGCTTCGGACGCGCCGCACCCATCGCCAGCACAATCGCACGGCTCTCGATGATGTCGTTGCCGACCAGCGTCATGTAGATGTCGCCGCTTGGCATAATCTGCCGCGCCAATTGCTCGATGATGATAACGCCCATGTCCGCAGCCTGCGCCCGGAAGCGTGAAAGCAGCTCTTTGCCGCTGATTTGCGGCAGACCGGGGTAGTTGTCGATGCGTTCTGCGCGCTGAAGCCAGCTGGTGGCGGACTGCGCGCACGCGACCGCCGTCGTCAATCCGCGCTGACGGGCGGTCATGGCGCAGCTCCACGCGGCGGGCCCCGCGCCGATAATCAGAAGGTCATAGGAAGCCATACTGTTTCCTCCCCAGGGTTATTGATAGGTATAGCGCGCAATCAGCCACGGCATGGCGCTGTATGTGCCGTATGCGTCGCAGTAGATGCGCAGGTAGTCGCCCACCGCCCAGTCGGTTTTCGATTTGTTCTCAATGACCACGGGGCGGCTCTGACCGTCCTCGCCTGTGTAGACGATGGCTGTCTGCGGCTTGGTGGAGATGATTTCGGCAATCGTGCCGACGACCAGATACACCTGCGAATGCTCGGAACGGTAGGTGATGTTTGACATCAGCTCGGAGTATTCGGCGGAGTTGTTCAGCGGCCACGCTTTGCGGGTGTACACGTCCTGATTCGGAACGTAATAGATGGTGTAGTCCACGCGCGAAGTCTTGCTGCCCGGATAGGAGGACGTGATGGTAATCGTGTTGTCGCCGATTTTATCGAAGATGGCAACAAACTTGAACTCGCCCGTTTTATCCAGATTCGTAATGTCAAGGTCGGAGTGATTCGTCAGCACGTCCACCGTTGCGCCGGGTTTGGTCGTCGCGGAGATTTCGAGGGTGGATTTGCTCGTTGATGCGTATGTCGTCACCGCCAAGTCCAGCGGAATCTCCTGCACTTCGCGGTAGAGGGTGAGGTCGAGCGCGTTTTCGCGGCAGTACGGCGCGCGGACGCGGAATTTGAACACATTGTCGCCAATGGGCTGAACGGTTGCGTTGTAAATCAGCAGACCATCCTCGCTCACCGTGTCGGAAATGTCCACCTCGTTGACCGTCACTGTTGAGCCGGGACGCACTTGCAGCTGCACGGAGTACATAGCGGTCGTTACTTCCTGCCGCATGGATTCCGGTGAAACCAGCGCAATTGGGCTGAGCGGAATGGAAATGTCGTACTCAATGGGGTCAAGCGCCTTCTGCCGGCCGTTCGCGGTTTTCAGGAACGCCTTGAGTGTCACATGCATCGTCTCGTTTTCCACACCGACGCTCGGCAAGTCGCGATACCAGAGGTAATCCGGAATCTCGACCGTCGCGAAGCCGTCCACCACGGGGTACGTTGCCTGCATCGGCGCGCCGACGTAAATCTGCTGCCCGTCCTCGCCGGGAATGAGCACCGTGTGCGCCGCCAAATCATCCACAATGCTGGACGTGATGGATGCGTTCGACCCGCTGGAGGTGTTCAGCAGCCCCAGATGGGACAGCGCGAAGAATCCGCCGACGCCGACCAGACCCACAACCAGCAGGATAATCAGCACCCGCAGCGTCACCCGGAAGCCCTTGCCGCGCGTGCGGTAGGATTTCATTTCGTTCATGCGCGGCGGGGCGGATGGAATCGTGTTCTCCTGCAGCATGGTGACGAGCGGGTCGTATCCACGGGTGTCCTGCCAGATTTTCGGCTGGGGGACGACGTTGTCCGCCATCGCCGCGCTCTGCGCAGACGCATTGCGCTCGTCTTCGTGCCCGACCATGCGGACGCGCCCAACGTGCGCATTCATCAGCGATTCGCGCGAGGAATGCATGTGGATGGTGGTCGCGCCGGAAGGGGCGGAGCGCATCGAGGCTTCTTCCTTCATCCGCTCCAGACGGCGTGCGCCGCGTACTTTGCGCTCTTTCAGCTCCGTCATGTCCGTGGCGAGTTCATCCCGTCGGTCGCTGGATTCGTCAACGGCGCCGTCCTCGTCGACGTGGATGTACTTCTTCGGCTCTTTGTCTTCCTTGCGGAACTGCTCCTGCCACGCGGGCGTTTCGGCGCTTTCTGGATTCAGCGGCGCGCCGCAGCGGATGCAGTTGGGCAGGGAAGCACGGTTCCATTGACCGCATTGGGGACACTTCATGGCGGAAACTCCTTCTTATGTCAAAACTTTGAGGGGTTAGAAATCAATCGGGTCGTCCTCGTCGTTGTCGTCAATGACGAGCCAGCCGCTGGAGAGGAAGTTCGACATATCCTCGCGGCTCATCACCCAGTCCACTTCCTGCACCGCCATGCCCGCGTAGCTGATGGGGTGCACCGCGTCATCCTGCGGGATGCGCAGTTCCTCAATCACGCAGGTGCGCAGCTTCAGCGCCTGCTCCATGGCGGCAATCATGTCGTCGAGCGTCATGTTCGTCTGAAGATTGTTCTTCATGATGACGTCCACAAGGTCGCGCGCCTGATCGTAGGTAAAGGTACGGCACTGGTCTGCCAAGGTGGACATGACCGTGCGGGCGCGCTGTGTACGCATGAAATCGCCGCCGCCGCCCGCCTTGCGGATGCGCATGTAAATGACTGCCGCGCGCCCCGTGAAGCAGTAAGTGCCCGCCTGCGCCATCGTCGGCTCGGTCTGACCGGGGTCAAGCGGATAGCGCCGCAGATACGCCGCCTCCGACGCGTTGACTGTGATATCCACGCCGCCCAGATAATCAATAATGTTGGCAATCATCTGGAAATTCAGCAGAATGTACTTTTCAATTTTGATGCCCAGGTGCTGGCTGATAACCTTGCACAGCGCTTCCGGCCCGGAATTGCGCGCGATGTAGTTGATGCGCCCAATCACGCCGTCGGGGCGCTCCACCAGCGCGTCGCGGATAATCGACGTGAGCATGATGCGGTGCGTCACCGTGTCCAGTGTGACAATCACGATGCCGTCGGTGTTCACGAGTTTGTTCGTCCACTGGTCAGAGCAGAGCAGCAGATAGTGGTGCAGCCCTTCGCGTGGTTCGGGGATGCTGTCATAATCAATCGTCGGAATCGGCTTCGGGGTGTCCGCCAGCGCGGGCGCGGCCAGACAGGGGATGAGCAGACAGAGCATCAGCAGCAGACTCATCAGGCGTTTCATCGTGATTCGCTCCTTTGTCAGTAGGTTTCGGCTGCAATGCAGCTTCTTCATTATAACATTCCTTTGCGCGAAAAGGAAGGGACAAACCGCCCTCCCGCGGATTTTTACATTTTTCACGGCGCGCAGTGACGCGAAAAAAGCTCTCTGCCCGTCAGACAGAAAGCTTTTTTGGATAAGAGAAACTCACAGCGCCTTCTTGATGAGATCTTCCAGCGCCGCCTTCGGGTGATAGCCCACCAGCGTGTCCACCACCTGACCGTCCTTGAACAGAATCAGCGTCGGAATGCTCATCACGCCGAACTGCTGGGCGAGTTCGGGACACTTGTCCACGTCCACCTTGCCGACGACGACGTCATCCGCGTGCGCGGCGGAAACCTCCTCCACCACCGGCGCGAGCATCCGGCACGGGCCGCACCACGTTGCCCAGAAGTCCACCAAAACGGGCTTGTCCTGCTTCACAAAAGAAGAAAATTCACTGCTCATAAGTTCCTTGGCCATAAAAACACATCCTTTCTCAATGGTAATGTCAGTTTTTGAGCGCGTCTGCGGCAGAAATCACGCGCAGCAGCTTTGGCGCATATTTTCCGGACTGACTGCGCTTCTTTTCCGTCGCCGTCAAGCCGATGAGCGCCGCCGCCAGCCCGATAACACCGCCGATGGCACTGCCCGCCGTCTCGCTCTGCGGCGCAATCAGTGCGCCCAGCAGCATGCCGATGAACAGCCCCGCCAGCGGCAAAAGATACGCCAGCGCGGAGGCTTTGACAACCGTCTGTTCGGGCAGTGACACCACTGCCACGTCGCCCACATGCCCTTCGCCCTTCACCAGCAGTACATGCTTCTTTTCACCGCCGATGCAGGCGTGGCATTTTTCGCAGTCGCCGGGGCGGCAGAAGGTGACTTCCAGCGTGTCGCCGGAGACCGCGGTAATCGTTCCTGTTCTTTCCATGAAGTTATCCCTCCTTGCAAGAGATGCTTCATTATAGCACAGGAATGCTGCTGCGTCAATCCGCACCTTCCTGACAAAGACAGTATACCCCGCTTTTTGCAAAGTGAAACCGGCTTTTTACGAAATTCATTGCGCCGTCATGATGCGCACGCCTGACGCGGGAACGCCTGTATGCACCTGCACGAGCGTCAGCACCAGCGCGGTGTCCTGCTCCGTGATTTCCTGTTTTTCCGTCACGATGGTGACGCTCCCGTCCGTCACCACAGCGCAGCACGGCGCGAGCTCCGAGGTCAGCAGCGCCCCTTCCAGCGCTAACTGCGCCTGATGCAGCGCAACGCAGGCTTGCAGTTCTTCCGCCGCGCTTTGCCGCGCAGCGCGGTCGGTGTTTTCGCTGCTGATGAGGGTTTCCAGCGCCGCCATGTCGCGCTGATAGGCGCTGTCTCGGCTGATGCGGAACGCCTCCAAGGGCGATGCGCTTGATTCGGCGGATGTCATCGGCAGCGTCACACGCTGCGCCTGCGGGGATGATGGGCGCAGCAGAAGCGCCGCGGTGAGCGAAAGCGCCAGTGCCGCCATCAGCAGCCAGTTCTTTCGGCGGACAAGGAATGTCGGCAGGGATTGCAGCTTCATGGGGCGTTTCCTCCTTTTCGCGGATACACGGCGACGCGGCTGCTGTCCAGCCCAAGAAGCGTCGTCACGGCTTCCTGCAAGCGCAGGCGGACGGCAATGTCCTCCGCGCCGGACGCCACCACCACCGCGCCGCAGGGTTGACTGTCCTCTGTGTAGATGGTTACGCTGACGCTGCCCGCCCCCGCGATTTCGGACAGCACGCGGGCAATGCGGGTTTCCTCGTCGGGGCTGTTGCCGCTGATTGCACTCACGGACAGCGCCAGCACCACGCACAGCGCGATTGCTGCATACAGCCAGCCGTCCCGCCGAAGCAGCTCCCGGAAGCGGGTCATGTTCATGGGGCGTCCTCCTGCGCGGATGGCTGGCGCGATAGGGCATCCACCGCATCAGCAAAGGAAAAATCAGCCGTTTCAGACAGGGGAGACGCGGCGGAAGCGCTGCTTTCCGGCTGCGAAAACCGTGTACACAGCGTTTGCAGCGCCGTCAGCCACGAGAGCAGCAGCAGCAGACTTGCCACCAGATGCACCGTGCTTTTCAGCCTCGTTTCCGGCAGCAGAGACAGCAGGAGCGAAGAGAGCAGCGACAGCACCGCAAACCCGGTCAGCGCTTCCATCGTCATTCACCTCGTTATCGCAGCATCATCGTGAACCCGCTGACGGCAATCAGCTGCGCAATCAGCATCAAATACATGGCAGCTGCGGATAATTGCAGCACGAACAGCAGCATCAGCACCTTCGCGAAATCGTGGATGCACCCGGCGAGCGATCCGTCGGATACCGGCTGCATCAGCGCGGACGCGAGCTTGTAGAGCATTGCGGCGGCCAGCGTTTGGCACAGCGGCAGCACCGCGCGGGACGCTATGACGATCAGCCCCGTCACGCCTAAGGCGCTTTGCACCAGCATCCCGGAGCCGACCAGCGTGTCCACCGTGTCCGCGAACAGCCCGCCGACGAACGGCACGAGGTTGTTCAGCGCGTATTTCGCCGTGCGGAGCGTCACGCCGTCAATTGCCGCCGCCGTTACCGAGCGCGTCGTCAGCACGCCGATGAACACCGTGAACCCGATGCCCAGCGACCACACCGCGCATTGCTGCGTAAATTCCGCCAGCCGCTGCACGCGGATTCCATCGCCCAAATGGCAGAGCATACACAATACCCCCGACGCGACCGCCAGCGGCACGGTTATTCCGGAAATCAGGCTTGTCATCGCGCTTGCGGACGCCACCACCGCCGGCTGCATCAGCGCCGAACCCGCGCTTCCGCCAACTGCCGCCATCATCGTCAGCAGCATCGGCAGCAGCCCCCGCATCCCCGCGGAAATCTGCTGCACCGTCGTAACAGCCAGCGTGATGTGGTCGCTCAAATCCTGCGTGAGAAACACACACACGAACAGCTGCACAACGATGCGTCCGCATTCGCTGCTTCTGCCGCTGAACTGCTTCAGCAGCGCCCAGAGCAGCGCGGGGGCAATCAGCCGCGTCAGCCGCCAGAGACTTTGCCGCACGGCAGAAAAGAACTGCCGCGAGAGCAAATCGGCGGTCTGCTGAAAGTCGATGGTCATTTCGCCGCGCGCAATGGCAGCCAGCGTCTGCCGGAAACCGCCGGTTTGCGCGAAAGGGTCGTCGTCGGAGAGGGCGGATTCCAGCGCGGCGCTGTCCAAGGCGGATACGATGGTGTCGATGCCGCTGGAAAGCGATTCCGCCTCGCCCGATTCTGCGGATGCGCCTGCCGTCAAGACAGCGGCAAGGACACAAGCTGCGACAACAGCGCCTGCAAGACGGGCAATGCGCTGGAGAGCAGCAGCACCCGCCCGGCGAACTCCACCTTCAGCGCAAGGGCTTCCTCCTGCGCGTCCCGGCACGTCTGCGCCGCAAAGTCCAGCAGGAGCGACAGACCGGCGATTTTGAGCAGCTGCTGCATGAAGCTGTCGTCCAGCCCGCTCATGGCGGATAAAGACGCAATCCCGCGCACCAGCGCCGAGAGCGCCGGAAGCGCCGCCAGCAGCACGATTGCGCCCGCGCCCAGCGATACGCCCCACCCGGCTTCCGGCCGCAGACGGCGCAGAATCAGCGCCACCAATGCCGCGCAGACCGCAAAGCCCGCCAGTTTTCCCGCCGTCTCCATCCCGCGCCCTCATCCAAGCTGGAAAATCGTTCGCACGTTGGTGAACAATTGCGATAAAAGCGACACGACCATCAGCAGCACAATCGCCAGTCCGGCGACTGTCGCCAGATTCGCCAGTTCACTGCGCCCGGAGCTGTTCAGCACCGACGCCACGACCGTCGTGAGGATGCCGACCCCGGCAATCTGAAAGAGCAGGTCAAGCTGCATGGAACTTTCCCCCTTACATCAGGCTAAGCAATAGGCACAGCCCGCCAATCCAGCCCAGCGTCTGATACAGCCGCGCGTCCTTGTCCGCCTTGCGTGCCGCTTTCTCGTGCATCAGCGCCACCTCCTGCCGCGCGTTTTCCACCGCCAGCAGTCGACTTTCGAGGCTGCCGCGGCTGAGCAGGTGCATCATTCGGCTGATGATGTCCTTTTCGCTGATTGCCGGACACAGCCTGTCCGTCAGCGCGCCCGGCGAGGACAGCGGCGCACGTTCCAGCGCGTCCGCAAGCTGACGCAATAGCGTATCCGGCGGATGATTCCCGTCCGCGCACAGGCGAAACGCTTCCGGCAGCGAGTATGCGCATGACGCCATCAGCAGGTGCAGGTGCTGGAGAATTTCGCCCCAGCGCGCCAGCCGCTGCTCCTCCTGCCGCAGGTGCGTGGACAGGTGCAGCCCCGCCAGGGTGGACAGCAGCGCCGCGCAAATCGGAAACAGCAGGCGCGTCATGACAAGGGAATCGGGCTGCCGCAGCGGTCGTGCAGCGCGGTGATTTTCCCGCCGCCCTCGCTGGAAAGCAGCACATACAGGTCGAAGCACCGCCGGGAGAACAGGGGCGATAATGCCGGGCGATTCGCCGTTTCCGCCAGCGCCGTTCCGTGCACCGTCGCCAGCACCGACGCGCCGCACGCCCACGCGTCCATCACGCACGCCGCGTCCTCCGCGCCGGACAGTTCGTCCATGGCAATCACGTTTGGCGCCATTGAGCGGATTAACCATGGCACGCCTTCTGTTTTCGGAAGCCCGTCCAATACGTCGGTGGATGCGCCCACGTCCAATTGCGGCACACCGTCCACGCACGCCGCCAGCTCGCCGCGCTCGTCAATCAGCGCCGCTTGA